>Ga0233444_10005323_pt1 | contig 11939 bp, 13 predicted proteins | sample SI_124_October20_6_FD_182792 | JGI IMG/M metagenome (GOLD analysis project Ga0233444, IMG submission 182792) | Seawater microbial communities from Saanich Inlet, British Columbia, Canada - SI_124_October2016_10_MG | ecosystem: Environmental > Aquatic > Marine > Inlet | place: Canada: British...
AGGGGCCAGATAAGCGCGATCAGACTCAGGCAGCGGCGTGCTTCGCCAGCCGGTTCATTTCCCGCGTCACCAATTCGCGGTATGGTCCTTGCCCCTGCATCAGCCGGTCCGGTGAACCGTCTTCGATGATACGTCCCGACTGAAGCATGATAACACGGTCGAAATTGCGCAGCGTTGTGAGGCGGTGCGCGATCGCAATCACGGTTCTCCCGCGCATAAGTCGCGCCAGGGCCTCACGGATCGCTTCCTCGGATTCGCTGTCCAGAGCCGCGGTTGCCTCGTCCAGCAGAAGAATCGGTGCGTCTTTCAGGAACGCACGTGCGATCGCAATGCGCTGGCGTTGCCCGCCCGACAGCTTGAGGCCACGATCTCCAACCATGGTTTCAAGTCCGTCCGGCAGGTCCTCGACGAAATCGCAGCGCGCTGCGATCGCAGCACGCAACACCTCGTCGTCAGTAGCGGTCGGACGGCCGTAACGGATATTTTCCATGATTGAACGCTGAAACAGCGAGATGTCCTGTGGAACCACCGAGATCGCATCGCGCAGACTCTGCTGCGTGATTTTTGAAACATCTTGGCCGTCGATCGTGATGCTACCTTGCTGCACATCATAAAATCTCTGCAGCAGAGTGAACAAACTCGACTTCCCTCCACCGGACTGGCCGACAAGACCGACCCGTTGGCCCGAATGAAGCCGAAGGTTGAACTTCTCGAACAGCTGCGTGCCGCCGGGATAGCCGAAGGAGATGTTGTTGAATGCGATAACGGCGCCAGATTTCACCAGAGGTTCGGCCTCCGGATGGTCGCGCAATTCGTGCGGCACAAGAAGCGTCGCGATCGCTTCCGACATCCTTGCCATGTGCTGGGTGACATCGACCAGCGCTACAGCCAGGTCGCGTGTGGCATGCAGAATGGAGAGCCCGAGTGTGCAGACCAGGACGACATCGCCGGTAGTCGCACCGCCTTGTTGCCAAAGCTTTATCGCCCAGGCCAGCAGTCCGATCGTGAGAACAACGGTGATGGCGGCATGCGTGAGCCGCAGTCGCTCGAGATAGCGCAGGCTGCGGCCCCTTGCGGTCAATTCCCGATTGACCGTGGCGTCGAAACGTTCGTGTTCGTAATCCAAACCACCGAACGCCCGAACCAGGGACATATTGTCGATGACATCCACCATCTCGCCGTCGACCGCAGCGGCCTTGTCCGCGAACTCGTCGTGGAGGGGTTTGCCCGCTGCCGCGATGCGAAACATCGCGATCACGACTGCACCCGCGATAAGGGTCAATCCCGCCGCCATCGCCGGACTGACGGTTCCGATCAATGCGATCGCCGCAACGGTCGCGATGCAAGGCGGCATCACATTCCAGACGAACATGTTTTCCAGGGTGAACACAGCATTGGACGTTGCGGTGATGCGGCTCGTGAGCATTCCCGGCAACCGGTCGGAGAAGTAGCCCGGCGCGTGTCCGGTCAAATGGCGGAAAATGTCCCTGCGCAAATCCCCCGTCACACCCACGAAGGTGAAACTCGCGATCCAGCTTGCGATCCGCCACAGAAAATTATCAGCGGCAATGAGAGCTACAAGAAATCCGAATGCCAGCCATACGCCGTTGTGGGCCGGTCCGGCAGCGAGAGCATCAACCAGAAATTTTACGCCGTATTGTGTGCCTACCGAGCAAGCAACCGCTGCTCCAACTGTAGTCACGATCACGATGTGCGACGTCATTCTCTGCTGGAGATAGCGCAGCACGAAAGCGATGGGACGTTGAGTGTATCCGGAGAGAGTGTCCATATAACCCCTGCGAAGCATTGAAGAACATCTCTCTGCGAGAGAGGAAATGCTGTTCGGTTCCACCAAAGCGCCTCGATGAAGCGCCCATTGTTTTGCCATCGTTCTGCAAAAACCTCGCGGATACGACTTTTCGAAAACCGTGATGGATCGAGATGGCGCTAACAAGACAAGACTGCGGAAAGTAACGCGCATCCTCATTGGAACTTCGCATATGCGAGAACGTTCCTCCTTCAGGCTGCGAGATTGTCACCATTCCAGATTGTTCACCATTGATGACAGGAGATCATGCATGCGGATTGCGCAGGTTGCGCCGCTGACCGAGGCTGTTCCACCTAAGCTCTATGGGGGAACGGAGCGCGTCGTGCACTGGCTTACGGAAGAACTGGTCTCACTGGGTCACGACGTAACGTTGTTCGCCAGCGGAGACTCTCAGACCTCCGCGAAGCTTGACGCAACATGGCCGAAAGCCCTCCGCCTTGATGGGTCGGTCCGCGACGCCAATGCGCTGCACATGGTGATGCTCGAACGGGTCCGAAGGAAATGCGACGACGAGGAATTTGACTTCCTGCATTTTCATCTCGATTACTATCCCTTCTCGCTGTTCTCTCGTCAGCCAACACCGTTTCTCACGACATTGCACGGCCGGCTCGACCTGCCGGAGCATCAGCCGGTGTTCAACACGTTTTCGTCGATCCCTGTAATTTCAATATCGAACGCGCAGCGGCGGCCGGTGCCCCAGGCCAAATGGATTCGCACCATTCATCACGGCATTCCAGAACAGCTTTTGACGCCCCAGCCGGTGACGCCGAGCTATCTCGCTGTGCTCGGCCGCATCGCGCCGGAGAAGGGCGTGGATACTGCGATCAGGATCGCCATTCGATGCGGCATTCCGCTGAAAATCGCGGCGAAGGTCGATCGTGCTGATCAAGATTATTATGATGAAATCATCGGTCCAATGATCGACCATCCGCTTGTCGAGTACATCGGCGAGATAGCTGACCATGAGAAGTCCGCTTTTCTAGGCGGTGCGCTCGGGCTGCTGTTGCCTATCAACTGGCCCGAACCGTTCGGACTTGTCATGATTGAAGCAATGGCCTGCGGAACTCCCGTAATCGCCTACAATCGCGGTTCGGTTCCAGAGATCATCGACGAGCGCGTCACGGGATTTGTCGTGGAGGATGAAATCAGTGCGGTTGCGGCTGTCGGCCTGCTGCCACAGATAGACCGGGGCGCTGTTCGCAAGCGATTCGATGAACGGTTCACAGCGCGTCGCATGGCGTTGGACTATCTGGCAACTTATCATGAATTGACTGGTGCGGCAGCGCCCCGCATGCGTTTGGTCAGCAGCGCAGAGTAGCGCGTACGTTGAGCGTAGATTCAGGAGACAGGTAGATCCCTCGAATAGAAGAAGCTCGCGAATGCGGGGCGAGGCGGGGCGGTAGCACGCTACGTGCGAGCGGGGTGATCGATACGCCCGATGCGCCATGGCCATCAGTGCATCCATTTTGGAAGTGGGCAGCCCCAAAGATGATCAGGTTATTGCTGTGAAGGGACTGGCTTCAATTCTGGCTGCATGGATCTTCACCGAATTACGCATTCCAAACGTGAGGATCGCATCGGTTATAGCCAGGTAACCGCGACTTGCGTCCACGCTGTATGGACCCGACTCTGCGAAGAGAAAACGGCCGACGCGCTGCGTTTTTTTGAGGCTCCGAAAAACGGAACTGACAGTGCGCGCGCCGCGGCGTTCAAGCGACTGTCGGCCCATCGTCGGGGCCTACGAACTATTCGAACATCGGTACCTACCTTTGGCGCGTCGATAATATGGCATCGGGCTGCACCCCGATGCTTTCAATGGCGACGAGGGTGGGGCCACCCTTAAAATCGAGAAACTGAAGCTGATCGCCTGCGCGCAGTCCAAGAACTGCGGTGCCCAGCGGCGACTACACGGTTAGAAGGATCCACTCGTTACCAAAGTCTTGAGGCAACACCATTCCGGCCAACTGATATCCTTGCCCTCCTTAACCGGGGCGCGGCGTTCTTATGCGCGATCCGCGCTCAGCTCCAGTCCGACCGCTTCAGCGAACACCACCATGGATTGGAACAAATCAGATCACTGTTTCTTGTCGCGGGTAACCAAGGAGGAGCCCGTGGCCAAGAAACCCAAAATGCTTGCCGATCTGTTCCATGAAACACTCAAGGACATCTATTTCGCCGAGAATAAGATTCTGAAAACCTTGCCGAAGATGGCTAAAGCAGCTCAGTCGAAGGAGCTGAAGGCCGCCTTCGTCAAGCACGAAAGGGAAACAAAGGGGCAAGTTAAGCGGCTGCAGAGTGTGTTCAAAATCTTAGGCAAACCCCCGCGCGGAAAGACCTGCGCAGCCATCAACGGGATAACGGAAGAGGGTGCCGAGATCATGAAGGACTTTAAGGGAATGCCGGCGCTTGACGCAGGCCTCCTTGCGGCTGCCCAGGCAGTCGAGCATTATGAGATATCGCGATATGGGACCTTGCGAACATGGGCGGAAGAGTTGGGCATGCCGGATGCAGCGTCGTTGCTTGATGCAACGTTGAAAGAGGAATCTGCCACCGACAAGGCTTTAACGGCTCTCGCGAAATCGCTGGTCAACGTAGAGGCTGAAGCCGAGATATGATCGCTCTTGCAAATCGGGGACTGGCGCGCCCCATCGCGCCGGTCCGGTAAGGGCAGCGACGCCTCCACGTGCGGGTCGCTCTATAGAGGTGGTTCCGACAGGACGATCTTCCTGGTGTGGCTCGGCACGAAACGGACTCTACAATTCTCAGACGCTCGCGTCGCTTGACATCCAGGAAGAAGGGAGAGGATCGATGAACACGACCGCCATTTCTTCAGCCGACTCGACGGGACTTTATCTATGTTGCCACTGGTGCCGTCGGCGCTGCGGGCGCTGTAGCGACGATGGTACCGTTTATATCTCAGATGAATCCCAACGCTTCCACTATCGCCGCTGCGGCCCCTATCGAGGTCGATCTCGCCCCGATCGCTGAAGGTCAGGTGATCAAGGTGTTCTGGCGCAGCAAGCCCATCTTCATCAGCCACCGCACCAAGAAGGAAATCGGCGATGCACGCTCCATCGACTGGCGCAATCTCATCGACCCGTAGCCCGACCAGGCGCGGGTCAAGGAGGGGGTATGACGAGTGGCTCGTGGTCATCGGCATCTGCCCCCATCTTGGTTGCATCCCGCTTGCCCATCAACGCGACTATGGCGCCTGGTTCTGCCCGCGCCATGGCTCGCAATACGATACCGCGGGTCGCGCGCGTCGCGGTCCGGCACCTACGAATCTCGATCTGCCGGCCTACAGTTTCCTCTCTGACAACAAAATCCGGATCGGATGATTACGGCACATCCGGCTTCATCGTGCCTTCTTTCGATCGCGATAAGAAATTCAGCTCCCGTAGCTCGCCGCCATCGGCTGAAAACGGCTTTCGCGCCATCGGCAGCTACGATCAGACGTCCGCTTCGCGTCATGGTGCGGAGCGTTGCCGCGCCGGCTTCGCTGCTTCTGTCAGGTTCCGAGCAGTGTCGGCGAGCGCCACGTGACTGAACGCCTGCGGAAAGTTGCCCAACTGGCGCCGGCTGCGCGGATTGTATTCTTCCGCCAGGAGACCCACGTCGTTGCGCACGGCGAGCAAGCGTTCGAACAGCTTTCGGGCATCGTCGTCGCGTCCAAGCAGAACGAAATTGTCAGCAAGCCAAAAACTGCAGGCGAGAAACGCCCCTTCGCCGGCCGGCAATCCGTCCTCAGTAACTTCCGAGTTATAACGAAGAACGAACCCCTCCACCAGGAGCCGCTGCTCGATGGCTTTTACGGTGCCGCGGACCCGGGGGTCATCGACGGGAAGAAATCCGACGAGCGGAATCAGGAGCAGACTGGCGTCCAGGGTTTTTCCATCGTAGCACTGGACGAAAGAGCCAAGGTCGACATTGTATCCTCTGCGACAAGTCTCCTCGTGAATCTGGTTACGTGTCGCGCGCCAACGCTCCAGTGGAGCTTCGAGACGAAACTCCTCGGCGCTGCGGATGGCGCGGTCGAGCGCCACCCAGGCCATCACCTTCGAGTGGGTGAATTGGTGGCGGCCGCTGCGCACCTCCCAGATGCCCTCGTCGGGCTTCTGCCAAATCGTCTCCAGATGCGAAACGAGCGCGCGTTGCAGTCCCCAGCTCGCTTTGCTGTCTCCCAATCCGCCTCGCGGGGCATGATAGAGGGTGTCCATGACCTCGCCGTACACGTCCAGCTGAAGCTGGCGATGCGCCGCATTGCCGATGCGCACCGGCTGCGAGCATTCATAGCCCGGGAGCCACCCGAGCTCCCGTTCGGCCAGGTCACGCTCCCCCGCGAGCCCGTACATGATCTGAATCCGGTCCGGGCTGCCGGCCACCGTGCGCAGCAGCCAATCGCGCCAGGCCTGCGCCTCATCGAAGTAGCCGGCGTTCATCAGTGAGAGGAGGGAAAACGTGGAGTCGCGCAACCAGCAATGGCGGTAATCCCAGTTCCGCGGGCCGCCCAGCAGCTCCGGCAATGAGGTGGTGGGCGCCGCGACAATACCCCCGGTCGGCGCGTAAGTCAGCGCCTTGAGGACAAGATGCGAGCGAACGACGGCGTCGGCCCAGGGGCCTTCATAACGACAGCGTTCCGCCCACCTGGTCCAGAACACCTCCGCTTCGCCAAGCGCGACGCCGGGATCAACTGGCAACGGCAATGGAACGTGTGACGGCACGTAGCTCAACGTAAATGGGACCGTCTCGCCCGCGGCGACCGTGAATTCGGAGATCGTTTTGAGATCCTCTCCGCGAAGAGCGGCGGGTGTGCGCAGCGCAAGCTGGTCTGGTCCCGCGATGGCCCGCAGGGTCCCGTCTTCTAGGCGATTCACCCACGGCACCACGTCGCCGTAGCCAAACCGGATGACCAGCTCCGATCGCATCGCGACCCGGCCGCTCCTCCCGACGACCAAGCGGATCAGATCCTGGCGTTCCCCGCGGATGGACATGAAATCAATCACCGTCACCGTGCCGTCGCCAGTTTCGAAATCAGTCTCAAGCACGAACGTTTTGCCGCGATAGCGACGCCGCGTCGCCTTTCCCCCGCTCGCGGGCCCGATAAGCCAGCGCCCGTGTTCTGGCCCACCGAGCAGCGCTGCAAAGCAAGCGCCGGAATCGAATCGCGGCCAGCAGAGCCAATCGATCGAGCCGTCGCGCCCGACGAGCGCTGCGCTTTTGCAATCACCGATTAGCGCATAATCTTCGATTCGTCCGGCCATGCATGCTCCTGGCGAGATTCGGAACTAGCCGCCTTCTCGGAAGGCTGGATAAAGTGTCATGCCACCGTCAACCACGAGCGTCGTCCCGGTCACATAGTCGGATTGATCGGATGCCAGCCAAACGGCCGCTTCGGCGACGTCCGCGGCCTCTCCAATGCGTCCATAGGGAATGAGCCGCAAAAGCCTTTGCTCCGCCTCCGGAGTCTGCCACGCGGCACGGTTGATGGATGTCCTGATCGCTCCGGGCGCGATGGCATTGACCCGAATGCGCTTCTCCGCAACCTCCTGCGCCAAGCTCTTCATCATCAACATGACTCCACCTTTCGAAGCCGCGTAGTTGACGTGGCCCTTCCACGGAATGATCTGATGCACCGAGCTGATGCAAACGATCTTACCGGCCGCCTTCGAATAGGGGATGACATTCTGCTCCGAAAAGCAGCGGATCGCCTCCCGCGCACAGAGAAACTGCCCTGTCAGATTCACGTCGATCACGCGCCGCCACTGTTCGAGGGTCATCTCGCCCACTGCCGCATCCATCTGGATTCCCGAATTCGCAACCAAAATGTCGATGCGGCCGAAAGCGTCACGGAAGGTGCGGAACATCGCCGCTACGTCCTGCTCGCTCGCCACGTCTGCCTGCAGTGGTATGGCTTCGGCTCCGGCCGCCCGGATCTCCTCAATGACATTTCGTGCTGCGTCGGCGCCGGAGAGATAATTCACTCCGACGGCCGCGCCGGCGGACGCGAAACGCCGGGCAATGGCTTCACCGATGCCCGAACTGGCGCCGGTGATCAGAGCTTTTTGGCCTTGCAGAGGAATGCGGGCGTCAAAGGCGATCGTGTTTTCCATGATCACACCACGAACCGATCCCAGCTTGCATAGTGATGTCGGCTGCGGACGCCGCGAGGCAGAGTCAGGCCGATCAAGGCAATCCCGCTCACGGCATCCGACCAGTGTGCCATCGGCGGCGCACCATCGAGGAGCCATGGCGCGAGCACGAGCCAGGCGCCGAACAGCATGTTGATGAAACGCAGTGGCCGGGCAACCTCAGCCATCGCGATAATCGCCGTCGTGACCACCAACGCACCGACAAGGTGATCGCTGTCCGCCATGGGCCGGGTTGTTCCGAAGGCCAGCCGCGTGAACATGAGCCAAATACCCAGGATAACGCTGGCGACGAGCGTCCACGGCAGCGTCACCCCTGGCAACATCGCGGTCATCGTTGAGCGGACCGAACCGAGATCGGCATCTTTGTCTTCTTTTCCTCCTGGGAGAGATCCACCCATGAAGAAAATACGCAATAGAGACTTGCCGGCGCGCCGGCTCCAGACCAGGAATTGGCCCATGGCCACGAGTTCGTCGAGTGCAAACGGGATCATGATCAGCATTGCGAGCGCGGCCAGGAGACACAGCGTGCACCAAGTTCCGATGACGATCGGTTGGATGATGATAAAGTAGATGCTGACGACCCCCAATGGCACGACCAAGATGCCGAAGAAAGTCACCATCCATGGCATGGTCCGCCAGCGGCGTTTGTCACCCATCGCGCCCATGAGGATTTCCAGCACGTAAGCGACGGCACCAAGGCCGCCATCGGGTATCGGCCACGCTTTCGATACGGCCGAGGTGATGATCGTCTCGGTTCCGTTGCGGCCACCGGTGAGGATTTGCCGTTCATGGATTCGTGCGATCTGCTGCGATAGAAACGCATTACGACATTTGTCATCGTAGACGCCGGCTAATCGGAGCAGGACAACCGGCATGTCGCCGTGCTGCTTTCGGATTAGTGCCTCCGTCTCGACCTTCGACAATGGATAAGGCCATCCCGGCTCAATCGGCGAATCCTCACTGATGCGCTGTCCTGGCTCGACGGGCGCGTGAACCAGCATCGTGCTTGTGAAAATGAACTGCTCAACCGTGAATTCCTGGAGATGTTGCAGCAGTCGCTCGGTGCCGCGCACCGTGATCTGTTCATAAAGCGGGCTAGGCTCGCCTGAGAGATCGTAGTAGGCGGCGAGATGGATCACGGAGGCAATGCGATAGCCGTATGCGATTCTGATGCGCTCGAATGCTCCCTTCACTCCCTGTTCGGACGTCAGATCAATGCACACGCATTCCGCAGCAGGAGGCGGCGCATGCGACGCCATGCGGTCGAAGCCGATCAACGAAAATTTGCCCGCGAACTTGTTTATCAAGGCGGACCCAATAAAGCCGCTACTACCGGTGATAACCACGACGTCACGTTCAGCCATTGAGCCTCCTGCGAGCGCTTTTTTGGGCCCTTCATACCCTTGAGGAAAACATGCGGAACGCACGGTGGTTCCGAGATGCGGTTTTAATGCCGAAAACCCAACATTAAACCCTACGGCACCGCCGGTGCGGGAATGACGTGTGGAAACTGTGCAAGGATGGTCGAGCGCAAGCTTCCTCGATTACCTCGAGTGAACGCTGCTGCCGTCCACGCACGGATTTCCAGTGCGCCACCTTTCGGCGGGTACCCCATGCGGAGCTAAACGAGACCAGATTTGCCTTTGAAGTGGATGGCCGTGCTGTGATTGCATTTGTCGCCCGCAATTTGAAGCGCGCGCAACGGTCTATGTGCCGAGCCATGTGGAGGAACTCGCTCAGGTTCAGTCCAATGGCGGCCCTTCGACAACACGTACAGCGCAAATGAGCGGCGTAGGCAGTAGATTTCACCTGCTTGCTGGATGGTACAGTTGGGTGGGCTCGAACCACCGACCTCCTGTTCCACAGACACGCGCTCTAACCAGCTGAGCTACAACTGCATTTTCTGTTGTGCCCCAGAAATGAGCGGGTTGAATGGGGGCGGAAACTAGGTGCAAGGCCACTCTTTGGCAAGGCCGCGACGCACCCGGTCGAACGTCAGCGCAACATCGCTACGATTGTTTGCCGCTGCCGATCAATAGCGGAGACAAAGCCGGCCGAGACTTCTCGGCCGGCTCTTGGTCATCAGTGGTGACCGCCGCCATGCCCGCCGTCGTGATGACCACCGTGATGGCTATGCCAGTCGCCGTGATGGCCGCCATGGTGGCCACCGTGCCAATGAAGATATGACCGAAGCCATGGCCATGGCCGTGAGGATGCTGCATCTGGATTATCTCGTTCTCCGGGGAGATCGAAGTGGGCGCTAACGGCGCTGCGATACTCGGGGAGGCCGGCGGCCGCGGCGTGGAAAGCATTGTTATGCGGAATGACTCCATTTAAGTTCCGGTAGCAGGGAGCTGCTCTGACTATCCGAAGCCTACAGCAGGTACCGTCGTCTGAATGCGAGCTGGAGCACACAGGATTTAGCACAGACCTCAGCTTCTTGAATGCATTAGAATTAAAGGCGGACTATTGGGAGACCTGGCTTCCATCGTCACCTATGCTTTCGCCTACGTGAGGACCAGGCTGACAGGACAGAGTCCGTCTCAGAACGACATCGCCGAATCCAGCTCGGTTCGTTTCCGCCCTGGCAAAGGCAGATCCGGGCCATCCTCACCAGCTTGGCCGGTCGGCCTGCTGCTCCGCCGAGAGTTTTGATTGGGACCTGGCACGCAAACTTGGGAACAAAGCGCAGTCGAAGGGATTGGTTAGAGTGGTATATGTGAACAGAAGGAATCCAGCATGAAGACCCTAACCTCGGCTGCGATTGCGCTGCTGGCCGGCATGACCGTTGCGTTCGCCCAATCGCCAACCCATGAATCGACGCGTCCTCACGGTACGGTCGGCGTTCATGGAGGAGTTGCTTTCTCGGCTGAGCACGGCGCGGTGATCCGCCAACATGCGACCGGTCAGCACCATCAGTCGTACCAAGAGCCGGGCTTTCACGCGCAAGTCGGAGCAACATTGCCTCCTTCCGCTCCGCATCATCCTTTGCCTCACGGCTTGGTAACCCAGGTGCCGTCTGCGGGAAGCCATCATTATTCAGTTGTGAATGACCGATATGTCATCGTCGATCCATCCAACCGACGCATCGTTCATACGTTCGATTAACAAAGGATCTCGGGAGCGAGGCTCCGATCCCTGACCCGCGCTTCGGGAGTTCGGATTACCGGCGCGGGAACTCGCTTAAGTGCCGCGACTTATTAGTTAGACGACCCTGCAATAACGTCGAGAGGATCTCATGCGCAAATTAACTCTTCTTGTTGCGACCGGGCTGATGCTTGCGGGTGGCAACTTTGCTTCCGCCGCACCGGCCGCCCCCGCTTCAGCCGACCAATGGCTCAGCCGAGGGGAACCCTTGGTAATCTCAGTCGCGCAAAAGAAAGCCAAGAAAGCTAAAAAAAGTAAGCCATCGTCCGGGAGTGATATGAAAGGCATGCCGCCCGGCCACAAGATGTAAGGAGTGGCCTCGTCCGCCAGTTGGCAGTTGTGCCATCGGCATCGCTATCATGCGTAACGAAGCGATGCCGATGGGGCCGCGAAGCGTGGCTTGGTTATGCTCTATCGGGGCTGGTGATCGCCTTTTCCGAGCTAACTTCTTTTCTCCGGGTTATCGCCAAAGTTAGCCCCAAATTTTGGTGACGGTCGGGGGGCTGGTCAGGCGGCGGCGGTTTGGGCTGACGGATCCCGTCGACTTGGATCCCGTCGGTGAAGAACGAGTTTTGGCCAACTGCGCAACGCCTGATCTCAACGGCACACCTCTACGCGCCGGAAATAGACCCGTCCATGTGGTCCCATAACGCGCCGCCACACGAGATGACAAACAGTCGCCACCTCCATAGGAGGCATAACCACCATGTCCGTCGTCAGATAATTTGAGACAGATGGCGGGCTGATCTAGCGGAGGCTCTGGCCCATCTCGGTTGACATTTTAAGCGGCGGCTTTGCGATGTAGCAAGCGCCGC
>Ga0233444_10005335_pt1 | contig 11917 bp, 10 predicted proteins | sample SI_124_October20_6_FD_182792 | JGI IMG/M metagenome (GOLD analysis project Ga0233444, IMG submission 182792) | Seawater microbial communities from Saanich Inlet, British Columbia, Canada - SI_124_October2016_10_MG | ecosystem: Environmental > Aquatic > Marine > Inlet | place: Canada: British...
GGCTAATGTTTGAGCATAATATAGAGAAGTGGACTTGGCCCAAGGTTCAATTGCGCCATCTTGTAAATTCTTTTTAGGATCTGGAACAACTAGATTTGGATCTACATTTAAATTATGACCTATTCCTTCACATTCCTCACACGCCCCGTAAGGTGAGTTAAATGAAAAAAGCCTAGGTTCAATTTCTTCAATGGTAAAACCACTTTCAGGGCATGAAAATTTTGAAGAAAAGGTTATTGTCTCTCTCTTTCTAAATTTTTTTGGTAAGGTTTCATTTTCGTATTCTACAATTAAAAGTCCATTTGATAGATTTACGGCAGTTTCTACACTGTCAGCTAATCGATTTCCCATGTTAGAATTAAGTATTACTCTGTCCACTATGATAGATATTTCATGTTTAACTTTTTTATTTAAGTTGGGAAATTCATCAATATTTAAATATTTTCCATCAACTTTAATTTTTGAAAAACCTCTTTTTTTGTAATTTAAAATTTCTTTTTTGTATTCTCCTTTTCTTCCTCTAACAATCGGAGCAAGTAAATAAATAGTGCTATCTTTTGGTAGTTTTTTAATTTTATCAACCATTTCACTTATTGGTTGCGATACTATAGGCTTACCAGTGAATGGTGAATAAGGGACTCCAACTCTTGCAAATAAAACACGCATATAATCGTAAATTTCTGTTACTGTTGCAACAGTCGATCTTGGATTTTTAGAGGTATTTTTTTGCTCAATAGAAATAGCCGGACTCAAACCCTCAATTAAATCTACTTTTGGTTTTTTCATCTTATCTAGAAATTGTCTTGCATAAGATGAAAGACTTTCCACATATCTTCTTTGTCCTTCTGCATAGATTGTATCAAATGCTAAAGATGATTTACCAGAGCCCGAAAGCCCTGTTATGACCACTAATTTCTCCTTTGGTATTTCGAGAGAAACATTTTTTAAATTGTGTTCTTTAGCGCCTTTTACAACGATTTTTTTCAACATATTTTTTCTTCTAATTAACAATCATCTTATGTTTATTATCTAAATGTGATATAACAAATCACTTTTTAAATACAAAATTAATCATAAACAGAAATTATTATGGCAGGAAGTTTAAATAAAGTACAATTAATAGGTCGTTTAGGCGCAGACCCAGAAATTAAACAAATGGTAAATGGCAAAAGTGTAGCTAGATTAAGTATAGCGACAAGCCAAAGCTGGAAAGATAAATCTAGTGGAGAGCGAAAAGAGAAAACAGAATGGCATAGAGTAGTCATCTTTAATGAAGGTCTTGTTAACGTAGTACAGCAGTACGTTAAAAAAGGTGCTAATGTTTACATAGAAGGCCAAATAAGCACCAGAAAATGGAAAGATGAGTCATCTGGTCAAGATAAATATTCTACTGAAATAGTTCTACAAGGATACAACTCAAGTCTAACTATGCTAGATAGTAGAAATTCTGCGGGCGGAAATCCAAATCTAGTTTCAGAAAATAAGAGCTCATTGCCTAACGAAAATCTAAATCAAGAAAATTCAGATTTAGATGATGAAATTCCCTTTTAAAGTCTAATGGAAAAAAATACCGTAGAGAACAATAAGTCTTACAAACCTATCTTTGTTCAAGATGAAATGAGTTCGTCCTACTTATCTTATGCAATGAGTGTAATTGTAAGTAGAGCACTTCCTGATGTTAGAGACGGCTTAAAACCAGTTCATAGAAGAATAATTTTTGCTATGTATAAGGGTGGTTATGATTGGTCAAAACCTTTTAGGAAATCTGCCAGAATAGTCGGAGATGTAATCGGTAAATATCATCCTCATGGAGATCAATCTGTTTATGATGCATTAGTCCGTTTGGTTCAAGATTTCTCAATGAGTCTACCATTAATTTCAGGACAGGGTAACTTCGGTTCTATCGACGGAGATCCTGCAGCTGCAATGAGATATACAGAAACCAAATTAGGTAAAATAGCAAAACACTTAACAGAAGATTTAGAAAAAAATACAGTCAATTATAGAAGTAATTATGATGAAACTGAAAAAGAACCAGAAGTCCTACCATCGCAGTACCCAAATATTTTAGTTAATGGAGCAGGTGGAATTGCAGTCGGTATGGCCACAAGTATACCACCACATAATCTTAGTGAGGTAATAAATGCTACCATCGCTTATGTTAACAATAAAGATATTACTGTTTCACAGTTAATGAAACATATACCTGGACCTGATTTTCCAACTGGAGGTGTTATCATTGGCAAAGATATTATTAAACAAGGGTACAACAAAGGTAGAGGCTCCTTTAAAATTAGGGGTGAAATAGATCTTGAGGAAAAAAAAGGTGGAAGAGAAAAATTAATTATTAAATCTATTCCCTACCAAATTAATAAATCAGTACTAATTGAAAGAATTGCACAGCTTGTTAGAGATAAAAAAATTGAAGGGATTAGAGATCTACGAGATGAGTCTAATAGAGAAGGCATTAGAGTTGTAATTGAATTAAGAAAAGCAACTGAACCAGAAACTGTAAGAAGACAACTTTATAAGCTAACAAATATAGAAAGTTCTTTTGGTTTTAATACACTTGCTATTGTTAACAACAAACCAAAAATTTTAAATTTAAAAGAATTTATTTCTGAATTTTTAAAATTTAGAGAAGACACTGTAATTAAAAGAGTAAAATTTGATTTAAAAAAAGCTGAGGAAAGAGCACATATTTTAATTGGACTAGCTACGGCTGTTGAAAATATAGATGAGATTATTAAAATCATTAAAAATTCCAAAGATACAGAAATAGCTAAAAAGAATTTACTTTCAAAAAAATGGAAGATTAAGAAAAGTGTAAAATTAATTGCTTTAATCGATAAGAAAAAAAATATTACTAGTTATCAACTTTCTACTGAACAAGTAAGCGCAATTTTAGAATTAAAACTACAAAAGCTTACTGCATATGGAATTGGCGAAATTGAAAGTGAAATCAACAAACTGGCTGAGTTAATTATAGAATATAATAAGATTATAAATTCTAAAAAAGAACTAAATAAACTTATTATAAATGAACTTGAAAACATTAAAGATAAATTTGGTTCACCAAGAAAAACTAAAATTATCGACGCCGTTTTGAATTACAACATTGAAGAAACTATTCAAAAAGAGTCTGTAGTTATAAGTATTACAAATCAAGGTTATATAAAAAGAAGTCCATTAAGCTCTTTAAAAGCACAAAAAAGAGGAGGAAAAGGAAAAACTGGAATTTCAACTAGAGATGAAGATTTCGTTATTCAAATATTTACTGCAAATACACATACTCCGGTACTTTTTTTCTCGACCCAAGGTCTGGTATATAAAATTAAAGCTCATAAGATACCAGAAGGTACAGCTGCATCTAAAGGTAAATCTATTTTCAATATTCTACCATTAAAAAGTCATCACGCAATAAGTTCAATAATGCCTCTACCTGAAGATGAGTCTGAATGGAAAAAATTGATGGTTATATTTGTTACCTCAAAAGGAAATGTAAGAAAAAATACCTTAGAAGATTTTGTTAACATTAATAATAGTGGCAAAATTGCAATGAAATTAGATTTAGATGACAAAATTATTGGAGTCAAAATTTGTAAAGAAGATGAAGACATTTTATTAAGTACCCAGCTGGGTAAATGTATAAGGTTTAAATCAAAAAAATTAAGGCTTTTTAAAGGAAGATCTTCAAAAGGAATAAAAGGTATCCAATTAGCAGATAAAGATAAAGTTATTTCTTTATCAATTATAAAAAACTCTAAAATAGACTCTAAAACAATAAACAAAGATAAAAAAATAAAAAATAGTTTAGATAAATTTATTTTATCTGTGTCCGAAAATGGTTTTGGAAAAAGGTCTTCTTATATGGATTATAGAGTTACAAATAGAGGAGGAAAGGGCATAATAGGGATTATTAACTCACCTAGAAATGGTAATATTTCTTCTTCTTTAATAGTAGAAGAAAACGATGAAATTATTTTATCTACTGACAAGGGTAGTATTATGAGATGTGCCGTTAAAGAAATTAGAATAGCAGGCAGAAATACTCAAGGTGTAAGAATAAAAAAATTATCAGGAAGTGAAAAAGTTGTATCCGTAATTAAAATAGAAGATAATATTCAATAGATTATGAAAACTGCCATCTATCCAGGAACATTTGATCCAATCACTTATGGACATATTGATGTTATTAAAAAATCCTTAAATATTTTTGATAGGTTAATTGTAGCGACCACAGACAATGTGAATAAACATTATCATTTTTCAATAGAAGATAGAATTAATTTAATAAATAATTCTTTATTTAAAGATTTAAAATTAAATAAGAAAAAAATAAAAGTCGTTTCATTTGATTATTTAACTATTGATTTATGTAAAAAATATAATGCCAATGCAATTATAAGGGGTTTAAGAGCTGTTTCTGATTTTGAATATGAATTTCAACTTGCTGGTATGAATAAAAAATTAAATTCAAAAATTGAAACAATGTTCTTAATGTCTGATGTTGAAAATCAAATTATCTCATCTAAATTTGTTAAAGAAATAGCCAGTTTGGGAGGAAATATAGATAGATTCGTAACAAAAAATGTAGTTAAAATGTTAAAGAGTAAGATCTAATGAAAAAATTTATCTATTTATTTATAATTTTTTTTAGTTTATTAACAACCAGTATTAACGCAAAAAATAATAATATGATTTTAAAAATAAAATATGGAGTTGTAGAAATTGAACTTTATCCAGATAAAGCACCAAATCACGTAAAGAGATTTAAAGAGTTAGCAGATAACGGTAAATATGATGGTGTTGTATTTCATAGAGTTATAGATGGTTTTATGGCTCAATCAGGTGATGTTAAATTTGGTAATTCCAATAATCCTGAATTTAATCTTTCTTTAGCAGGCACCGGCGGTTCAGATCTTCCAAATCTAAAATCTGAATTCACAGACATCGCTCACACAAGAGGAGTTTTATCAGCAGCAAGGTCGTCCGATCCAGATAGTGCAAACAGCCAATTTTTTATTTGTTTAGATTCAGCACCTCATCTAGATAGACAATATTCTGCCTTTGGAAAAGTTATAAAAGGAATGGAATTCATTGATATGATAAAAAAAGGTGACCCTAATAGTGGTTCAGTTGTTGATCCAGATAAAATTATCTCTTTAAAATCCAAGTAAAATCCTAAATGTCCTTAAATGATTTTTCGTTTGAGCTAATAACTCAAGATGATAATGCTAGATTAGGTAAAATTACTACACCTAAAGGAACCATAGATACGCCAGCTTTTATGCCAGTTGGAACACAAGGCACAGTAAAAGGTATTTTCACAGATGATATTAAACAAACTAATACTCAAATAATTTTAGGTAATACTTATCATTTATTGTTAAGACCAGGAGTAGAAATACTCAATAATTTTGATGGTCTTCATAAATTTATGAATTGGGATAAACCTATTTTGACTGATTCTGGTGGTTACCAAGTAATGTCATTGTCAAAGTTTAATAAAATTGATTTGAAAATTGGCGCAATTTTTAAGTCTCATTTAGATGGAAAAAAAATTATTTTAAGTCCTGAAAAAAGTATTCAAGTACAAAAATCTATAAATTCAGATATTATTATGGTTTTAGATGAATGTCCCAAACTAACAAGTGATAAGAAAATTTTATCTAAAGCTATTGAAGTTTCAACGCATTGGGCTAAGAGAAGTAAAATAGAATTTGGTAATAATAAAAAAAAAGCACTATTCGGTATTGCTCAAGGCGGTTTATATAAAGATTTAAGAATAGAAAGTATAGAAAAATTAAAAGAAATAAATTTTGATGGATATGCTATGGGTGGTTTGGCTGTAGGAGAACAGCAGGTTGATATGTTTAATATATTAAAAGAAACTACTAATTATCTACCTAAAGATAAGCCAAGATATTTGATGGGCGTAGGCACTCCTTCAGATATATTGGGTGCAGTTAAAGAGGGAATAGATATGTTTGATTGCGTTATGCCCACAAGATCTGGAAGAACTGGTTTAGCATTTACATGGGAAGGCAAATTAAATTTGAAAAATTCTAAATATGCAAAAGACAAGACACCTTTAGATAATGAGTGCGACATAAGACATTTAAACAAATACTCAAAAAGTTATCTTAACCATTTAATTAAATCTAATGAAATGATGGCCTCGATGCTAATTTCACTACACAATATCTATTTTTATCAACAATTTATGAGCGAAATTAGGAAAAATGTTAAGAATGGCACATTCCTCAGTTTTTATAAAAAATACATTAATTTATTTAATTAATTATTTGAAATTTATTTGATTAATATATAAAAGAACAATTTTGTGGGCCCTTAGCTCAGTTGGTAGAGCAATTCCCTTTTAAGGAATGGGTCGATGGTTCGAGTCCATCAGGGCTCACCAAAATATCTAAATTTTTATTGGAGGATATTTGATTATTACTTCAGATATCCAATTATTTAAATTTTCAATTCTCTTTGCACTGCTAGGGTGTGTGCTAAGAAAGACAGGTGGTTCTTTGCCTTTATTTTTTGCCGCCATTCTCTGCCATAATTTTACACTTTCTCTTATATCGTATCCAGATAATGAAGAAAAAATTAATCCTAAATAATCAGCTTCTGTTTCTTGTTTTCTACCAAATGGATTCATTATACCTAATTTAAATATGTCCATACCTGTATTTTGTCCTACAGTATTTCTAGTTCTATTAATAGCGCCACCTAAAAAAATATCAGCAACAGTCGTGCTAAGATTAATTGTCATTGCATGACTCATTCTTTCAACCGAATGTCTCGCAACAGCATGCGCTATTTCGTGGCCCATAACTATCGAAAGAGCATCAGTATTTTTTGTAATTTTAAGTAAACCTGTATACACTGCAATTTTTCCACCGGGCATGCACCAGGCGTTAACTACTTTATCATTATCTACTAGAACATAATCCCATCCAAAGTTTTTAGTTGGATCTTCTTTACCTTGTTTTTGGAAAAATGTACTTACTGCCTTTTCCATTTTTTTACCAATAGATTTGACTTCATTAAGCTGAGATCCTTTAGTTATAAGATTTGATTTAGTTCTAAAAGACTCATATGCTGCTGCAGCTTGCCTATTAATACGGGACTCGGGGATAATACTTAATTGTTTTCTTTCCGTGATTGGTACAGTTGAACAAGAAGGTAGTATTAAAGAACAACAACCACATCCAAATAAGCCAAGAAATTTTCTTCTATTTATGTTATACATATTTAAGATTCATGATTTTAAATAATAAATTATTAATTGCAATTTTTATCTTGATAATAGTGTTTATTTTATATTCTAGTTATTCTTAATTAATGACAAAACCAATTAAAAAATCATTTTTCGCGAAATTGCGTAATAACTTTATAGCTGGTATAGTGGTACTAATCCCTATTGGTATAACTTTATACCTAACTCTTTTTTTTATAAAAATTTCTGGAAAAATTATTCCAAAAAAAATTAATCCAAATAATTATTTGCCTTTCGATATTCCTGGAGTAGAAATAGTTATAGCTTTATTTTTAATAACTTTTATTGGCTGGATCTCACTTTCATTTATTGGAAAAAAATTTTTTGAAATATTTAATAATTTTTTGAAAAGAATACCAATATTAAGGACGATATATTCAGCTATTGGTCAAATGACCGAAAGTTTTACTAATACAGAAAATAATGAGAAGAGTGTTGTTTTGCTAGAATACCCTAGAAAAGGAATATGGGTCGTCGGTTTTGCAACTAAAGAAAATTATGGCATCATAAAAGACAAAATCAAAGAAGAACTTATAAATGTATTTGTGCCCACAACACCAAATCCAACAAGTGGTTTTTTACTTATGTTACCAAAAAAAGACTTAATATATCTTGAAGTTTCTTTTGAGCAGGCTTCTAAATTTATAGTTTCTGCTGGGACTACTAACATTGACTAGATTTCATCAATATTAATAATTTCAGCTTTATCAAATAATTTTAAAAGAAAAGAGTATTTTTTATCATTTATGAATGTTTGATTATTGTGTACATATTTTTCTGCTAATTTAAATAAATCTTCGTGAATCACAAAATCAGCGAAACGAAAGTTCTTAACGCCACTTTGTTGATATCCAATTAAATCTCCATACCCTCTTAATTTTAAATCTTCTTCAGCTATAAAAAAACCATCATCTGTTTTTTTTAAAATTTTAATTCTTTTTACAGCATTTTTACTTAGTCCATCTTTAAATAAAAGAATACAGGTACCTTGTTTTTCCCCTCTACCAACTCTGCCTCTTAACTGATGAAGTTGAGCAAGTCCAAATTTATTTGCATTTTCAATAATAATTAGATTTGCATTAGGAAAATCTATACCAACTTCAATAACCGTAGTTGAAACAAGTATTGATAAATCTTTATTTAGAAACTTTTCCAAAACTTCTTCTTTTTCTTTTTTATCCAAAGCACCATGAATTAACCCAACATTATTTGGAAATTTTTTATTGATTATATCAAACTTCTTTTTTGCCGAAGAATAATCTACAAATGACGACTCCTCAATTAAAGGGCACACCCAAAAAATTTGATTTTGAGCTATCATTTGTTTTTTAATAAAAGGCCACAATTCGTTAATTTTTTTTTCAGGCTTGCTAAGTGTTATAATTTTTTTTCTCTTAGCCGGTTTCTCTGTAATTTTAGACACATCCATGTCTCCATATAAAGACATCATCATAGTTCTAGGAATAGGTGTTGCCGACATTAAAAGAACATCACAATTATCTCCACCTTTTTTTGCAAGTTCTGATCTTTGTTTAACTCCGAATTTGTGCTGTTCATCAATTATAGCCAATCCTAATTTTTTAAAAATAATTTTTTTTTGAAATAACGAATGAGTCCCAATAAGTAAGTTTGTTTTTCCATTTTGTAAATTTTCTAAAATTTGTTTTCGATTTTTAGAATCAGTTTTGCCTGTAATAAAATCTATTTTAAGATTTGTATCTTTATAAATTTTTTTTGCTAATTCAAAATGTTGTCTCGCTAAAATTTCAGTTGGTCCCATGAATGCACATTGATAACCGCTCTCTATCACATTAGAAATGGCTAATAAGGATACTATAGTTTTGCCAGAGCCAACATCTCCCTGTAAAATTCTAAACATTCTTTTTTTACTAAATATATCCTTATTAATTTCTGATAGGACTTTTTTTTGACTTTTAGTTAAAGTAAAAGGCAGATTTCTTTCTATATTATTTGAGACTGTATTTAAAAATTTTTTAGGTAATTTTTCTTTTTTAATTCGATTTCTATTTTCAGATAATGTAAAAAAATTTGAGCATAATTCGTCAAAAACTAGTCTTCTATAACTATTTGAAAGATTATTTTTAGCATCTTTAGAATTATGAAGATTTTTAACGCTTTCATTCCAATTTAATAAATTATTTTTTTTAATAAATTCATTATCTAGCCAGTCGTCAATAATAGGAATGTTATTAATAATTTGTTCACTGATTAATCTATATTTTTTTTCATTAATACCTTTTGTTAAGTTATATTTTGGAATATTTTTAACAACATATTCTTTCTTATCTATTGATGTCACATAATCTGGATTAGTAATTTGATATTTTTTATTAAAGTAATTAATTTTACCACTAATAATAACTAATTCGTTTAGTGGATAAATTTTTCTTAAATATCCTTCACGACTGTTAAAATACACTATATCAATCACTCCTGTCTCATCCTCACATATAATTTTATTTGGTAAATTTCTAATTCTTGGAAAATTTAATTTTTTAACTTTCACTTTTACGGTTTGGATTTTACCAATTTCCAACTCATTTAATTTAAAGAGTTTTGATCTATCTGTGTCAGAATATGGTAAATTAAGAATTATATCTTTAATTTTTTCAATTTTCTTTTTTTTTAAGTATTTAGAAAGTTGCGTCCCAACACCCTTCAGTTTACTTACATCCTCAAAAATAAAATTTTTTTTCATTATATTAACTAATTTATGTATAATATATTTGTTATGACTAAAAAATTAGAAATTTTAAAGAAAAGATTAATTTATAGAGCATCTTACAGAGGCACTAAGGAAATGGATATCTTATTAAGCAGTTTTGTTAACAGATATATAGATGAACTAAATGAAATTGACTTAAAATCTTTAGAAGATTTCTTAAATTTTGAGGATGAAATTATACTTAATTTTTATAATAAAAATGTTGCGGAAAAAAAAATTGATAAAAATAAAGTTTCAGGATTATTTAAAAATTACAAAATTTAATGGCGGAGAGGGTGGGATTCGAACCCACGAACGAGTTGCCCCGTTGCTGGTTTTCAAGACCAGTGCTTTCAACCGCTCAGCCACCTCTCCTTAAAATGAAAATTCTTTATTTATTACTATCAAAGTGAGTAAATAACAATAAATAATAAATAGCTAAATTGTTAAGCTAGTTAATATAGCTCAATTGTGATAATTAAAAAAATGTTTAGAACTTTTATTTTTTTAATATTTACAAACATATTTGCCTTTTCAAACACTTTTGCAAATAGTGAATTCAATTTGTGGGTTAAGGATTTTAAGGTTAAAGCAATTAATTCTGGTATATCAAAAACATTGGTTGAGCAAATTATGTCTGAAGCAGTATTTATACCAAAAGTCATAGAGTACGACCGTTATCAGCCTGAATTTTATGAAGATACATTTACTTACATAAAAAAAAGATCCTCAAAAAATAAAATTAAACAAGGCATAAAACTTTTTAATAAAGAAAAACTGATAATTGAAAAAATTGAAAAAGAATTTAAAATTGAAAAAGAATTACTTCTTGCATTAATGGGTATAGAAACGAATTTTGGTAAATATCTCGGAAAAATGGATATCATTTCTTCTTTAGCGACTTTAAGTTTTGATAAAAGAAGAAGTGATTTTTTTACCAAAGAATTAATAATCCTACTTAATTTAGTTGATAAAAAAGTGATAGATAAAAAAATATTATATGGATCTTGGGCTGGTGCTTTTGGTAATTTTCAATTCATGCCAAGAACTATTAAAGATTACGCGATTGACTACAACAAGAACAAAACAATTGAATTAAAGAAGACAGAGGACTCATTTGCATCAGCTGCTAATTATTTGAAAACAATTGGATGGAAAAAAGATCAACCTTGTTATTACAAAATCGAACTTAAGAACAATATACCAAAAAAATACCTTAATTCTTCTGCTCGTAATATTAAGCATAAAAAGAAAACTAAATATTTTGAAAAATATATTGTAAATTCTGACAATTTAAATATTCATTCCGATTTAGAAGCAGCAATAATAATTCCTGATAAAGATATTATTCCAGGGGCTGAAACTCTTTCACCTGCTTATATTATATTTAATAATTATGAAAAAATTTTAAATTGGAACAGATCTTTAAGATTTGCTTTAGCTGTTTGTACACTTAAAGATAGTTTTAAAAATGAAATTTAATATATTATTTTTTATATTATTGTTAACATCTTGCTCTCCACATTATACTAAGTTGGAAAATAGGAAGCCTTATAATTCAACTGGCCTTGCCTACATTTATAATGAATTAGATTATGAAAACAGAATTATAAAAGGTAAACTAAATAATGATTTATTTGAGATTTCACATAACGAATTAAAAACAGGAACACTAATAAAATTAATTAACCCTAAAACTAAAGAAAGTTTAGTTTTAAAAAATATTAAAAGAATTGAATATCCAGATTTTTACAAAATATTAATTACAAAGACCGTTGCTGCAAAACTTAATATTTCTAGTGATTTGCCATTAATAGAAGTATTGGAGATTAAAAAAAATAAATCTTTTATCGCTGCAAAAGCTAAAATTTACAATGAAGAAAAAAAAATATCGTCAAAGG
>Ga0233444_10005337_pt1 | contig 11911 bp, 8 predicted proteins | sample SI_124_October20_6_FD_182792 | JGI IMG/M metagenome (GOLD analysis project Ga0233444, IMG submission 182792) | Seawater microbial communities from Saanich Inlet, British Columbia, Canada - SI_124_October2016_10_MG | ecosystem: Environmental > Aquatic > Marine > Inlet | place: Canada: British...
AAATGGTAATGTAGACCTAATAGAAGCTGGTAAAATAGAAAATTTGGCAGACATTAAAAGAGCTTCCATTATAGCAAACAAAAAAATAAACTCAATTAATATAGAGGATAATGTGGCTTATTTATCCACTGGCTTTGGAATTGTGGTGCTCGATTTAGACAAAAAAGAAGTAAAAGAAACCTACTTTATTGGCTTAGAAGGAGCTTATTTAAACATTATGGCAACAAGCATTGCCAACAACACTATTTTTGCTGCTACAGAGAATGGTTTGTTTTCAGCCATACTTAGCCAACCTAATCTTTCAGATTATCAAGCCTGGGAAAAAGTAAACTTTAGACCAAATGCGAAATTTAGTATACTAGAAACTTTTAACGACAAACTTTTTGCAAACATTCAGGGTGCGGAATACAATACCGACAGCTTGTATATTTTTGATGGCTCAAATTGGGAATTATTCCGGTATCCCTATTCCAATGTATCTTTAAAATCTCATGGCGGTTATTTAACCGTAACCTCGAAATATGGTGCAAATGTGTACGATCAAAATTTAGAGCAAAAAAGCTACGTCTCAAGCAATGCGTTCAACTTCCCTCAGCTAGAATTTAGAGCCTGTTTGTATACAGACAACGAATTTTGGGTAGCAGATAAATTCAACAGTCTGTTAAACCATAAAAACGGTATTTCCAAACAAGTAATGCCTGCCGGACCAAACAAATCAAACGTAGCTAAAATAGCCAACTTTGGAAATGAAATATGGTTAACACATGGTTCCAAAAGTGAAAACTGGGATCCAACCTGGTCTAAAAATGAGTTGTCGATCCTTAAAACCGATACCTGGACGCAAACCAACGTGCTGGAAAGCAACAACATACTTGATCCGGTAGATGTCTTAAAAAGAGGAAACATAACATACGTTGCAAGTTGGCAAAGTGGTTTGGCTAAATTAGAAGACAAGCAATTAAGCGAACTGTACACCGAAGAAAACAGCAGCCTACAAAAAAGACATCCGCACGATGATTGGATAAATATTGGCGCAATGAAATTCGATACAGATGGGAACTTGTGGTGTACAAACGCTCAAACGCTCGAACCGCTCTCTGTTCAATACACAAACGGAGAATGGGAATCATTCTCACTTGGAAATACGGTTACAGAAAATCAAAATTTGGCAAAGTTAATCATCGATAGAAACAATCAAAAATGGATACAATTAAAAAACAATGGGCTCATTGTATTTGATGAAATGCGAACCGGAAACAAAACAAAAAAAATAAGTAACGGAGAAAATAATGGGAATTTAAACTCTGACAGGGTATTTGCAATGGCAGAAGATTTAGACGGAGAAATTTGGATTGGAACGGACGATGGCGTGTCGGTGTTTTACAACCCGTCTGATGTTTTTGAAGGAGAACAAGCCGCAACCATTATTGTTACAAAAGATGGCTACAATACCTACTTATTAGACGGTTTACTCATTAACGACATTGAGGTGGATGGGGCAAACAGAAAATGGTTTGCGACAAACAACTCAGGCGCCATATTAACCTCAGCAAACGGAACAGCAGAACTGATTCATTTCACAGCCGAAAATAGCCCTCTGTTTTCTAATAAAGTAGTAGACATTGAAGTAAATGATGAAACTGGAGAAGTATTTTTTGCTACAGATAAAGGGCTTATTTCATACCGAGCTGGTGCAACAAAGGGGAGCAATAACTTTTCAAATGTTTTGGTGTTTCCAAATCCCGTAAAACCAAACTACCAAGGTTCAATTAGTATAAAGGGCTTACTTACAGACGCCGAAGTTAAGATTACAGATGTGAGCGGAAATTTGGTTTACAAAACAAAAGCACTTGGAGGGCAAGCAAACTGGGACGGAAACATGACTAACGGAAGAGAAGCCCGATCTGGTGTGTACTTAATTTTTTGCTCTGATGAAGATGGAAACGAAAATCATGTAAGCAAACTACTTATCGTAAGAGACTAAATGCACAGATCTCGGGCAATTGTATTAAACAAAACAAACTACTCTGAAACGAGTTTAATTATAAAAATTTATACAGAACAAGAGGGTTTGTTGTCTTTTATAGTAAAAGGGATAAGGGGGAAAAAAGGAAAGCTAAGAATGGCACAATTCCAAGCCCTAAACCTTATTGAAATAGACTATAAAAAATCTGGCAAATCGGACCTAAGATACCTGCTAGATTTAAAAATAAACGAGCCGTTTAGTGACTTGTTATTCGACCCGATAAAACGAGCCGTGGCTTTATTTATGGCAGAGTTGATACAAAATAGTATTAAAGAAGAAGAACAAAACCAAGCGTTGTTTCAATTTCTTCACCAGTCGATACATTGGCTGGATCTTAGTAAAGATTCCTGCACCCATTTTCATTTGTCGTTTATGATGAAATTGACAAAATACTTAGGTTTTTCACCTATGAGTAATAAAGGAAATGCCGTAAGTTTTGATCTTCAAAAAGGGGCATTTGAAACGTATGACCCACAACACAATTATATCCTAAAAAACCAGGAAATGAATGCTTGGTCAAAAATAATGGAGTGCAGTTATGAAAACCTTAAAACTCTTCACTTTTCAAACCAATTAAAAAGAAATTTGGTACACGCTTTGATGAACTATTATAAACTGCATTTGATTCATTTTAAAGAATTAAATTCGCAGCACATACTACAGTTAATTTTTGACGATGAATAAGTACCTTCTTTTTATTTGTGCAGTATCCCTTAATTTCGTGCAAGCTCTGGCGCAAGAAATAAAGGTACTAGACGAGCTAGAAAGCCCGATAAGAGAAGCCCACATCGTTTCACTAGATCAAAAAAAGCATGCGTTTACCAATAAATTTGGCTGGGTTGATGTAAGTGCGTTTGGGAACACAGAAAGGTTTGAAATTAGCCACCCCAGCTTCATTTCAATAGTAACCACCAAACGCAAACTTGAGCAACAAAATAACAGCATAATTCTATTGTTTAACTCCGAAACGCTTGGAGAAATTGTTCTGCTAACTCGTATAGAAGACGAAAATTTAAAAACAACAGCAGACAGAAGGGTAATATTACACGAAAAAGAAATTACACGATTAAACACGCAAACAACAGCAGATCTGCTTGAAAAAAGAGCCGGTATAAACGTGCAAAAAAGCCAAATGGGTGGTGGAAGCCCAGTAATAAGAGGGTTTGAAGCAAATAGAATTTTATTAGTTATAGACGGGGTAAGATTAAACAATGCCATATACAGAGGTGGACACCTTCAAAACATTATTTCGGTTGACAATGCAAGTTTAGAACAGGTTGAAATAATATTTGGACCCAGCAGCTCAGCATACAGCAGCGATGGGCTAGGGGGAGTTATTCACCTACACACCAAAAGACCAAAGTTTACAAAAAAACCGCGCTTTAAACAAAATTACAATACCCGATTTGCCTCCGCTAACAGAGGGATAAGTAAGCACTACGATTTAAGTTATACCTCATCTGATTTCTCCGTATTTACCTCCTTATCAACCAACGACTTCGACGACCTAAAAATGGGTAAAATTCGCACACATGGATACGAAGATTGGGGTAAGGTTTACCACTACATAGAAGAGGGTGAACAAAAAGAAAATGAAGATCCAAACAGACAAAAGAACACCGGATACAACCAAACAGATTTTATGCAAAAAGCCATACTTAGGCTGAGTGATAAATTAATAGTAACGGGTAATTTTCAATACTCAACTACATCAAACATTCCGCGGTTTGATAAACTTAACGACTACGGATCAATTAGTTACGACCCAATTCAATCGAATACAATTTACGAGGATTTAAAATACGAAACCTGGAATTACGGCCCTCAAAAACGAAGCTTTTATTCCATGCAATTTGACTATTCTGTGAACAATTTAATACTAGACTCTGCGCAACTCATTTTTGCTTACCAAGACGTAACTGAAACTCGATTTGTACAAAAAACTGGAGCAGAAGAAAGAATAGACCAACACGAAAATGTTGACATTTACAGTATCAATGCAAACTTTAGGAAAAATAACATTCACTACGGATTCGAATACTACAGCAATGAGGTCGTCTCAAAAGCATTTACAATTGATGCAGACAACGTTTCGAAACCCTACGATCAATCTCGATACCCCAACAATGGGTCCAGTATGAGTTCTTGGGCTGCCTATCTTACCTACAGAAAAAACATTTCAGAGAAGTTAAAATTAAACACCGGAGTCCGGTATACAGAAAACGAACTCAACGGTAAATACATAGAAAACGCAAGGGCAACAATTATTCTACCTTACAGCGAAATAAACAATAAATACGATGCCCTTACGGCAAACCTTAGCTTAGCATACTTTCCCAACGATTCATGGAAAATAGCCGCTATTGCTTCGTCAGGATTTCACGCACCAAATTTAGACGATGTGAGTAAGGTTTTTTACAAGGGAAATAACCTTACCGTTCCAAACTTTAACCTGGCGCCAGAGTATGCCAATACCATAGAGCTTAACATTACTAAAAACATAAACAACCGTATTTTACTTAACACAAATGCATATTATACAGCGCTTAATGATGCCATTATGCGCGTAGAAACAAGTTTAACGGAAATGGGGGTGGTAATAAATCAAGCTGAAACTTTTACAGACGTAACTACAAATAGAAACACCGGACAAGCTGAAATTTTTGGAGCAACAGCGAGTGCCTCTGTTCGAATTGCAAGCAACTATACCTTAGAAACAGACTACACCCTTATTAAAGGTAAAAACAAAAATACAGGACTGCCTTTTACACACATCCCACCAAGTTTTGGTAAAACAGCTTTGTATGCAGACTTTGACAAGTGGAGAGCTTCACTCTACACTATTTATAACGGCAAAAAACCCATAAGCGAATACGATTTAGTTTCTGGTACAGACAATGAAGAGGAGTCGCCAATTGAATGGGAATACCAAGAAGAATCTGATAATTGGGTTATTAAATACCAAGGAACACCTGCTTGGTACACAGTAAACATGAGTTTTATGTACCGATTTACAGATACCTTTACACTACAATTGGCTGCAGAAAACATTCTCGACCATCACTACAAAACGTTTGCTTCTGGTCTGTCTGCACCTGGAAGAAATTTTATTTTAACACTTAGAACAACCTTTTAAATGACCTCTTACAAGCAACTTCAAGAATTGGTAGCCATTGATTCACCTTCTGGATACACAAAAAAAGCCGAGGACTATTGTTACGATGTTTTGCAAAATCTTGGATGGAAACCAAGCCGAACCAATAAAAATGCAGTAAAATGTAGTTTAGGATCAAAGCCAACACTTGCGATTGCTGCCCACCTAGACACCCTAGGAGCTATTGTAACGGGTTTTAACCCGAATGGCACACTGTCTACATCACTTATTGGAAGCGTTTCCTTAAATCAAGCAGAAGGAGAGTATGTAACCATCTATACACTAGAGGGAAAAAAATATACAGGCACTTATTTGCTAAACAACCCAGCAAAGCATGCAAATAAAAATTTAGGAACTACGGTAAGAAGTATAGAAAACATGCACATCCGTTTGGATGAAGAGGTAAATTCTGAAGAAGAATTAAAAAAAATTGGCATCCGTATAGGAGATATTATCTGCTTAGACACACGCTACCAAGAACTTGAAAGTGGGTATGTAAAATCGAGATTTATGGACAACAAAGCAGGTTGTTTTGTATTGTTCGAATTGGCTAGAAAATTAAAAGGTAAAAATGTACCTGTGGAACTGTTCTTTTCAAACTACGAAGAAGTTGGGCATGGCGGCACTTGTGGTTACGCTACTACAATTACAGAATTACTTGTTATTGATATGGGTGTAATTGGGAACGATTGCAAAGGCAATGAAACAAGCTGTTCCATATGCGCAAAAGACTCAACCGGACCGTACGATTACGAAATTCGGAAAAAATTGGTCACGTTAGCAGAGAAAAATAAAATACCGCATCAAGTTGACGTATATCCATTTTACGGATCTGATGGAAGTGCAGCACTTAGAGCTGGAAACGATTTTAGAGTAGGTTTAATTGGACCGGGAGTCTCCGCTTCTCATGGCGTAGAAAGAACCCATAAAAAAGGAATTGAAGCGACCATAAACTTATGTTTAGCCTATATTGAACAAATGGAAAAATAGGTAGGAAATACGCCTATTTGTTCATCAACCACGATTGAGGATTCATCTTTTGAGAACCTTTCCACAACTGAAAATCAATTACAGTACTTCCCTCTTGTTTAGAGGTAAAAACCAACCCAATTTGGGTCTTTGTACTAACCTCTTCACCTTTCTGAACATAAACTTCACTAAGATTTGCATACACACTTATGTATTCACCATGACGAATCATAACGACTTTAACACCATTGGGCATAGCGAGTACACTGCTTACTTTTCCTTTAAAAACCGACCTACAAGAACTGTGGGACTCAGTTGCAATTTCAACACCATTATTCTCAACAACTACGCCTGACAAAACAGGATGTTTTTGCTTTCCAAACTTCGAAATAACCATCCCTTTAGCAACTGGCCAGGGCAGTTTTCCTTTGTTAGTAGCGAATCCTTCGGACAAAGCTAAGGCTTCTGGGGTAGAGGTGAAGTTAGTAGAACCAGATGCGGTTACCTTGCGAAGTTCTTCCGCAATAATTCGTTCAATTTCTTGCTGTATCTTTTTGCGCTTTCGACGCTTTACATCTAAAACCTTACTCAGTTCTTTTTCTTTTTCAGATAAACTAGCCAAACTAATGGACTCTTGTGCTTGCTCTTGATTTAAAAGTTGGTTTTCCAAACGCTTGTCAGAAATTAAATTTTGCTTAATCTTCTTTTGATTTTCGAGTACTAAAATTGACTTGGTTAAGGCCAATGTCTTCTGTGCAATCTCGTCTGCTTGAAAAACACGGTAATTAGAAATTTGACGGATGTAAAAAAGCCTTTTGTAAACTTGTTGGAAATTTTCGGAGGAGAGTAAGAATAATATTCTGTTAAAGTGACGACTGCTCTTGTATGCATGCTGAATAAGTATAGCGTAAGAAGATTTTAGCGTATCCAATTCAGACGTTAAGATAATCTGTTGGCGCCCCTTTATATCAATTTCCTCTCTTAGCAAACCGACTTCTGATTGGATGGTCCTTATGAGTTGAGAACGAATGGCAATTTTTTGCTTTAAGGCCTTTAACTGATGAAGAGATACTTTTTTGTTACTTAAAGTTTGATCTAAAAGCGTATTGCTGAGTTCAATCTCTTCTAAGAGTTTTTTCTTTCTGTTTTGAAGTTCTGCCCGAGTTTGAGCTGTTAAACTTAAAAAGGACAGTAAAACAAAACCTATACTAATAAATAACTTCATAGGATTTTGGAACTTTAAAAGGAAACTTCAGTTTTTTAGTCAGGTTAATTTTAGAATAAGCTAAGTTTAAACTTAAACTCGCATTGGCAAGAATCCTAAAATCAATAGATTCTGCAAAATTATGAGTATCGTGAATTTCAAAGTCCTCATAAAAGATGGAAAGGGATCGATTCAATTTTAGATTGGACAGCCCTTGAGAAGTAATTCTATAGGTATAAGGATCAACCGTGGCTGTAAAATAAGTTTCATCCGGCTTACGACGACTTCGGCTTATTTTTTTAAGCTGTTTTTCACTCACAGAAGAAATTGTAAACGCTTGATTTTCAATTTCTGAATGGTACTTTCTTTCTTCAAATTTACTCATCGAATTGCCCAACAAAAGAGCTTGGATTCTAGAAAAACTCAAGGGACTTTGGGTTTTTTCACTTAAATCAGAATAACTGCTTTTGAAGTAGGTTTTGTCAAAACGATTCATAAAATAAAGCGAGTCTTCGTCAAACAAAAAACGCCCCAATTCTAAACCCAAACCCGGACTTATAGAGATCCAAATTAAGCTGTCTTTATGAATTTTTAAAGACCCCTTAAATGAAAAAGTTTGATTCTCACCCTTATATTTTCCTGATATTTTACAACTAAAGAGCTCAGTATCAAATTGAGCGTTTCTAACAGAATTAATAAGCATCTGAGGTTTTGGGGCTTTGGTAAAAATAGGCGCTGTTAGTTTAGATGAACGACAACTCGATACACCTAGTAATAAAAGAAAAGCCAGTAGGAGTTTATTCATACAAGGCCTCGTCTTTAGCTTTTTTAAGCAATAAAGGTGAATCGCCTCCTAAAGAAATAGCTTTTCGCCAAAATTGAACTGCTTCTTCTTTTAGTCCATTCTGGTACAAGGCATCCGCATAATGCTCCATAATTACAAAACTCGCTGAGTTAGAATTAAGCAAGGCATTTCGAAGCCAATCGAGAGACTTACTGTGCATGCCTAACTTATAAAGGATCCAACCATAAGTGTCTTGATAATTGGCTTGGTCTGGTATTAATTCATTACAGGCCTTAGAGAGCTGTTCTGCTTTTTCAAGATTTACCTCGCGTAAGGATAAATAGTAACTGTAATTATTTAATACAACAGGGTTGTCGGGTTGTAATGTCAGTGATATCTCATAACTCTCGTCAGACAGTTTATGGAGCGCTAAACTATGATAAGCATCACCTAAATAACTGTAAAACTCAGCACGCAGCGGTTTGTTGTTTACCACATACTTTAAGCCCTTGTTAAGTACTAAAATTGCATTGTCATATCGTGTGTCTATTGAGTACGCTAATCCTGTAAGAAGATAAAGCATAGGCTGTATGGGGTTCAATTGTATTGCTTTATCTCCTAGGTCAATAACTTCCTTGTACAGCTTTAGCTCTAAGCCAATAAGTAAACACCTATTCCATATAAAATAATCCGATGCACCAAAATCAAGAGCATCTAAATAAGACTTATAAGCCAAATCCATTTGATTACTTTGGTAATACAAATCGCCACTTAAAGCATGAAAACTTGGGTCTTTAGGGTGGTAAAATAACGCTTTATCTAAAAGGGGTTCTAACAACACAAGGTAAGATGAATCGCTGGTCGCTAATTCAAAATAACTGAGTAAGATTTGAAACTTAATTTCTCGACTAAAACTAGGATTGTCAAAGCAATAATTTAGGTACTTAAATGCCTTGCTAAAATCGTTTTTTAGACGGTAATGCTCAGCTAAAGCAACGTTAGAGAGTGGATCCGAAGGGTTTTCAATTAAAATATTCGTATAAATCTTTAAGGCTTCCTCGGTCATGTTATTGGCTTGATAGAGCTCCGCAAGCATGCCTCTGTAACTCAAATTAGCAGGGAAAAGATCTATTAATATTTGCAATTCTTTAACCGCTGACTTCAAATCGCCAAGTGCAATATACAAACGCTCCTTAACAACAGAAACCTCTTGAGAAACTCCAAGCCTATCTTCAATAGTCTCATAAACTCCTATCGCTTTTTTAAAGAGATTGTTGCTGGTATAAGATTGTGCTAAACTGTACTTAAAGTCTAGATTAGACGGCTCAAGTTTAACAAGGCTCAGGTGGGCATTAAGCTCACCCTGAAGGTTGCCTAAAGCTAAGTTTACCTGAGCTAAATGAAGTAATATCCAAGTATTGTCTGGGTCGAGCTTAAAAGCCATGTTTGCGTAAAATAAAGCAGAGGTTAAATTCTCTGTTATCGTATGCAGTACAGACAATTCGAGATTGGCGTCTGCATTTAAAGGGTCAATAGCAACACACTGCTCCATTAAACCAACTGCTTTAGGGTAATCTTCAAGGGCTTTTAGGCGTTGAGACTCAAAAAACAGGTATTTAAATCGAAATTGGCTTTTGTAAGATAATTCCCCCTCAGAATATGAATTTAGACGGGTGAGGTTCGACTGTGCGGTTTTTTTGGTTCCAGTACAAGCCGATACTATTAGTACAAAAGCTAATAGGTAAATAATTGCATTGCCTTTTTTCATCCGATTGTAGAATAATCTCCAATACTAACCTGCTTTGACCCGCCTTTGTAGGTAACGTTATTACCTATCATAGAATCCTCTAAGTCGGCATTTTTAAGGGTTGTATTGTTTTGAACAATTGTGTTTTTTAATAGACTATCTGAAACAACGGTGCCATCGCCTAATGAAACATATGGTCCAATTGTGCAATTCGATAACTGCACGTTAGCACCAATATAACAAGGTTCAATAATTGTTGCATTGTCTAGTTTTAAACCACTTCTTTCATGCTTGTTTTCAGAAAAATCTAATACTCTTTTGTTTGCATGTATTGCTGCCTTAGGATTACCACAGTCGAGCCACTCATCAACTTTACCAGGGTAAAATTTGAGGCCTTTGAGTTTCATGTTTTCTAGCGCATCGGTTATTTGGTACTCCCCCTTATCGGTTATATTGTGGTCGATTAAATACTGCAATTCATTACGCAGGTTAGCACCATCTTTAAAAAAGTAAATTCCAATAATCGCAAGGTCAGAAACAAACTCTGTAGGTTTTTCTATGAAGTGTGTTATAACAGAATTATCGTCCATTTTTACAACGCCATAGGCACTAGGGTCTTTTACTTGCTGAACCCAAATGATACTGTCTTTACTTGAGTCCAACTTAAAATCTGCTCTAAATAATGTGTCCGCAAAGGCAACAACAACAGGGCCACTTAAAGAATCTTTTGCACATAAAATGGCATGTGCCGTACCAAGCGCTTCATGTTGATGGTAAATAGATCCTTTTGCACCTAAACCCTCGGCTATATTGACAAGCTCCGATTCAACTTCTTTGCCAAAATCACCAATTACGAAAGCGATCTCATCAACCGTTTGGCCACAAACACGCGTAATATCTTCAACTAAACGCTCAACGATAGGTTTCCCTGCAATCGGAACTAATGGCTTGGGTACTGTAAGTGTATGGGGTCTTAGGCGAGAGCCTCTTCCGGCCATGGGTACAATTATTTTCATATTAAATATAAATTATGTTATTTCTTTCCAGTTGAACCAAAACCGCCAGCTCCTCTATGAGTTTCTGAAAGTTCTTCAACGGAGTTAAGCGTAACTTTAGTATACGGTGCTATTACCATTTGGGCAATACGTGTGCCATCTTCAATGACATAGTCGTCCGTTGACAAATTTACCAATAAAACACCTATTTCACCACGATAATCAGCATCTATGGTGCCAGGGCTATTTAAAACAGATAAACCGTGCTTGAATGCAAGGCCACTACGTGGTCTAATCTGTGCCTCATAATTATTGGGTAAAGCAATAAATAAACCCGTCTTAACAAGAATTCTTTGCATAGGTTTTAGCAAAATCGGGGATTCGATGTTGGCATACAAATCCATGCCAGCAGATAGTTCTGTTGCATACGTTGGCAAAGGATGATTGGAACGGTTTATAATCTCTATTTGCATAGTAATAGTCCTAAATTTATGGAATGAAAGTAGTTCTTTTTTTCTTTTCTACGGCAAGTACAATTAACATATAAACGAAACAGATTGAAAAACTAGAAATCGAGTTTGCTAAATTATTTTCAAAACGTAAATAGTACCAAATATAATACAAGCCAATTGCGGAGGAAAGATAGAGAGCTATAAACTTAAAGTTGTACGGAATTGAGTAATGATTCCTACCAACATAATAAGAAGCAACACACATAGAAAAATAACAAAATAAGGTTGCGTAAGCAGAGCCAAAATAAGACATTGAAGGAATTAGTATAATGTTTAAAGTAATGGTAATGAGCGCGCCAAAAACAGAAAAATAGGCTCCGTAACGAGTTTTACCAGTTACTTTGTACCAAACGGACAGGTTGTAATAAACACCTGCAAATAGGTTTGCTAAAAGCAAAATAGGGACAACTTTTAAACCAACATGATAAGAATCATCTCGTATAAACGCTTTTAAAAAGTCTATAAATACATTTACACCTAAAAAGATGAAGGATGTGAAGGCAACAAAATAACGCATAAG
>Ga0233444_10005338_pt1 | contig 11910 bp, 15 predicted proteins | sample SI_124_October20_6_FD_182792 | JGI IMG/M metagenome (GOLD analysis project Ga0233444, IMG submission 182792) | Seawater microbial communities from Saanich Inlet, British Columbia, Canada - SI_124_October2016_10_MG | ecosystem: Environmental > Aquatic > Marine > Inlet | place: Canada: British...
CCCCAAAAAAGCTCCGGCGGGAAATTTTCAGAAAAGTTTTTGTTTATATTTGGAATAAACGACAAACAAGTTAAAGGAGTAACGTGTCACAATCAAAGAGTACCTCATTTTTTAGAGTTAGAGAGTCAGTTCCAAAAAATCCAACCGTTGTTGGTCAAGACGTAGCTTTGTATTCCGAAGACGGAACACCCTTGAATGAATCAATCGCAAATCTTGATTCACTCTTGTCAGAAAAAGCGCCCATAGACCATACCCACGATGGCTCAGGCGGAACCGCCGGACCTGGCGTCCCAGGCAAAGATGGCGAAGATGGTCTTCCTGGCGTCGACGGCAAAGATGGTGTTGATGGTGCTGACGGTGCTGACGGTGCTGACGGTGCTGACGGTCTTCCTGGCGTTGATGGCAAAGATGGTCTGCCTGGTGCTGACGGTGCTGACGGTGCTGACGGTGTTGACGGTGTTGATGGCAACCAAGTTATGAAGGGCGACCCGCTTGACCCGCCTGCCGATCTTGCTGTCGGTCAGTTGATGTGGGATGGCGTCGGAGTTACAGCAAGATCGGGCCTTGCTAATGCATCGTCCTAAGAAGTAGAAGTCAGTAAGAATAGTTAAAGGTGAATAAATCACAAACAATTTAAAGGAGTAACGTGTCACAATCAAAGAGTACCTCATTTTTTAGAGTTAGAAACTCAGTTCCGAAAAATCCAACCGTTGTCGGTCAAGATGTAGCTTTGTATTCCGAAGACGGAACTCCCTTGAATGAATCAATCTCAAATCTTAACTCACTCTTGTCCGAAAAAGCTCCCATAGACCATACCCACGATGGCTCCGACGGAACCGCCGGGCCGGGCGTCCCGGGCGAAGACGGACTACCTGGTGCTGATGGTGCTGATGGTGTTAATGGTGCTGACGGTGCTGATGGTACCGATGGCAAGGATGGCGTTGATGGCGTTGATGGCGTTGATGGCAAAGATGGGCTGCCTGGTGCCGATGGCAAGGATGGTGATCCCGGTGCCGATGGCAAGGATGGTGTTGACGCGCCTCTAAATCATACTCACGACAATTACTCTTTGTCAAGCCACAGTCATAACTATTCGGCAAGCGATCACGCCCACAACTATGCGGCGTCGGGTCACGGCCACAGCACTTACGCCATCAAGGGTAGCAGCAAAAAGGTTATGCAGGATGATGGAACTACTGGTCCTGTGCAGTTCACGGTCAGCGGTAGCAATCTTTACTGGTCGAAGTAATGGCTTCGTTGATTTACTCTGTGCCCGCGGGTTCTTACGGGAACTGTGAGGCGTTCAGTTCAACAACAAAGCAGTTCGACGCTGACGAAAGTTACGGGCCGGTCAAGGTCGGTGCGTCTGGAGGTTCCACCACCAACTTTTGGGGTGACGTTAGCGGCTACTGGTATCAGGGTGGTTACCCAGAGGGCAAAGCACTCTTCTATGGCGACAACGGCAAAGACCATTTCGCGATCTTTCTGTTCGGTGGCGGCAACTACTCCCGCTGGATGAACGGGCAGTTTGTTTCCGGCATCCAGTTCAAGGAGAACAACGACTCCACTGCCAGCCACGCCATCTTTGTACTCCGGTACGGCATCGCCATCACCGACGGCAGCAACCGTGAGAACTACGACCTGTCCGGCGAGATGAGCCGCCCGAGCACCTACGGCAAGACGCACACTGCGAATTTCAACAGCGCCCTGATGAGCCGATTGAACGGCGGCTGGTTCGTTGAGAAGTTCATTGTCGAGATCAGCAGCGCCGGTGGTTCCACCGGTCGGAAATCGAACACGTCGGTCAGTGATCTGAAGTTCAAGACGGCTGGGCCGTCAGGGAAATACCTGGTTCTTCCGGTGGACCGAGCCAAGTCGGACCGGGCCAAGACAGATTGGATCGGGAAGTTATGAAATCACACCACTTTTTGTCCCAAGAAGTAGAAGACCGTAAGAATAGTTGAAGGTGAAGAAGATGAAATTATATCAAAAAATATTAACTAAAACAAACAAGATTAGGAGTAAAATGAACTTTAGAAAAGACGACCAGAGCGACGCGGGCACGTTTGCCGACTTTGCCGATGCCGATGAAGAGCAAGCAGAGGGAGATCCTGAAATTAACTGGGATCGCCTTGAGGAGTTAGAAGAGGTATTCAGTATGAATGAGCCACTAGAGGCGCTCAAGGCTATTTATGGCGACAAACTGGAGGTGCCAGCATGAGTACCTGGCTGCTCAACCTTCCAACCTGGCTCCGCGAAGGCGGCCTTACGGTCGAAGAGTATCCCGGCTGGGAAACTCGGTCGCGCTCTAGCGGAGGTTATGACGCAGTGTGGGCCATTGGCGTTCACCACACGGCTTCCAACACTTCGCCTGCTAACGACCTGGCTTACATGCTCAAGAACGCTGACGCTAAGCCAATTGGCGCGCTCTACCTGGCACGCGACGGCGTCATTACCGTTTGTGCTGCCGGTGCCACTAACACACAAGGTAAGGGTGGACCTTACAAGACGTCCAAGGGCACAATCCCTAAGGATGCAGGCAACCGGTACATGCTCTCGATTGAGGCAGCTAACGCTGGCACCGGCGAACAGTGGCCCGAGGTACAGCAGGTGGCTTACGCCAAGATGTGTCACGTTCTTGTGACGAAGCTTGGTCTTGCTTGGGGCGATATTGTTGCTCACTTTGAGTGGACGAATCGCAAGTACGATCCGGCAGGAAACAGCAAGTACGCCAACGGTGGTGCTCTGTGGGACATGGACAAGTTCCGTGGTGACTGCTGGTTGGCATACGCTGACGAGACTCCACCTCCGCCGGCTCCCGAGCCTGCGCCCGAGCCAGAACCTGAGCTTCCAGAGCCGCCTCCATCTGAAGGCGTGACCTCTGTTAACCCTTGCTCCTGGTATGTCAAAAAGGGCGACTCTCCTTGGAGCGTTGCCACTACGGCGTATGGCAGCGGATCAAAGCACACGCTTTTGGATGCGTCTAAGTTTAATACCTACAGCACTCAAAGCAACTCAGTATTCGTCGAAGTTCCTGAGATTAAGGGAACTCAAACTACTGTTCAGAGTGGAGAGGGTGTTGCGTCAGTTATTCGACGACTCGTTGGATCAACTGCGTGGCCCTCGCAAAAACAGTTTGATACGTTTGCCGACTGGAACGGTGGAAGTGGTCGAACACTGCACACCGGAGCGGTCGTGCATTTCCCTAGTTAGTGAGTAAACACCCAGGGGTCCTAATGCATAAAAGGACCCCTGGGTGTTACACACGAAAGAAAGGCGTCATTATGAGCGAGTCAAAAACCGCTGCTTACGTTGTCCCAACAAAACCTTCTGATGAAACAGAAACTAAAGCTCTAGCGCCCTGTTTGTGGTGCCCAGAGGAAGCATTAAGCTGTACGTGTAACGACGAACTGGCCTGTGGGATTGAAAACCCGACGACCTGTGAGTCTTGCACTTAAACAGTAAGAGGAGAGAATAATACCGCATGGCCTATGACTCCAGAGCACGGCAAAACATGGACTGCTTCCATCTTCTGCCAGGTTAGAGAGTCTGAGGTTTGGTAAAAATAAAAACTAAAAAGGAGGTGTCGATAAATGGCTTCGCGCAAAAAAGGAAAACCCGAGGGTAGAACTTACCCGAGAGCAACAACTGAAGCAGGGCGAGAAGCGCAATTAGTTTCTATGGCTATGGATTTAGCCGAAGAACAAATTAGAGACGGCACCGCTTCGGCACAAGTTATAAGTCATTACCTTAAATTGGGTTCTTCTCGTGAAAAATTAGAGCAAGGTCGATTGTCAAGGGAGAACGAGCTTCTCGAGGCAAAGGTTGAGCAACTAGCATCAGCTCAAAGAGTTGAAGAGCTGTACAAGACCGCCTTGAACGCAATGCGAACATATGCTGGCCAAGATGTAGAAGAAGACGACATTCTTGAGGTAGAGGGATACTCTGAAGATGAGTATTATTAGAACTTACAGCGAACTTCGTCGATTAAAAACTTTTGAAGAACGCTTTAGCTATCTTAGGCTAAACGGTTCCGTTGGGTTTAAAACCTTTGGGTTTGATAGGCACATGAACCAGGGATTATATCACTCAAAGGAGTGGCGAGACGTTCGGAAAGAAGTGGCCATTAGAGACGAAGGTTGCGACTTAGGCATTGAGGGCTACGAAATCCATGGAAGTGTTTTAGTTCACCATATGAACCCACTGTTACCTTCAGACATAATTGAAGGAAGCACTGACATGTTAGATCCTAGATTTCTAATAACTACAACTCAGAAAACACATAACGCCATCCACTACGGAGACGAGACGTTGCTTTCGGTCCCACACAAAGCAAGAGTCCGAGGCGACACAAAACTATGGTAGGAGATACACATGAGCAACAAGAAGATCAGACATATTGATTACAACGCGCCAGTAACTGAATACAACTTTAGTTCTGATGAAAACGACGTTGAAGAACACCAAGAGTCTTTTGAGGAAATTGAAGAACACTTCGAAGAGCAAACACAAGAAGACTTTAGTGCTGCCGAGTTGATTGCCATCTATAAGATGATGCGCGCCGATCCAACTGAGCAGATCTAACATTTGACAGCCTTTGGAAGGAGGTGCGAAGTGGAAGAAAGTATTTTAACTAGCACAAAGAAGATTCTAGGCATAGCCGAAGACTACACGGAATTTGATCTTGATATCATAACACACATCAACGCGTCTTTCGGTGTTCTCAATCAGCTCGGTCTAGGCGAAGAGTCTGGGTTCTTTATTGACGACGCAAGTTCTGTTTGGACAGATTATATTGGACAAAGTCCAGTTCTTAGTCTTATTAGAACTTATGTGTTCCTTAAGGTTCGATTTCTTTTCGACCCTCCGGCTACGTCTTTCCTAATCACAGCAGTTGAAGAACAGATAAACCAACACGAATGGCGCATTAGCGTGTTCCGAGAATCAGAAATGGAAGTATCATGACAGAAAGCTTGCAATCAATAATTGAGCATCATGGGGTTCGTGGTCAGAGATGGGGTGTCCGCCGATCGCAAAAAGCATTGAGCTCGGCACGAGCAGCCAGGGCGGCTGATTCTGGCTCGGCCGAGGCTCTGTCGGGAAAAGACGTTAAGAGTACAAAAGGCAAAACCCGATATTCCTCAAAGCCAACTAAACTTTCGACGGAAGAACTCAAATCTCGCATTTCGAGAATGGAAATGGAAAAGCGTTATAACGATTTGAACAAGCGAGATAAGCGAGCTATTGAGTTGGTGGCCACAAGCGCACTCAAGACCGCAGGAACGGAAGTGCTCACAAACCAATTCAGAGCCGCCGGTAATGCCGGAGCTGCTGCCGTTAAAACTAGCCTAAAAACAAATTCTACTATTCAGAATAAAGCAGCACGGGCAAAGAGAAAGGTTCAGACGAAGCAACAAAGACAGGACGTTAAATCTATGAAGAAAGTCCTAAAGAACGCTAAACGTCCGCCAGGCACAAAAGCCCAAAGTCAAAACGCGTATAAGGGTAGTTAAGTTTTAACATAGAGAATGGAGTTGTGAATGAGCTTATCTAATACCGCAACTCCTATCTACTATGAGGAGTTTAGAAATCAAGTTCTAAGAGGTGAAATTCCTGTGAATCAAGAGGTTAGCATGGAGATGAACCGAATTGATAGCTTGATCGAAAACCCAAACATTTACTACGACGACAAAGCAATAGATGGTTTTATTTCGTATTGTGAAAAAGAACTAACGTTAACAGATGGTGGCGATTTAAACATGCTCCCTTCCTTCAAACTTTGGTCTGAGCAGCTTTTTGGTTGGTACTACTTTGTTGATCGAACTGTATTTAAACCAGGAAAGAACGGCGAAGCAGGTTCTTACATAACCAAAGAAGTTAAGCAAAGGCTAGTTAAAAAACAATACCTTATTGTTGCTCGTGGTGCGGCCAAATCTATGTATGCTTATTGTATACATGGATACTTTCTTAATGTCGATACGGACACTACGCATCAAATAACCACGGCTCCAACCATGAAGCAATCCGAAGAGGTTATGCAGCCTTTTAGAACTGCAGTGACTCGAGCGAGAGGGCCTTTGTTTAAATTCTTAACAGAAGGTTCTCTACAGAATACTAGCGGTTCGAAAGCAAACCGAGTAAAACTTGCTTCTACAAAAAAGGGCGTCGAAAACTTTTTAACGGGTTCTTTACTAGAGGTTAGGCCCATGGCTGTTAACAAGCTTCAAGGGCTTCGCCCAAAAGTTTCTACTATTGATGAATGGTTGTCTGGTGACATACGAGAAGACGTTGTCGGAGCCATTGAGCAAGGCGCATCTAAACTTGAGGACTATCTGATAGTTGCAATTAGCTCAGAAGGAACTGTTAGAAATGGTTCCGGCGACACAATAAAAATGGAGTTAGCTAGTATCCTAAAAGGAGAGTATGAAGCACCGCATATTTCAATCTGGCACTACAAGCTCGACAACGTAGAGGAAGTTGGTGATCCATCTCAGTGGGTAAAGGCAAATCCGAATCTGGGATTGACTGTTACTTACGACGTTTATCAGCTAGATGTAGAGCGTGCGGAGAAAGCTCCCGCTTCGCGTAATGACATTCTAGCAAAAAGATTTGGTCTTCCGATGGAGGGGTTCACGTATTTCTTCACATACGAGGAAACTCTTCCTCACAGACCTAGAGATTTTTGGGGTCTCCCCTGTTCTCTTGGTGCTGACCTTTCGCAAGGAGATGACTTCTGTGCATTCACGTTTATATTCCCGCTCAGAAATGGCTTTTTTGGGGTTAAGACCAGAAGCTACATAACCACTAGAACTTTGCATAAGCTTCCAGGGGCAATGCGTGTAAAATACGACGAATTCATTTCGGAAGGCAGCCTTCATGTTTTGGAGGGCGCTGTTCTTGACATGATGGATGTATTTGATGACTTAGACGAATACATCATACAAGCCGAATTTGACGTTAGATGTTTCGGGTTTGACCCATATAACGCAAAAGAGTTTGTTGCACGTTGGGAATCTGAAAACGGCCCATATGGTGTTGAGAAAGTAATCCAAGGTGCAAAAACTGAATCGGTTCCACTTGGAGAATTGAAAATACTAAGTGAGGATCGAAAACTCATTTTTGACCAAGAGTTAATGACGTTTGCTATGGGTAACGCAGTTACTCTAGAAGACACTAACGGTAACCGAAAGCTTTTAAAAAAGAGAGCCGAAGACAAAATAGATAATGTGTCGGCTTTGATGGATGCATACGTAGCCTATAAAGCCAATAAGGAGGCATTTGAATGATTCTAGTAAAGAGGGAGGTGAAACACTTTGGGAATTAAAAATCAAGTAAAACGCGCGTGGAACGCATTCAAAGACAACGAACACCCGGAAGAACATTGGGCTCCGGTGGGTCCAAGCACTATGCTAAATCCAAGCCGACCTTACAGTTCATATTCCGCAGATAAGTCAATTATTGCATCTATATACACAAGACTTGGGGTTGATGTTGCTGGTATTAACATAAAACATGTCCAAATAGACGAAAATAAAAGATACGAAAAAGACATGGCTAGCTCGTTGAACCAACGTTTGATGTATGAGCCAAACCTAGATCAAGGCCCTAGGGCATTCCGTCAAGACATAGCAACAACTCTGTTCACGGAAGGTGTCGCGGCAATAGTTCCCGTTGATACCTCAGTCAACCCAGAGATTAACGCCAAGTTTGACATTTATAGTCTCCGCGTTGGTATTATCAAGGAGTGGTTTCCCAAACATATTTGCGTGAGTCTTTATAACGAAGACACTGGTCAGCGGGAAGATGTTCGCTTAGAGAAAAAGTTTGTTGCTATCGTTGAGAATCCGCTTTATGCGGTTATGAACGAGCCAAACTCTACCCTACAGAGACTCCTGAGAAAACTCCATATTCTTGATGTAATTGATGAACAATCAGGATCCGGTAAACTTGATCTCATTATCCAGCTACCATACACGATTAAGTCGGAAGCTCGACGTCAACAGGCGACCCAGCGAAGAGAAGACATCGAGATGCAATTAAAGGGTAGTCAGTATGGCATTGCCTATACTGACGGCACCGAAAAGATAACGCAACTCAACAGGCCTGCGGAGAATAACCTACAAAAGCAGGTTGAGTATTTAATCGAAATGCTATATAACCAGTTAGGCATCACCGAAGCGGTGATGAATGGCTCCGCTGACGAAGAAGCTATGCTTCGATACTTCAGTCGGACCATTGAACCCATCTTGGATGCTATGGTCGAAGCAATGCAACGGTCCTTTCTTGGCGTCGTTGGAACAGAGAATAGAGAGCGGGTGCAATATTTCCGTGATTTATTCAAGCTTGTTCCTTTGAGCGAGATTGCTGTGATTGCAGACAAGTTCTCAAGAAATGAAATCATGACTGCGAATGAGATTCGTGGCTTTATGGGAATCCCGCCTGCGGCAGACCCTAAAGCTGATGATCTTAGAAATAGCAACATGCCCGCCCCAGAGCCTGTTGAAGAGGAATCGTCAGAGTGAAAAACGAAACATTCCAAAAAACAGTACGGCCAAACAATCAACTTTGCTTTGGAGTTGTTACTAAAGATCACCCGGTTAAAGACCATCGAAAGGATAAGTCGAAATGAAAGCAGATTTTCGCGGTTACGCGACAAAGGCGGGGCTTAAGTGCTCTGATGGGCGAACTATTATGTCCCACGCCTTTAAGGATCAGGACCAGGCAACGGTTCCTTTGGTTTGGCAACATGGCCATTCCGAAGTAACTAATGTCTTAGGGCACGCTGTGCTTGAGAATAGGGAGGACGGCGTCTACGCTTATGGGTTCTTTAACGAGTCCGCCCCAGCAAAGCACGCCGCAGGCCTTCTGAAGAACAAAGACATTAACATGATGTCTATTTGGGCCAATCAGCTTATTGAGCGATCCGGTAACGTCATTCATGGCGTGATTCGCGAAGTCAGCCTGGTCCTTTCTGGCGCAAACCCAGGTGCGCTTATTGAGTCGGTCACGATTCGGCACTCGGACGGAGCAGACCTAGTCTTGGAGGATGAGGCAATCATCACCACGGGCCTTGAGGTTTCTCTTTCTCATGCCGAAGAAGATTCCAAGGATGAAAAAGAGTCCGAGGATGATGAAGAGGGCGAGGATGACGAGGATGGCGAGACCATGCAAGACATCTATGACGCCATGACGGAAAAGCAAAAGGACGTCGTCCACTATATGATCAGTGAAATCTTCACAGATCAGGATGAAGCCTCAGATGAAAAAGAAGACGTCGCTAAGCAAGATTCTCTTGATGAAGACGCTTCCACCGCTGATGCTTCGGCTGACGCAACACTTATTGAAACAGATGAAGATTCTATCGATCACACCAACACGAAAGCAGAAGACAACATGACCAACGTTTTTGAGAATAACGACGCCCCGAGCGAGCCCACTGTCCTGTCGCACGACGACATGCAGGGAATCGTCAAGGATGCCGCCCGTACCGGTTCGCTTCGCGACGCCGTAGAGGGTTACGCCCTCTCGCACGGTATCCATGACATCGAGCAGCTGTTCCCAGATGCCAAGGTGATCAACAATGTCCCTGAGTTCCTTCAGCGCCGCACTGAATGGGTTTCGAGCATCCTCAACGGTGTTCGTAAGAGCCCATTTGCACGCACCAAGACTTTGATGGCCGACATCACGCTTAACGATGCTCGCGCAAAGGGCTACGTCACTGGCGCAATGAAGAAGGAAGAGTTCTTCACGGTCGCAAAGCGCGTCACGACCCCGACCACCATCTACAAGAAGCAAAAGCTTGATCGTGATGACATGATCGACATCACAGACTTCAACGTGGTTTCTTGGCTCAAGAGTGAGATGCGTCTCATGCTCGACGAAGAGCTTGCTCGTGCGATTCTGATCGGTGACGGTCGCGATGTTTCGTCTGAGGACAAGATCAACGAGGGCAACATTCGCCCGATCGCTCACGATCATGAGCTTTACACCACCACGGTCAATGTCAATCTCGACGACGCCGGAAGCACCTACCAGGAGCTCGTGGATTCGCTCGTTCTGAACCGCCGCCATCTTCGTGGCTCAGGTCAGCCGACGATGTACACCACCGAGACCACGATTGCTCAGATGCTCCTCCTCAAGGATACGACGGGTCGCAAGATCTACTCGAACCTGACCGAGGTCGTCGCAGAGCTTCGCGTTGCGGACATCATCCCTGTTGAGGTGATGGAGGAAGAGGAAGACATTGTTTGCGTTATCGTAAACCCTGCCGACTATGTTCTTGGCGCCGACAAGGGCGGACAGGTTAGCATGTTCGACGATTTCGACATCGACTACAACCAGCACAAGTACCTGATTGAGACCCGCTGCTCCGGCGCGTTGGTCAAGCTCAAGTCTGCCATGGTTGTCAAGAAGGTTGCCGGCACAGACGTTCTCGTCACCCCGACTCCTCCGTCGCTCGACGCATATGCCGGCGAGGTCACTATTGTCGACACCGAAGGTGTTGTTTACACTGACGGAGAAGACTCGGTCATCACCTCTGGCGGATCACCGTACAGCGTAGAGTCTGGTGACACCTACACGGTTAACGCCACGCCTGCCGCTGGATACTACTTCAGCAGCAACGGTGACGACATGTGGCGCGTCACCGCCGAATGATCTAGTTAGGAGTTACGATGGCTAAATTTTATGGTAAAATAGGTTATGCCGATACTGTCGAGACTTTTGACGGTTCTGGTGTTTGGCAAGATGTCATTACAGAGTATCCATACTACGGGGACCTTTTGAAAACGAGCCGATCGCTAGAGACCAACGATAAAGTCAATGACGACATCTCTATTGGTAACTCAATTAGCATCGTAGCCGATAAGATGGCCAATGAGCACTTTTTTAAGATGAAGTATGTTGTATGGGCGGGGGTTCGTTGGACTGTGACTAAAGTCGACGTCTTGAGCCCCCGCCTTACGCTTACACTTGGAGGTGTCTACAATGGGCCAACGGCTTGATCTTCAGGCTATATTTGAATCAATTGAGGGGGTTATGGGAGTTTACTTCCAAGCCCCTCCAAACCTGCAGATGACATACCCTTGTATCCGGTACAGCCTGGATGAGGAGTTTGTTGAACACGCAGACAATTTTCCGTACCAGCGAAAAAAGCGCTATAAGGTTACAGTGCTAGATAACGACCCAGATAGCACTCTTGCTGAAAACGTAGCGGTATTACCCACTGCTTCTTTTGAAAGAACTTACGCTGCAAACGGATTAAATCATTTCGTATACAATCTATACTTTTAGGAGTAACTATGACAATCCCTCTTACGTGGGACAACATTGGCGAGCGTCTCTACGAGACGGGCGTCGACCACGGCGTTCTCTATATTCCCGACGCTCAGGGTGTTTATAACACTGGCTTTGCTTGGAACGGTCTCACAACTGTTACCGAATCACCTTCAGGCGCAGAAGCAACTGCCCTGTATGCTGACAATATCAAATACCTCAACCTTTACTCGGCTGAAGAATTCAGCTGCACGATCGAGGCGTTTACCTACCCGGAAGAGTTTAACCAGTTTGATGGTATGAGCACTCCGACCGCAGGTACGTATATTGGTCAGCAACCCCGAGGCAGCTTTGGTCTGTCGTATCGCTCAAAGGTCGGAAACGATCTGGTTGGCGACGACTACGGATACAAACTGCACCTTATCTACGGCTGCACTGCTAGCCCGTCAGAAAAGGCATTTAACACCATCAACGATTCGCCTGAGGCAATTACTTTCAGCTGGGAGATCTCCACTATCCCCATGGCTGTTTCAGATATGCGCCCAACTTCGGTGATTACAATTGATACGGTTACGGCAACTCCAGCCAACGTTACGGCGTTGGAAGATTTGCTTTACGGTAAGGACGCTGTTGAGC
>Ga0233444_10005340_pt1 | contig 11908 bp, 18 predicted proteins | sample SI_124_October20_6_FD_182792 | JGI IMG/M metagenome (GOLD analysis project Ga0233444, IMG submission 182792) | Seawater microbial communities from Saanich Inlet, British Columbia, Canada - SI_124_October2016_10_MG | ecosystem: Environmental > Aquatic > Marine > Inlet | place: Canada: British...
CTCCTTGGTGATGATTCTGCATTGTTCCGGAATCATAATTATCTAAAGAAGTTACCTTATGACCTTTTTCTAATAGTAACTTAATTAAATTAGATCCTACAAAGCCTGCTCCTCCTGTTACTAATATCTTTCTTTGTTTTATCTTACTCATGATACGTCGTCTAAATTTACATCGTTTTCATTCATTATCTCCCTGAGTTTATCTCTGGCTTCGATATAAGCATTGTACCTATCTTCGCTATACTCTTCATCAGGCATATACTTATACTGCTGTCTTAACCATTGATCCATACCCCAACAAACATTCCACCACTTTGAACCATTAGTAGCCAATTCAAAATCAGCTTGATCTTCAGGAAGATTAAATTCTAAAATTGCTTTCATTTTCTTTTCATTACTCTTTTATACCCTTTATCAGATAGTTTACTACAAATTTCGTTACGTAAAGGAGCATGATTGCTCTTCCAATGAGAAGCATTTTGGTCATTTCCTTTTTCATATCCTTTTATACTACCCCATAAGTGTTCTTTACCTTCAGGATGCGGTGGTACTGCTGTTTCAATACCTCCATGTAAATAAGCAAAAGCTGAAAGTTGTATATCTTCTCCGTTCTCCCATGAAATAGGATCTTCTTGCCAAAGGTACTTTAACGTATCTCTTTTCATAAACCAGGCATGTCCTACTAAATCAACTAATTCCAATTTATTACTTAGAATTCCATTCCACCCTACTTTCTTATTAGGGTCATACTTATCACTTTCTAATCTCACACCAGAGGTACCTAGTATAAAGTTTCCTTCGTCCATACAGTTAAGACAATTTTTAAACCAATCTTTACCTGGTATTGTATCGTCATCAAAGAATGCTACATACTCAGATTTAGCAAGTAAACCATATGCAAACCTAGCATGAAACTTTAAATTGGTATTACTGTAAGCTACTTTAACTCCGAGTGAATCTAAATTATATTGCTCACCCTCTTCAGGTTTATTAGACCATATCATAATCTCATCTATTTTAACAGATTGATTTTTGATTGCTTCTATTTGCTCTTTTAGATACTCTGCTCTTTTATAGCAGTTAAGTATAACTGTTATCATTTTTTTATACCAAATTTACTGTACTTGTACCATACACGTTCATGTATATAATATAAGAAAATTTTTGAAAAGACCTCAACTCCTCCAATAGCTAATCCCCATTTCCAATTTCCAGTTATGATCCATGATATAATCATTGTGTCTAATGTACCTATAATTCTCCAAGTTATTGTCTTTGCAATATGTCTTTTGTATGCTACCATTATATTACTGTGTTATTAACTAAAGGTTCAACAGGAAAGTGAATAGCCCATCTAGTACCTTCTGTAACTTCTTTTACTTCATGTACAGTATTAAAATCATGAGTAAACATTCTACCAGTTCTAAATTCAACTTCTTTACCGTCAGTAATAAATTCTCCTCCTTTAAAATTATCTTTATTAGATAATTCGACTCCTGCATAAAAATGATAGGGAAGTCTTTCACCTCTGTACTCTGCAATGCTAGAGTTATAAGATCCATCTTCATGTTCTTTAAAATGACATCCTACTTCATATTTTAGAACAGCTACTCTTTCAATCAACTTGTAATTAATACCCATATTCCTATGTATAAAGGGTGTTACTTCTTTCCAAAGCCAGGAGGTATTATCTCTTTCATGGTAAACATAAAGGTTCCTAAGGTTATCGTCATAATGAATAAGTTTAGATTTATAAAATTTAATAATTCTTTCACTAACTTCTTCCGGAAAGAGATGATGATTAAAAACTGCTATCATAATTTACCATCTTTTTTCATCTGTTCCCTTATCTTAGTTGCTGAGATGTTCTTAACATCATCCGGAGGGCAATGCTCTATTACATCGTAACCTACTCCTCTACCTATATTAATTGATTCAATATCAGGTACGATAGTGCATTTTACTCTACCCTGCTCTATGAGATCTTTTAACTCATGACCTAAGTTAACTAATACCTCTTGGGCAGTCCATGGGTTCTTTTCATCTGGAGGGATATCTCTTATTGCAATCCATACGTTCTTGCCTTCCTCTAACCTTTGATCAATAAGCCATCTATGACCTTTATGCCAAGGTTGCCATCTCCCAATATACATTGAGTATTTATTCTCATTGAATGAGGATTGAAATGCTGCTTGTGCTAAGTATTTTTTCATATGCCTTCGTCTCTTTTAACATTTATTGCAATTGCTCGATCACCAGGTTTTTTAGGGTCCATATCATTAATTAGATATCTAGGACCTCTTTCAATTTGCATTACTAATTTATGATACGGTACACCGTTTTTAGCTAATTCTTCTTCTGTATGCTCTCTTAAATATTCTGGTCGAGCTGTAGTAAGAATGATCATATGACCTTCATCGTTCGCTTGCTGTAAGTACTGTTTAGTACTCTTAATAACCTCCGCTTCAGAAGTTTCGTATGTTTCAAACTTTCTATATATAAATATCGTTCCATCGATATCAACAAAATATGTATTTTTTTTCTCCATTAAATAAATGTTTTATTAGTATAAACATTATGACCTATCGAAGGACCATAATGATAGAAGTGATGGCCTAGTAACTTACCTTCTGAATTGATAGTAATGTTAGTTTTATAAACAGCTGAATATATAAGACAGCCATCTAATGCTCCCATCTTTTCGTCTGTAAATCTATACGGTTGTTTGTTTTTAGTTTTAGATATAATATCGAAATAATTTTCCATAAACAATTTTTTCTCTTTATCAGAAAGCTTAAACACCATAACTGATTCATCTAGAAACTTTACAGATGAATTAATTATATTTTTTAATTCAGCACCATATAAATTTACATCCTCATATTTAGTATTAGAATTTTCTAGGTCATAGGAGGTTATATTTTCTCCTAAGTACTCTACTGAGTCTCCAATCCATTTAATAGTAAAGCCTTTTTTAAAAGAGTTAAACAACGACGACCATTCTTTCTTACTGAAAGGAGTAACTCTATGATCAACATCTAAAGAGACAACTGTGTCATATAACTGTAAAGCTTTACCTATTGCTAAGGCTCTTAAATGAAAATTAAAAGGATCTTTAGTTATTACAGTATTAAAGCCAGGTAGTTCTCTATCTGAACAGACTACTATATTCTCATTAGGAAAGTATTCAGCTAATGAAAGAAACTCTTTGACATATTTATCGCCAATCGCTAAAAAACAATAGCCTATATTTTCCTTATCCATTTATTGCATCTAAAACCTTTTCGAACGATTGTTCTTCTGTATCGTGTGTAGTATCAATATCTACAAAGTTAGCAAGAGGAGGAGTATAAGCGATAGCTTTAAAATGATCTCTTTCTCTTGATTCTGAAGTATGAATATAAAACTCTATTATTTGATCACCCATAAGTGCTTTAAAATCCTCTCTTTGATCAATATAAGGTGCTACTAAAGAAACTATAACATCTTTGCCTTGATTGCTGAGATACTGAGCTATACGTTGAGCTGTACCTACATTTATAACTCTACCATTTATAGAGTAATCTTTATTAGAGAACAACTCTCTCATATCGTCACCATCTATTCTAAATGCTCCAGGTTTTTCTTTCTTGAGCATGTTAGCTAAAACTGTTTTTCCAGCACAAGGCTGGCCTGTAAACCAATATATCATTCTACTATCTTTTTAATTTTTTCAGAAGTATTACCATCACCGAAGGGACAATCATTCTGGATTGTAAAATCTTCTATTAAGTTATTAAACATCGGTGCTAAGTCTTTAGGCTGTTTAATTAAATGTAAATGACCAGTACCTATTCCTTCAGGACGTTCAGTTACCTCTCTACAAACTAAAACTTTTTTGTTTAAAAACGAACCTTCTTCTTGTATACCACCACTGTCAGTAATAACTAATTTAGACTGAGCTAAAACTTCTACTAGTTTAGAATGCTCCATAGCTGGAACTATCTTAACCTTTTTAAATATCTCTTTATGTTTACGTACCATAGGATGGTGATGAAGAGGAATAATAAATTCTAAATATCTATGTTGTTCAGCTAACTTTTCTATCTCTAAAAACCATTGATCCATTAAGTCGTGATTTTCCCATCTATGAAGAGTCACTAGTACTTTATTAGCATATGCTGTTTTGTATTTCCATTCTTTTATGTTGTCTAAGACTGAGTTACCAACCATATGTATCTCTCCTTTTACAAACTCTTGCTTTAGATTACTTACTGCTAATGATGTAGGAGCTAAATGAATATCAGCTACTCTAGAAATCATCTGTCTGTAACCTTCTTCTGGAAATGGAGCACGTAAATTATATGATCTTATACCTGCTTCAATGTGTACTATCTTCTGTTTTCTCCCATAGGCTATTAAAGCACAAGCTAAAGCTGAAACGGTATCACCATGTACCATTACATATTTAAATTTCTCATTTGGAAATTGTAATGAACAGTCACTTATGATTTGTGATAGTCTATCAGTTTCATTACCTATTTCTATTCTATAATCGACCTTAACATCTTTAAGAAGATCAGGATGTTGACCGGTAAAGAGTAACTTAACATTATCTAGTTTTTCAGCTATAGGTTTAACTTTTAACCATTCAGGCCTAGTACCGAAACAAATTAAAATATCATCTACCATATACAGGTTTTAAGTTGTGTATCATTACCCCTCAAGTATCCTCTGTTTGTTTCTGTGAGGAAAGGATTAAGAGTTGATCCAATATCTAAATAAGTATTAGATTTATTTACCTCCCAAAACTTAGCTGCTAACATATTACCTAATGGACCAGCACAGAATAAAAACAACTTATCAGAATAAGAATCTATAGGAAAATTCTCTACCATGTTAAAATTATCTATGAATGCTTCTGATGTAATTGGAATATGTTCTGCTTTAAATGGTAAGTCTTCTACTCTAGCATCTTCTCTTGCAAATAAAACTACCTCGTGGTTACTAAATTCCGGAATAAAATTATCCTGGAAGTATGGATAGTTACTGTTAACAAATATATTAGCCCAGGTAAGAGTATCTTGGCCTGATTGTTCTCTCATCCACATTACGTGTGTTGTAGGTTGACAACATACGCAACTTACTCCTACATAATAATTTGGATCTTTAAATTTAAAAGACTTTACTAATTCATCTCTAATGTGTAAATGTTTATCCTTATTAAACGTCCAATTGTCTATGTTAGTAATATTCTGGTTAGCTAAAATAGCAAATTCTCCATCGGCATATTTACTAAAGCTAAACTTATCTTTATTCTTAAGTCTTTGAAATAAAAATTCTATATCTGATCTAAAACTATTTCTAATCATCGCTTACTGCTCTTCCTTTATCTGCTTCCCAATCCTTTTCAGGTCTAACTTCTAAATTAGTTTTCCAACCTGCTTCAACAGTATTGAGAGGTGCGTGATTATCTCTTGCAAATCTGGTAAAAGCATTTACATCTTTTGGAAAACAAGTACCTCCATATCCATGCTTACCATCAGGACCTGGTACATGTAAGTGACTATCGCCTATACGACTGTCTGATGCAAATCCATACAAAGCTTTCTCCCAGTCTCCTCCTACATTATCACACACTCTCTTGAACTCATTCATAATACTAACCTTAGTAGCAAAAAAAGTATTGTTCATATATTTAACTAACTCAGCTGTAGTAGAGTCCATTTCTATGATATGACGATTCATAAATCTTTCTTCGAATAACTCTTTAGTCTTTAGAGTTAGATCTTTTCTACCTCCTAATACTATTCTAGCTTGAGTAAGCATATCTAACTTAGCGGTTCTCTCAGTGAGAAATTCAGGATTAAATATAATACTTAAACTAGGATATTTCTTCCATAAGGCTTCTGTAGTTCCTGGTAGTACCGTTGATTTAATTATATAAATTGGACCTGCTACTGCTTCGTCAAATACTTTTTCTATATAAGATAAGTCCTGTTCTCCATTTTTAAACATAGGAGTTGGAACACTTACAAATATATAATCACATTCGTCTACCTCTTGTTTTGAATGAGTAGATCTCAAAGGATCAATATCGTATACCCTTAAATCAGTAGTAGGTGAGAAAGCAAAAGCAATAGCTTCGCCTACAAAACCATTACCTATAACCCCGACTTTTTTCTTCATAACTTATTTCTATGCCCATAAATGTCCTGGGTCTTTTATAACGTTTACTTTTAATTTGTTACTAGTCTTTACTTTAATATAAGCAAAATTATTTGAACTATAAACTTTACTTGACTTAAGTAAGGGTGTATTTTTCACCCAATTGAAAAGTTCTTCATGTTTAGATTTATCTCTATGAACTAAAATAAATCTCTGTGTACCTATTAGAGAAATATTATTTTCTATAATTTTAATAAGGTTAGGAGTAGTATTATCAGGAATTACCAGAAAATCTATAGGAGTATCTATATGTTCAGCATTAATTTCTTCATTATAGGAAGTAAATAATATATCATGATAATTACGAGCTTCTACTCTAGTATCATAAATAACTCGCTTTTGTTTCTGATTAAAAGGGCCAAAAACTTTAATCTGGCTATGAGGTATACTTCCGTCAACTATATTATTAAGAATTATTCTAGGTAAATTCTCTCCAAAGCTTGTAATGATTATATTAGCTGTATGATTGATATTTTCGAATAGGTTTGTAAGCATGTTTATAAATAGGTTATTCCGTGAGAGTTTCGTAATAATTATTTTGCTTTTCCTGTCTCTTTATATCTTTAGGATGATATAGGGATAGTTCTTCTTTAGCAGGCAAAGGAGCATAAGTCTTATAGCCGTCTAATACTTCATGTACCTTATTCTTCCATCTTATCTCAGGTTTATTCTTCCATATACGCCATTGGTAGTCTGGATAGTTAACCCATCCTTTATCGTCTACATTCCATCCCCATTTCTTAGTATGTGCTTCTGTTAAACCTTCTACTGTATTGACTCTAGGAACCAAATAGACTTCATTGTCTGGATTAGCTGCTAGGATAACAGGTAGTGCTGTAAGTAGAGACTTATGAGGAAACTCGTCTGCATCTATTTGAAAGATATAATCTCCGGAACAGTATTCTGTAAGTTTATTTTTCCATTCTGCAAAATGACCATTAAAAAAGCCTCTCCAGAATTGGAATCCAGGGTATTTACTTTGGGTTGTAAGCCAGGTGGGAACTTCAGAGTTACCATTAGACTGATCATAAAGAACTACTATTTCATCTTCAGGTCTTTTGTTTTCTCTAAGTAGAGTGACTAACTTAATTATTTCAGCTTGCTCATTGCAAACTGTTACTGCGTAACTAATTTTCATAAAATCCTATAACTTCTAAAGCATCCATAAAATCTTTCTGTTCATACTTTACTGCATTAGCCATATCCATTTTCTGTGTTTGACCTTCAGGATACCTTTTGCTATTTATTTCCTCTTCTGTTAAAGATATACTTTTTACTGCTGACCATTTCCAGTCTTTTTTTGAAGTACCATCTACAAACACCATACCTTTACCAGGAAGAGTAATAGTGGCTGGTATCCAAACTCTATTGTCTTTTCCTTCATGCATTAAATCTTTGTATAGTTCAGGAGATGTTTCTAATGCAGCAGCTACTACTTCACTACCTTTAGTCATTAAGGTAGAGGTAGTATACCCGCTACCGAAACATAACCAGGTAGTAATCTCTTTACCGTCTTGTTCGAATGTACGTTCATAACATGCATTACTCCCAAATGGTCCTTCTACTAATGAATCTTTATCTATCATAACTTATAATTTAGGTAGTTCTAATTTAGGTAATTCTAATTCTACTTGAAAAGGAACTTCCTTAACTAGATTAGTATTAGTAAATATAGAATCTACAAGTTCACACATTTTATCAAAGGTAAAACTACTAAGTATTTTTCTCCTTTGTTTTTTAGCCGGCACTATAAACTGCTTATAGTTCTTAAACGATTCTTTATATGCCTTAGAAACTTCTTGATCATTAGGTTTAAACCATTTAGCTTGTTCCAATATCATATCTTTTTGAGCAGCCGATCTATGTACATTTTCTAACTCTCCTCCTAGAAGTATAGAATCTTCTTTGTTGAGAAAATCAAGCTGACCAGACCATCCTGAAGCTATAATGGGTTTACCTGTAGTGGTAAATTCTAACAATGGGCGGCCGAAGCCTTCTCCTTTAGTATGACTCACCATTACTTTAACTTTAGGATGATTATAAAGTTCATTCATTTCAGCATCAGTCAAATCTCCATGTAGTATGTAAATATTAGGGAGTTTACCTTTGACACTTTTACGTATTAAATCTATCTTTTTTAGCATTCGCTCTTGATCTAGAAGAGAGCTATTTACTGTAGATGATTTAAGTATCAAAGCAGGAGTATTCGGTTTGTTTTTGAAAGTCTCTAAAAATGTCTTTATAGTATAACCTACATTTTTCCTATCGTGGCCGAAATCTCCTTGCATCCAATGACCAACAAATAAATAACAGAAACTTTCTTTAATTGATTCTAAATCAAATGTAGATTTTTTTTCAAAGTATTTTGAAATGTCTACCCCTTCGAATACTACTTCTATAGGAGTATTAATTTTAAGAGTAGATTCCTCTTTCGTCTGCTTATTAATAGCATTAAATGCAGTCTCTAAAAATACCTGCTTTGAATGATTAGAAGAAGTTAAAATTAAATCCATTCTGTTACATCCTTCAACCCATGGAGCAGCTACTAAGGTAGTTTCCATTCCAGCAGTACAACCAATATTGAATTTACCTACCCTTTGAAATTCGTTTGGGACAGTAATTTGCATCCAGTACTCAGGAGGGTTTTCGACTTTGTTAATAATTCTACTTAATAAGTCTTCTTCGTTATGGTCCTGTAAGTAACCGAATCTAGTATTACCCCATCTCTGAGATAGAATCTTTACATCGTACTTATTAAGCTTTATGATTGCTTTTACTAAGTCTCTAGATCTTGCTCCGTAACCAGAGTAAGTATCAATAGGACAACTAATAGTGAATACTGGTTTGCTCATTAATAACCTGTTAATTTATGTTCGACTTTATTTGATTCAAGTGAATCTACTTTTATAATATCATAAGAGGGTCTAGGAGTAAAGTTTTTAAAACCTAAATTCATACACCTAATAACATTCTTACTCATATTCTTAGCAGACATTTGAGATTCTTTCGATGTAACCCATTTTCTACCTGCAAGACCTTTTTTAGTTCTTTCTTCTTTTGATAAATTATAAATCTTTAACCATGCATCTGCTGCATCTTCTGGGTTTACTCTATCGTCAAAGATATAAGGAGTAAGAGGAGAACCAGCTAGAGAAATATTAGAAGGGAAAATAGGAGATGCCCATTCACCATGATTCTTATAGGTACCTCTGTGATTAGAAGGAAAGTCAGCACTGAAGTCTATCCACTCACCTTTATCATTCTCAAATCTCATTTGATCTTGCATTCCTCCAGTCACGGTAGCTGATATCATAGTACCTGCCATCATTGATTCTGTTAATGCTAATCCCCAACCTTCATTAGATGATAGTAATGTAGTAATATCAGAAATATTATAAAGCATATTCATTTGATGAGGAGATATCTTATCAGTAGAGAAGTAAATATTAACATACTCAGGGTCAGTTAATGCTTCTTTGACAGCTTTAAGGTCTGTACCGTGTTGATCAGAAACTGCAGTATGCAATATTAAAGCGCACTTCTTAGCTTTCTCTTTTCCTATCTTATCACAAAAATGTTGATATGCTAGAATAGTATTAGCAGGGTGTTTTCTTTGTATATTTCTCGAATTAAAAAATATTACGAATTCTATATCTTGACCTCCAAATGTTTGTTTTTTAAACTCTGCTAGTTGAGCATTATCTTCTATAGGATGAAAAACTCCTTCATCAATACCATGAGGAACATACTCTATAATTTTATTCTTTCCTAAATCTCCTAATACTATCTCATTTATGTTTTTAGTCTGTTTTGAAATTGCCATCAAAACATCTACTGAGTTGTAATAAGTTTTATTGTAATACGGAGCAGGATAATCATCCCAAATGTTAAGATAAAAAATAGGCATTTTCGATCTAAGCTCTCTTTCCATTTCAAATAACCATATCCAATATCGTGGATCAGTAAAAATGAATATAGCATCAATTTTATTCTGCTTAATAATGTTTCTAATCTGTTGTGCATCACCGTATCCATTGTTAGGTCTAACAAAAACTGATGCGTCTTCAATACCTATCTTAGTGTTAATATCAGCAGATAAATCAAATACTTTACCATTATCAGGATGCTTAAGTGCTGCTCCTAAATTAAACCAGTTGTAGTGATGTGCAGAACCTAATACTATTTCTCTACCCATAGTAGCAATACCGGAATGCATTCTGATATCATCACAGAGAAGTAGAATATTTTTACGGTCCTCTTTTGGAATATAATCTAACTTGTCAATCATTTACTTTTGTAATTTTATGCTATTAATTTTGTGCAGTTTCTTTCTAAAGTCCTTATCAGTAAGATACAAATAAATTGCACGATCAGCAAGCTTTTTAAAAGAAAAATTATCTTCTAATGCTGCCATTTTAAATTCTGTCCAAAGGGGTTGGGTAATTTTAACTGATGTCAGTTTTTCTTCTTTTGTCATAACTATATATACTTATATATTTATATATAAATAGGTACTATTTTAAAAAAGCATATTTTTCATATTGCCTACAATGTTCACATTTGCCTAATGGATTGTTACATTTATAATTCTGGTCTAAATATTCTCCATTATCATCTAAAACATCATCAACAAACTTATTCATTAACTCTACAACCTGCTTAGTTTTTCTAGGACCTGAAGAAGGTGTAAATTGTTGTACTCTCTTTTGCATAGAAGCAAATTCAGCATCCTTAGGAACTCTTCTCTTTACTATAAAAAACTCTACATCTATCTTATCTTTATCTATCCCAAATTGCTTTGCAAAGAACTCTCTATATAGAATAACCTGAGCAGTTAAGTTAGGATTCTTCTTTTGATTATCTCTCCATCCAGAGGTAGAAGTTTTAATATCAACTATCGACCATCTATCAGTATTAGGGTGGTAAAATACTAAATCAACTAGTCCTTTAAACATAACGCCAGGTCGTAACTCTTGGTATAAGAGCGTCTCTATACCGGCCAATTTCATATTCTTAGTACTAAAGTATGCACCTCTTTTCTTTTCCAAAAAGTCTAATATATGTTTACCTTCAATCCAAAATTGAGTTAGCTCTTCTTGAGTAGTAAAGTGCTGATGGTTCATTTGAGCCTTACCTTGCTTGTAAGCTTTTATCATATTATCATATAATAATTGATGCTTATCCATTTCAGTAGCAGTCTTTACCTTATCATGGTATAAAGTTTCAAGCCATGTCTGAATAGTTTCATGCATAGCTGTTCCGAATGTTGTGTAGATATTTTGAGTAAAAGGAATTTGCTTTCTAAGATACTGCATTTCCCATAACTTAGGACATTTACTATATGTACTAATAGAACTATACGAAATATGAGTATTCTTAGAAGGAGATTGTTTAATCTTACTCTCCCAAACTTCTTTAACTAAAGGATTAGCTTTAAGCTTAACCTTATCAGGGTAGATCTTTTTAGGCATATTAGTTGTCTTTCCATTTACCTTTAAATACTATTTGACTGATAATACCATAGTTAGTAATGTCTTGAAAAGTATCTATAAGAGTTTCGTTTTGAGCTTTACGACCAGTAAGTATCATATTCTTCCATCTGTTAATCTTATCTGATAGTCTATACCAAAGACCGGTCATAGCAAACTCAGTCTCTTCTTGATTGACTAACTGCGTACCAGCTGATACATTACCCATACCG
>Ga0233444_10005341_pt1 | contig 11906 bp, 12 predicted proteins | sample SI_124_October20_6_FD_182792 | JGI IMG/M metagenome (GOLD analysis project Ga0233444, IMG submission 182792) | Seawater microbial communities from Saanich Inlet, British Columbia, Canada - SI_124_October2016_10_MG | ecosystem: Environmental > Aquatic > Marine > Inlet | place: Canada: British...
CGATCAATTTTCACTAAGATATCTTCTGGCAAGTAATTTGTGAAATCCATTCGCATAGTTCTATCTAATAAGCTCTGACTTTTTGGAGTACGAAGTCTCCAATACTCCTCCGTACACATTCCACTGATATCAACATTTGACGTTAATAAAAGCCTCTCACGATACTTTGTATTAAATATAGAACTTAAAGGAGGCAATCCTGTTTTAAAATCCCTCAACCACGACTGTGCTCTATTAAATTCTTGCGGTAACAATGCCGATATTATAGTGCGCATTATTTGCGGCACATAGCCAATGCGCCGAGCAATGAGAAGGGAATGATTATACCTGGGATAACCGCCAAAAAGCTCGTCTGCGCCATCACCACCCAATAAAACAGTACAGTGTTCTCTTGCTGACCGAGTCACCAGATACGTTGGCAACATTGAAGAGTCAACGATGGGTTCATCAAATTGGCGCGCAAGAGGAATTAGCATTTCGGGGCCTACGTCGCCCACATCAAGTTCAATGTGATCCGTTTTAAAGGCGTCCGAAATTAAGCGCGCATGACTGCTTTCATCATAAGAACCGTATCCAGAAAATCCTACCGTAAAAGTTTTTACTTTAGGCGAAATACGTGATGCTATAGCTGTTATCAAACTGGAATCAACTCCTCCACTCAACAAAACGCCTACTGGGACATCTGCAAGAAGTTGCATGCTAATAGATTTTTCCAGCAAATTTTCTAGTTCCTTTAATAAATTTAAATCATGATCGGGGCTACTGCCACTTGAAATATCTAGAGGTAACTGCCAGTAAGAAGACACCTCTAGAGTGCCAGTCGCCATGTCAAAAATCGCATAATGGGCGGGCGGGAGCTTGTTAAAGCCGTCCAAAATACAATCCGAACCTGGTACATACCCTATGCTAAGGTACATATCTAAAGCTCGGGGATTAAGAGATCTTAAGACAGTAGTGTCAGCCATGAGTCCTTTAAGTTCTGATCCAAACCTAAACGTGCCATTTTGATGACTATAAAACAATGGCTTTTCACCAGCCCTGTCTCTTGCGACAAATAACCTATTAGAGGCAGGATCAAATAATGCAAATGCAAACATGCCTTTAAAACGACTTAGACATTCTAACCCCCACCTATCGTAGGCTGCCAAAATAACTTCTGTGTCGGTATGTGAATTAAAGATATATCCTAGCTTAACCAATTCCCGCCGAAGAGTTTGGTGATTATATATTTCCCCATTGAAGACTAATCTACAACCGCTATATTGATAATACATCGGCTGATGACCCGCCGATGAGAGATCCAAAATCGATAATCTACAATGAGCTAAGCCAACACGGCCATTCTCAGACCACCAGAGTCCATTACCATCCGGTCCACGATGAGCTATCGCATCTCTTCCTAGCGCAAGCCATTCCCTGGACTCTATTGATTTAGTAGCCGCTACACCAATGATTCCACACATGGCTAGCATGCACTCCTAAATTTATTTGAAACTGATATGATCGAGTATTGATCCAATATTTTTTCTATACGCTGCCAAGAGCTAAACTTCATAGTTGGACATGCATCAGCAAGCCTTAAAATATACTTTGCACCACCTAACATATTCAACCACCTTTGCCTGAGTATTTCAGATAGGCTTTCAATCCCAAAATTATTGCCGACTTCCCAGTCTACATTGTTACCATTATTTTCTTATTGATTCATAAATGTACTAAAAATCCAATGTAATATATTTCAGTATTCTATATGTTTAATTTAATTTTGGCGATTAAAGTCATGGAATTATTAGGATTGATAAAGGAAGGTATTTTGATTCTAAATATATAATCGATAATCGATTTTATAGATTTACCATTTGAGAATATTGACGCGTTTCTGTTGAAGTCTGGTTCGATGAAAATATCTTGAATTTCTAAACCATGCTTATTTAGGAAAAGTTTGATAGACGTAGTGTTGAATGAAAAAAGTCTACGTGGAATAAATAAAAACGAGCCGTGGTGTTTTTTTGGGGAAATATATCCAATCAATGCAGCATAGAACAGATATGCGCTGTTGATATTTGGCGTCCGTATTAAAACGACGCCATTATGATTTAAATTATTCCCTATAAGTTTTGAAAAAGTAACATTCGTATCTTCAATATGAGCAATACTATCTATAAAACTTATACAATCAAATTTTACTAATCCTAGAGAGTATTTAGTAGTATAAAAATTGCTATTTACTGCTCTTAATTGAGCCTGGGACACTGCATATTCACTAACATCAATTCCAACATTATCTATAAAACCTTCTTTTTCAGCGGATACTAAAAAACGTCCTATCCCGCAGCCATAATCTAGAATTGCACCAGCCTTAAGGTGTTTTTTTAAGAAATAAGTTAGTTTTAGCGATGACTGCACTTGAGTCTCACCCTTTTTTTCATAATTATTTTTAAAATAGCTCGGCGTGTACCAGAAATTAGTTTGTATTTTTGGCGTTAAGCTAACGCAGGAATTACTGCATATGTAAACATCAGCAGTATCAAAAGTTAATGTCTTTTTTATTGTCTTGTTTCCGCAACATTGGCACTCTTTTTTCAAAAAAATCGACATAACTTCAAAGTCCTTGACACACGTCAGTAGCCCATAAAAAATTGTGACAAGCTGATATTACTATATAATTTTTACTGTATAAATAATCACCCGCTATAATTTGCGAGTTTGGATAAGGGAGTATCTTGGTAAGGTAGATTGCCATGGTTTCAATATATGACTAATTTGAAAAATAAGAAACCCATTTTTATCGTTGGATTTGCGCGTGGTGGGTCATCAATTATGCTTAACATTCTGCGAAGTCATCCAAAGGTGTGCTTTACATGCGGTGAAACGCAAGAGGTCTTTCTTGGTAAAGGTAGAAGGGCCATATTTGATACATTTTTTCGGCGTCTAGACTACTTGCCAATCATACTTTCAGAGAAAAGAAATATATTTTCTACCTCAGATTGGAGTAAGAGAAAATTATTCTCTGATTCTTCCAGTAGGTGTATTGATTCCATTTTATTTAAAGATCGCTTTAGGCGCGAAGAGAATCTAAAAGGACCATCAGAAGACTATACAGTTGAAGAAATTGGAGAATCTCGACTTCTTTGTAAGAATTTGAATGGGTTGATTTATGCCACACGATTCATTAATGAAATATACCCTGACGCTACCTTCATAGGCCTGTGAGAGACCCAAGAGCAATTTGTGAAGGAAATATACGCAGAAATTGCTACGCTGTAGAGGAGATAGCTAACCATTGTTCCAAGGCGATGGACGTGATGATTAAAGATGCGAATGAGTTACCCAATTTTTATTTATTTAAATACGAAGATATAATTGATAACCCAGAAAAAGCTCTGGAAAATATTTACGCTGTATGCAATCTTGATTTATCAGACTTAGAGTGGGTGAGAATGGTGACAAAGAATGTTGTAGGCCATAATCTCGTCCCAGAAGGACAGAAGCTTATATGGTATAAAAAGAATGACTTCTGGCAGCATTTTGTAACCGATGCAAATAAAAATCAAATCGAACGCCTAACGGATTTCCAAAGAGAATTGATAGAGGATGTTTGCCGCACGCAAATGACTGCATTGAATTACCAATAGGCTTCTGAAGAGCTCAAGCACCTAATGGCACCAACCCCCAATTATCTTGGCAAGCTCCTTAAGCTCTGCCATCTTTGCTGGTCTTGCGGCACGAATCGCTCTCGTATCTGACCCATGAACAGTCTTATGCCATGTAGTGACCTAATGACTTCTTAGCAGTTCTGATGTCATCGTACGCATTGAGATAAACTTCCTCGTATTTCACGCTACGCCACAATCGTTCTACAAATACATTGTCGACCCAACGTCGTTTGCCGTCCATGCGGATAGCGATATCGTTTGATTTCAGAACCCCCGTAAAGTCCTCACTGGTGAACTGAGTCCTCTGGTCTGTGTTGAAAATTTCCGGTGCGCCATTGCGCTCAATCGCTTCTTTAAGTGCATCGATACAAAAAGCGGTGTCCATAGTGTTCGACAATCGCCACGACAGTACTCGCCTGGAGTACCAGTCAATAACGGCAACCAGATAGACAAAACCTTTCGCCATCGGAATATAGGTGATATCCGTCGACCAAACCTGATTCGGCCGATCAATGAGCAGGTTGCGCAGCAGATAAGGATAAACCTTGTGCGCCTGATTAGCCTTGCTCAGGTTTCGACCTGGGTATAGGGCCTCGAGCCCCATGGTGCGCATGAGACGTTGAACCCGCTTGCGATTGACACAATAACCTTCATCGATTAACCAGCCACGAATACGACGCGAGCCGTAAAACGGATACTTCAGATGACAACGATCAATCAAAGACATCATCGCCAAAATAAATATCAGATCCAGAAACCCTCTTGGTTTTCATCACTCTCATTAATAATAAAATTAAAGTTATCGACAACATTAGGATAGCCATACACAAACTCAAGGTATACAGTCAATTTAAAAACACACAACTGCACATATATTAAAAAAAACAAAATATATAAAATTTTTGTGCTTAACCTGAATTTACGCGTCGGCAACAAAACTGAACACGTAAGAATTATATTCTAATAACGAAAATTAATTTTTATATTTTAAAATAAGATTGAAATTTATCAATTATCATAATGCTATTTTTCAAAAAAATAATTATATGTCTTAATATAAATCACGCTTTCATACAATCACTTACTATATTTTTTATCATAATTATCTATAAAGTCTTTGTACCAAGGCATAGCTTTACTTATGCCCTTTAACACCTTAAACCCTGGAGAATAGCCAAGATTTCTTACCGCTTTACTTATATTGGCTTGTGAGTGGCATACATCACCCACTCTAAAATCTCGAAACACTGGATCTTGTGTAGAATACACATTACATTCTTTAAGTGCAGCCTGTATAGCCTTATATAAATCGAGTAATGTTGTTCTATCACCTACAGCAACATTATATACATTATCTTTAGCCTCTTCCGAAGCTGTTGCAGCTAAGATATTCATTTGGATCGTATTTTCAATAAAACAAAAATCTCTACTAGTTTGACCATCACCATTTATAAAGACCTCGTTTCCTAAAATCATATCTGCAGTCCACTTTGGTATTACTGCAGCATAGGCACCGTTGGGATTTTGACGCTGCCCAAACACATTAAAATAACGCAACCCGATAGTTTTAAAATCATATGTTTTAGCATATACGCCAGCATATAACTCGTTTACATATTTGGTGACGGCATAAGGTGATAACGGATTGCCAATATTCTCTTCAACTTTAGGTAGTGCCGAATGGTCCCCATAAGTAGAACTACTTGCAGCATAGGTAAAACTTTTAACATTCGCCTGTTTGGCTGCTTGAAGTATTGTTAAAAAACCTGTGATATTAGCTGCATTGGTCGCAAGAGGGTCTACTATTGAACGTGGTACCGAACCTAGAGCAGCTTGATGAAGAACATAATCTACTCCTCTCCCCTCCATAATTAAGGCTTTTACACAGTCGTGGTAGTTGCAGATATCGCCTTCAATAAAGGTAAAACTTTTCCACTGGGCTCTAGACACTAAGCTCTCAACATCATCAAGGTTATGCTGATGTCCGGTTGAAAAATTATCAAGCCCAACCACTTTTTGATTAAGCTTTAATAAGTGCTCTAGAAGGTTTGAGCCAATAAAACCAGCCACACCTGTTACCAGCCAGACTTTAGGTGCCTCAATTAATTCGATCTTTATTTGTTCATAACGTGTCATTAAACGCACCTCGAATTGCCAAAGAGGGGGGGGGTAAACTACCTGCCTCTCTTATTAACTATTATTACAACCGCATATCTACTGAATTTTTATCTAATACATATTTTAAGTCGTATAAAACATGCGTATCTTTACCGAACGCTCTAATAGCTTCAGCACCCAGGGCTTTAAATTCATTATGACCTACTGCTAAAATTATAGCATCGTAGGCACCTTTCTCAGCTTGATCGATCAATGATAGTCCATACTCATATTCAGCTTCGACATGGGAACACCATGGGTCTATGATGTGCACATTGATGTTGTACTCTTTCAGCTCTCTGACAATGTCAACTATTTTAGTATTACGTAAGTCCGGGCAATTTTCTTTAAAAGTCAAGCCCATTACTAATACATTGGCGCAATCAATATGAATGCGCTTAGTTAGCATTTCTTTAACCAACTGAGATACAACATAAGCACCCATACCGTCATTTAACCGACGACCTGCTAATATCATTTCAGGGTGATATCCAACACTTTTCGCCTTGTGGGTTAAATAATATGGATCCACGCCTATACAATGACCACCAACTAAACCTGGGCGAAAAGGTAAAAAGTTCCACTTAGTTCCCGCAGCTTCTAATACCTCTAACGTATCAATACCGAGTTTGTTGAAAATAATTGCAAGCTCGTTGATTAACGCGACATTTACATCACGCTGAGTATTTTCTATAACCTTTGCCGCCTCCGCAACTTTAATACTGGATGCTTTGTGAGTGCCTGCGATAATTACTGATTTATATAATTGGTCAATTATTTCGGCAATTTCAGGAGTTGAACCACTGGTCACTTTTACAATATTTGTAACTCTATGTTCTTTATCGCCTGGATTAATCCGCTCTGGTGAATACCCTGCGAAGAAGTCTTTATTAAAAGTTAAACCTGATATTTTTTCTACTTCTGGTACACAAATTTCTTCTGTTGCACCAGGATAAACTGTTGACTCATAAATAATGATGTCGCCTAACCTAAGTACTTTACCTAACATTACACTTGCTTTAATAAGCGGCGTCAAATCTGGCTGTTTGTGCTCATCTATCGGAGTGTGGACTGTCACTATATATACATTACAATCTTGTAGATCATCAACAGTTGATGAATATGATATTAGAGGCACTTCTTTTAACTCACCGTCACTAACTTCTAGCGTAGCATCATGACCCGAAATTAACTCTGAAATCCTTAGATTATTAATATCGAAACCGACCGTTTTATATTTTTTTCCAAACTCAACGGCTAACGGCAACCCTGCATAACCAAGGCCTATAACACCTATATTTAGGTCCTTTAATAATTTATTCATTTCCACATCACTTCTTTGGTTTATAAATTTAATTTTTTGAGATTTTTTGCTTAATGTCCTGCGTAAGTAAATCATAACACTCAGGTCATGAGCGCCTTTCTAAAAACTAATAACAGCATTTATCGCACGCCAAACACTTTGGCTTCGTTTTGTGATTTTTTGATCTGACTCTTCTTGCAAAGCTGATTAAACGCCCGCTGCTCATAGCGGATCAGCTCGCGGTGCGCTTCAAACTTCTCAAACAGCAAGCCCGTCAGGTCATTATCTATTGGAGCAAGGAGAACCCCTAGAGAATATAATTGTGAGAGGGGGATGGCAGACGGATTCGACTGCCATGAAATATTTAAGGAATTGGGCTTACTAGGAAATAAAGCCCATTACGTATACTGGTCTCTAAATTGCGCAATAAAATCCTCAACCGAACACTCAGGTAAATCATTGATACCCGCCGCAGCCTCGCGCCCACCACCGGTTGGAAACTTTCGACAAAGATCAGCTGCACCTCTTTTATTACTTAATGGCGCCCTGACACTGACCAAAAAATTACCATTCGCTTTATTGGTTAATATGGCGTGTGCCCGGACAGGGTTCAGGTTAGCCAAATGATTACCGAAAACCCCACTGACCCTTCTCGCCCATGCCTCGTTTGGCAATACATAAATTGCTACTGCATCGTCTGAAAATAAGATGTCTGTAATTTCTGCAGACTTAAAATCACTCTCGTAACCGTTTTCCAGCTTTTCGTATTCATGTGGACAGTCAGCAATGAAGTCTAAAGGATTTTTGTAAGGTAGCATTAGCTTAAACAAGTCAGCTGGGTGGTAGTGCAAATCACCTAGATCTGCTCCATAGCCATTGTAGTTAACCAATATACCTAGTCGCTCAAGTTGTGCCAGCTCAAAATTAGAAAGGCTTTGAGATTTAGCCAAACCATGTGCCGATTTGTTGAGATTATCACCAAAGCTGCCAACAATGGCCCACTGCTTATAAGCATCTTCTAAGTAATGATTAACCAATAAGCTAGTGCATACATCAGGCGCCTCGTTAATCAGTGTTGTTAAAGACGATGAATTGGGTATGTCACCCGCGAAATGATGGTCCACATAAAAAACATCAGCGCCTTCATTGAGAATACGGTTCAAATGATCCCTGTTTTTATCGAGAGATACGTCCAACACGGTTACCTGATCCCCAGCTCGAGCCTCTACTCGATCTAGTAGCGCGATATCACGCTTGATCCCAGTAATCAGTTGACTATTTTTCGGCTGTGCTAACCGTAACTGCAACAGCGCACAGATACCGTCGGCGTCCCCATTAAATACATCCCACGTGAAAGCACTCATACTCTTCAATCCTTTTTTTTCTGGTAAAAATCCGTAAGAATCTGAGCCGCTTCTGGTCGAGAGAACTCAGGTGGTGGCGCAATGCCCTCACCCAACATCTGACGTACCTTAGTACCAGCCAAGTGATCTTCGGCCTCACTCATCATTACAACGCGACCGAGTTTTTTCGAAAATGCGGTATGACAGGCGGACTCAACTGTCAAAAATGTTTAGGAGTTGAGTAGACCAAAGTCACGTTAGCCTTGCAGCCTATCGATCGCTACTCTAATACCATCTCCCCAATTGGAACGAGTAACATCAAAACACTCCTCCATCTTACTGCAATCTAATACCGAATAAGCAGGCCGCATCGCGGGAGTCGGGTAATCGGCTGTCGCAATCGACTTAACATAGCTGGGTGTTTTTAATCCCTTTATTTCTGCTTCTAAAAAAATAGCGCGCGCGAAGTCATACCAAGAACAGGGTTCATCACCACAGTAATGGTATATACCTGACGATGAACCTTTTAAATCGAGCAAAGACAAAACAGACACTAACGTCATGGCAATATCCTGAGCGTAGGTAGGGCAACCAACCTGATCCCCTACGATGCTCAACTCGTCACGATCAGCGCCCAATCGCAGCATTGTTTTTAAGAAGTTGTTCCCGTATTCGCTGTATACCCATGCCGTGCGAATAATCAGATATTTGCAACCAGATGCCTCAATCGCCGCCTCGCCTTTCAATTTCGAGTCCCCATAAACACCTTGAGGATTGGTTGGATTATCTTCTTTGTAGGGAACTTGAGAATTACCGTCAAAAACATAATCAGTTGACACATGAATTAACCAACAATCCAGTTGATTGCATATACTAGAAATATTAGCCATCGCAAGATGATTTATACGATAGGCAGTTTGATCCTCCACCTCAGCCTTATCAACTGCAGTATAAGCCGTTGCATTGATTACAATATCCGGTGAGATTTCCAGTATCTGAGCCTTGGTTACTTCAAAATCAGTAATATCAATTTGCTCACGCGAGGTGTAAACAACATCATGGTCTGTCATAGCTAACTGATCATTCAGACACTGCCCAAGTTGACCTTTACTACCAAGAACCAATATTTTCATAACCGGAGATCAACCAATCGTTTGGCGCTTTCGTCTTTAGTTGAAAGTACTGGATTCGCAATTGGCCAAGGAATATTTAAATCTGCGTCACTCCATAAAATACTACCTTCATCGCTAGGATCATAATAATCCGTACATTTGTACTCGAAATCAGCAGTATCAGACAATACTACAAAACCATGGGCAAAACCCGGTGGCACCCAAAACTGCTTTTTATTATCCTCAGACAGGATAACGCCTTCCCATTCACCGAATGTTGGCGACCCTTTACGTATATCTACGGCGACATCATAAACTTCCCCGCGGACAACACGAACCAACTTGCCTTGTGGTTTAGTCTTCTGGAAATGCAAACCTCGAAGAACGCCCCTAGCAGACCTTGAATGATTGTCTTGAACAAATGGTAGGTCAATACCCGCCTCCTGCTCATATCTGACAGCTTGGAAAGTTTCTAAGAAAAAGCCCCTGTCATCACCAAATACGCGCGGCTCAATGATTACACAGCCTTTAAGCTTTGAATGGCTAACCTTCATTTGTAACCACCCGCTACCTTAAAGAGGTATTCGCCATAGCTCGTTTTCTTGAGCTTTTCGGCCTGCAATATTAGCTCGGCTTTTGAAATCCAGCCATTGTGAAATGCAATCTCCTCCAAGCAAGCCACCTTTAAACCTTGACGATGCTCGACCGTTTGAACGAATTGGCCGGCCTCAAGAAGAGAATCATGAGTGCCAGTATCTAACCAAGCAAACCCTCGACCTAACAACTCGACCTTCAAATCCCCTCTGGCTAGATAAGCCTTATTAATATCAGTGATTTCAAGCTCTCCTCGCGAGGACGGCGTGATACTCTTAGCAATCTCCACAACATTATTATCATAGAAATAGAGACCGGTTACTGCATAGTTAGATTTGGCAACACTCGGTTTTTCCTCAATGCTTAAAACATGACCTTGACTGTCGAACTCTACAACTCCAAAGCGTTCAGGATCTTTAACATGATACCCAAAAATAGTGGCTCCCTTATCTCGAGTGGTAGCGACATTTAGCTTCTCAGTAAAATGCTGGCCGTAAAAAACATTATCCCCAAGCACTAGAGCAACATCATGATCGCTAATAAACCTTTCACCAATAATAAACGCCTGAGCAAGCCCATCAGGGCGCGGCTGAATAGCATAGTCAAGGCAAACGCCCAAATGAGAGCCGTCACCTAACAGGCGCTCGTAGCCTGGCATGTCTTCAGGCGTCGAAATAATAAGAATATCTTTGATCCCAGCCAACATGAGAACAGATATTGGATAATAAATCATCGGCTTGTCATATATAGGTAGTAGCTGTTTCGATACTCCTATTGTTATGGGGTGAAGTCGACTGCCCGAACCACCGGCTAATACAATTCCTTTATATCTAGATGTCATATACCCACCCCTATTCTATCCATTCGGTAAGCACCTGAAAGGACTCTCTCCCACCAAGACGTATTGTCCAAATACCATTGGACTGTTTTGCGCAATCCGGTTTCAAATGTTTCCTCTGGGACCCAACCAAGTTCACGCTCAATTTTAGAAGCATCAATAGCATAACGAGCATCATGACCCGGCCGATCGGTCACAAACGTTATCAAGTCTCGATAATTAACCAAGTTTAAAGGTTTTTGAGGTGCAAGCTCTTCAAGCAGATCACAAATAGCTTCAACCACTTCAAGATTAGTTTTTTCGTTATGGCCACCAATATTATAGGTCTCACCGATTTTACCCTCAGTGACGACCTTAATTAAGGCTTTTGCATGGTCTTCAACATACAACCAATCCCGTATTTGCGAGCCATCACCATAGATCGGCAATGACTTACCATGAATTGCATTCAAAATAACGTGAGGAATAAGTTTTTCAGGGAAATGATAAGGACCATAATTATTAGAGCAGTTTGTAATAATTACGGGCAAACCATAGGTTCGACCCCAAGCACGAACTAAATGGTCAGAAGCTGCTTTACTTGCGGAGTATGGTGATGAAGGCGAATAAGGTGTTTCCTCTGTGAATAAATCATCAGTACCTTCCAAATCGCCATATACCTCATCAGTAGAGATATGATGGAAACGAAATAGCTCCTTATCGACAACATCGAGACTCTGAAAATAGCCCCTCGCAGTCTCAAGTAAATAAAAAGTGCCAAGAATATTCGTATTTATAAAGTCGGATGGGCCATCAATGGATCGATCAACATGGCTCTCAGCGGCAAGATGCATAACACAGCTGGGGCGATGCTTTTTAAACACCTTACCCAACGCTAAAGGATCACAAACATCCACCTTCTCG
>Ga0233444_10005344_pt1 | contig 11901 bp, 11 predicted proteins | sample SI_124_October20_6_FD_182792 | JGI IMG/M metagenome (GOLD analysis project Ga0233444, IMG submission 182792) | Seawater microbial communities from Saanich Inlet, British Columbia, Canada - SI_124_October2016_10_MG | ecosystem: Environmental > Aquatic > Marine > Inlet | place: Canada: British...
TCAAATGAGATTAATTGTATAATAATGACTTTTAATCATTTAGTAAAATAATCTAGAGCTCTTTTTTAATATAAATAGATAGATTATAGAGTTAATTAATTAAAAAAAGCTCTCAAAAAAATGAGAGCTTTTAATAAGTGGTGCCTCCAGGAATCGAACCAGGGACACATGGATTTTCAGTCCATTGCTCTACCAACTGAGCTAAGGCACCAACTTTAAGAGCGCCAAAAATATAAAAATTTTACATCATCAAACATTTTTTAAAGTAATTGTTATATAAAGTGGTCAAGTATTTTATTGCTGTTATTTTTTGTCAGACAATAAAAGCAGTTAATTTTACACTGAAAAATCGCTACTTTTTATGAAAATATCTTACAATTGGTTAAAAGAAATTCTTGATTTTAATTTGGACTCCGAGCAAACCTCTGCTCTTCTAACAGATATTGGTTTAGAGGTAGAAAGAGAAGAAGTATACGAAAACATAAAAGGTGGACTTAAAGGATTAGTTATTGGAGAAGTTAAAAGTGTAGAAAAACATCCTAATGCAGATAGATTAAATATTACACAAGTTGATTTAGGGGAAGACAAAAACTATACTATTGTTTGTGGAGCTCCAAATGTGAAAAAAGGACAAAAGGTGATTGTTGCAAAACCTGGGGCTACTATTTACCCAAAGAATAATGATTCGTTCGAAATTAAAAATGCTAAGATTAGAGGCCAAGAGTCTTTTGGAATGATTTGTGCAGAAGATGAAATTGGTATTGGAGATGGACACGATGGGATTCTGGTTCTTGATAAAGATGCAAATATCGGAGATTCAGCAGCAAATTATTTTAGTGTAGTCAGAGATACTATTTTTGAAATTGGATTAACTCCTAACAGAGCTGACGCAATGAGCCACTATGGAGTTGCAAGAGATTTATTAGCAGCACTAAAATTCAAAAAATTATTGCCTCCCAGTTCTGCTCTTAAAGCAATTCCTGAGAAATCACAGATAGAAACAAAAAAGAATTTTGAAATAAATATTTCTATTGAAGACGCTAATCAATGCCAAAGATATTCGGGAATTGTAATAAAAAATATTCAAGTTAAATCAAGTCCAAAATGGTTAAAAGACAAATTAGAATCTATAGGAATAAAGCCTATTAATAATATTGTAGATGTTACTAATTATGTACTTCACTACTACGGTCAACCACTTCATGCCTTTGATTTAGATAAAATAATTGGCAAAGAGATAAAAGTTAGAACTCCAAAAGATAAAACTCTTTTCACCACTCTTGATGGACAGGAAAGAAAACTGAACAAAGAAGACATTATGATTTGTAATAGTGAAAAAGAAATGTGTTTGGCTGGTGTTTTTGGAGGGCTTGAGTCTGGAGTAACAGAGAAAACTAAAACTATATTTATTGAAAGTGCTCTTTTCAATCCTGTTTTAATAAGAAAGACTGCAAAAAGACATGGATTAAATACCGATGCCTCATTTAGATATGAAAGAGGGGTTGATCCATCTATGGTATTGCCAGCATTAATTAAAGCTTCTGAAATTATTACAGATCTTTCAGGAGGTGAAATAGCTTCTGAGATATTGGATGTACATCCAAAAGAAACTAAAGACATATCTTTTGAAATAAATTTTGAAAAAATTAGAAAAATTGGCGGTATTAAGCTGGACAATAAAACCATAACTGATCTTTTAACTCATTTGGAGATTAAAGTAGGTTCTATAGAAACCAACAAAGCTTTGGTAAGTGTTCCAGCATATAGAAATGATGTAACTAGAGAAATTGACATAGCAGAAGAGGTTCTTAGAATATATGGATACAATAATATTGAGATTCCTGAAAAAATAAATAGTTCACCTTCCATTCCAAAGTCAAAGACCAACCATTCTATTCAACAAAAAATCAGCAACCATTTAGTAAGCCTTGGTGGTTATGAAATAATGAATAACTCCTTAGTAAAACGAGAATATGGTAATTTTCTTGATGAAAAATCTAACAACCATATTTCTTTACTAAATCCTCTTAGCAATGACACTGCCACTTTAAGAAAAAGCTTAATTTATGGTGCAGTAGAGGTTTTAAAATTTAATCACTTTAACGGAAATCCTAACGGAATTATATTTGAATGGGGGAAAGTTTATTCTGAAAATAGAAATAAATATGAACAAGAAAATAGATTATTAATTGCTACAACTGGTCTTCAAAATGAAGAGCATTGGTTTAATGGGAAACTAGAAAGTAGCTTCTTTCATTTAAAAGGCATAATTGAAAGTGTATTTAAGTCTCTTGGAATATTTTTTGAAACAGAAATGCTTACAAAGGACCATTTATGGGAGGAAGGTTTATCGTTGATGAAAGGAAAATATAAATTGGCAACACTAGGAACGGTTAGAAAAGAAATATCCAACTTAATAGGATTTAAAAAGCATTATTTTATTTCAGAAATCTATTTTGATAATATTATGAAGGTTATTGCAAATTCAAAACCTAAAATAAAACCTATCAATAAATTTCAAAAAGTCTTTAGAGATTTATCTATTTTAATTCCAGAAGATGTAACCCTGCAAGAAATTAAAAATTCTATTGCTCAAGTAAAAAGTAAGCTTTTGAAAAATACAACTTTATTTGACATATATAGAGATAAAAAAAATATTGGGAAGAAAGCTTACGGACTAAGATTTGAATTTTTGCATTCTGAGAGAACACTGAAAGACAAGGAAGTTGATTCTGTTATGAACTCTATTCAAAGTAAATTAGAAGATGAATTTAATGCTGCTCTAAGATAAGTTATGCGTAAATTTTGGATAGGTTATTTGTTTAAAAACTGGCATATACCATATAAATTAGGGTATGCTATTGTTATTACTGGTGCAAGAACTTACTTCAAAAAACTTAAATATCAAGGAAATGAAAAAATTCCAAAAAATGCTGGAATAATATATGCTGTAAACCACCAAAATGCATTTTTGGATCCTATTATTATTGCTGGTCAGACAAATAATCCAATAAATTTCTTAGCTAGAGCCGATATTTTTAAAAATAAAATAGCTGATAAGTTATTACGAGGTTGTTACATGCTTCCAATATTCAGACAGAGAGATGGCGTAAATACCATTGAAAAAAATGAAGAGACATTTATTGCATGTTATAAAATGTTAAGCAAAAGAGAAAATTTAATGATTTTTCCTGAAGGAAATCACAATTATAAAAAAATGCTTCGCCCACTAAAAAAAGGATTGGCTAGAATTGCATTTGGAACAATTTCTAAGTTTGGTAAAGAAGCTCCATTGTATATTGTGCCTGTTGGAATAGACTATGAAAATCATTTTAATATGAATTCTGAAGTTTTACTTAACGTAGGAAATCCAATAAAAGTAAGTGACTATTATTCAAGTTATGAAGAAAATAGTGCAGAAGCTATCAATAAATTAACGTTGAAAATTGGAGAAGATTTAGGATCTTTAATTATCAATATTGAAGATCTTGAAAACTACGATGAGCTTTACTACTTGCTTCATAGGTTTCCCTTAAAAGAAGAACATTTAGAGCTTAAAAGAAAATTTGACTTAAGAAAAGAAAAATTAAATAAATCTCAATATTTAAAAGCTGATAACCCTAAAGAATATAAAAAATTAATAGGCGATATAAAAAGTATAAAAGCTTTTATGGTTAGAAATAAAATCAGACCTTATTTATTAAATGAGAATCCTTATTCTTATATGAAGCTAAATATTTTAAGTATAATTATGCTTGTTTTGCTTCCATTTCACTTAATTGGTCTTACCACTAATTATATTCCGTATAAAATACCTGTCTGGTTCGTAGAAAAGAAAATCAAAGACCAACATTTTCATTCGTCATTAAAGTTAGCTATTGGCGTTATCCTATTTACAATTTATTGGTTGTTAATAGCTCTTGCATTAACAATTTTTAAAGACTGGTCTATTGGACTTGTCTTTTTATTATCAGCCCCAATAATTGCAGTGCTTAACTTTCGGTATTGGATACTTATTGTAAAACTAAATGCAAGATGGAATTATAAAAGAGCAACTAAAAAAGAAGCATTTAACAGCGTCAAAGAGTTGTTTGATAAAGTTCAGAAAAAATTCAATTAAAAACTTAATTTTTAATTCCATTTACCATTTCTAATGTGGTTTTTTTTAAATCAAAATTGTGTTTCCAACCCCAATCGTTTCTAGCAAAACTATCATCTATAATAGAAGGCCAAGACAATGCAATATTGTTCCTAAAATCAGGACTATATTTTATTTGAAATTCTGGAAATAACAATTTTATTTCATTGGCTATTTCTTCCGGATTAAAACTTATTGCAGCCAAATTATAACTAGAGTTTATAGTCAGTTTTTTTCTTTCAACTTGCATGATTTCCATAGTTGCTCTTATGGCGTCTTGCATATATACCATTGGCAATGTAACTTCTTTAGCAATAAAAGAATCATAAAAACCATGATTAATTGCCGCATGAAAAATTTCAATTGCATAATCTGTAGTGCCTCCTCCAGGTGGAGATTTATAGCTTATTATTCCAGGATATCTTAAACTTCTTACGTCTACTCCATATTTTAAAAAATAATATTCACACCATCTTTCTCCAGACATTTTACTAATACCATAAACTGTAGATGGTTCTAATAAAGTTGACTGAGGAGTATTTAATTTGGGACTTGTTGGTCCAAAAACAGCTATAGAACTAGGCCAAAAAATCTTTTTAATATGTTTCTCTTTTGCTAAATCTAAAATATTGAATAGGCCCTTCATGTTTAAATCCCATGCTAATTGAATATTTTTTTCTGCAATTGCAGACAACATTGCTGCCAATAAATAAACTTCTGAAATATGGTGTTCTTTTATTATTTCAAACAACTTCTCTTTGTCTAAAACATCAATTGTGACATATTCTACACCTGAAGTTTTTCCTTTTGAAACTGTTTTTATATCTGCAGCTATTACTTGGTTGGGGCCAAAATCTTTTGCTAATTGTTCAATTAATTCAACCCCGATTTGGCCAGATGAGCCTATAACTAATTTCTTTCCCATTCGAATTTCAATATAACAAAAATTATTTCTTAATAATAAACAGGAGTCTTATTAAAGGGGAATCTAGTATAATGAATATCCTTTACTTTATTAAAAAGTTCTTTTTTTAAGTTTTGAATTCCCGATTTTTCAGTTGCAGAAATAAATACAACATTAAATTCTTTGTTCTCCCAAAACTCTTTTAACGATTTTAATTCGTCTTTTGGAATCCTATCAATCTTATTAAAACACAATATTGTTTGCTTAGGGGCAGTCATTAGTTCATTCAAAGTTTCATTTACTGAATTCATTTGATCTTGATAAACTGAATGGGACAAATCAACTACATGAACTAAAATATCAGCATCTCTAACTTCGTCTAATGTCGATTTAAAAGATTCTACAAGTTGATGCGGTAATTTCCTAATAAATCCAACTGTATCGCTAAGTAAAAATGGAACTTGATCTACTACTACTTTCCTCACTGTTGTATCTAATGTTGCAAATAGTTTGTTTTCTGCAAACACCTTGGATTTACTTATAATATTCATTAATGTAGATTTGCCAACATTGGTATAACCAACTAGGGCAACTTTAACCATATTGCCACGATTATTTCTTTGAGCAAATTTTTGCTTGTCAATCTTAGCAAGCTTTTGTTTTAAATTACTTATTTTTTGATTGATAATTCTTCTATCTGACTCAATCTGTGTCTCTCCAGGACCTCTCATTCCTATTCCTCCTTTTTGTCTTTCTAGATGGGTCCACATCCGAGTTAATCGAGGCAAAAGGTACTGATACTGGGCTAATTCTACTTGGGTTTTTGCGTGAGCAGTTCTAGCTCTACTAGCAAAAATATCTAGTATTAAATTACTTCTATCCAAAATTTTACAGCATAATTGCTTTTCGATATTTCTTAGTTGTGAGGGGGTTAAATCATCGTCAAAGATTACCAAATCGATTTCATTTTCTTTTACAAAATTTTCTATTTCAATAAGTTTTCCTTTACCAACAAAGGTTGTTGAGTGAGAAACATTCATAGATTGAGTAAATTTTTTGACCATTTTGGCCCCTGATGTAAGAGCAAGAAATGCCAATTCGTCCAAAAACTCTTTAGTTTGGGCATTGGTTTGAGAAGAGTAATTAATTCCTACAAGAACTGCTTTTTCCAAGGATGGGTTAAGTTGTTAAATGACTAGTTTTTCTCTTTAGCTTTTCTATTAGATATAAAGCTTCTTACAAAATAAATCATTGAAAAAGTAGAAGTTCCAATCATTAAGAAAACTCTTAATAGCCCCATCCCTCCCTGTTCTATTGACTTAGGAAGTCTCATACCTGCTAAGGCAATTAAAATAATAAAAGTTAAGAGAACAGCTATATGTGCTATTACCTTGTTTTGTTTTTTAACCCCAGTAGAACATAGAACTAAAGCAACTCCAAAGCCTACTGGTATAAGTGCGGTTGGTGAAGAGACCTCAAAGTATCCCCATAAACCAATAATAATTAAAGTGACAGAATTTATAATATTAGCATTTGTAGAAGTCATATTTATTAAATTAATTATTGAATTTTAATGCAAGATATAGTTAATATTTATAAATTCATCGAAGTCGAAAATATACCTTCTGTTTGTTTTATGTTTTTTTAAGTATTTCATCTTCTAGCACCAAAAAAAAAAATTATAATCCTCATCTTGGCAAAAAAAATAAACTTCATATTACTTTTATTGTTAACAGGAAAATTGGTTATATCCAAATACAAACAAAAGAACTTTAAAGTTCTATAATAAGTAAGGACTTAAACTTAAAATCAAACTCTACTTTAAAAATTACTTTTTTCATCTGAAAATCGTTTTTAAGACTGCTAAAAACCTTTACAAACTCATTATTTTACACCGTATACATGAAAAAATGTGATAAATCCACGTTTTTCAGGGATTAATAGCTATGTTTTTATTATATTAGAAATGTAAACAATTAAAATTTAATAATATGGCGTATTCACATACCAATAGTAAAGGTAAAACTTACTACTTACACACTAAAGATGTTGAACTTAGAGGTGGAAGAAATCAAACTATTTATTACTTCTGCAAAGATGAAAGATCTAATGCTTGCGATTTACCAGCTGGTAAAAATGTTGTAGAAAGCCCTAAAACAGGTCTTCCATTTGTTAAGGGATAATTAAAAAATTTGATTAATTTAATTTTAAACCGCCCTAGGGCGGTTTTTTTTTGTTCAATCAATCCACCAAATAATAATGGAAATAATTCAAAATGGTGTAGTCTTTGGTATAATCATAAGTTTTATGCTTGGTCCTGCTTTTTTTATTTTAATAGAAACCAGCATAAAAAAAGGATTTAAAGCTGCTATTTTTTTAGATATTGGCATACTTTTAAGTGATGCTATTTATCTGTTAGCTGCTTTTTTTGTTGCAGAAAAAATCAACCTTTGGTTAACTACAAATTCATTTGTTAAATATATAGCTGGATCCATCTTTTTTGTATTTGGGATGGTCTCTGTTTACAAAAACATTGTTCAAATCAAATTAAACAATTCACCTGTAAATGAAGTAAAAGAAATTGAAACAGATACTAGTAAGAAGATAATTTATCCTTTTCAATTATTAATAAAAGGGCTTGGACTAAATGCTATTAACCCTGGTGTACTTATATTTTGGATTGCTGCAAGTACCTATGCAACCAATGAATTGAAATTAGGAGATTTTCAACTGTTGTCATTTTTTGGGATTACATTACTAACAATGTTTATTGTGGATATATTCAAAATCTATTTTTCTAGTAGGTTGAAAGAAAAACTAGATAATAAAGTTTTATCTATCATCGGTATTTTAATAGGTGGATTAATGATCTTCTTTGGCGTTGCAATTTGCCTCAAAGATATTCAGTTGTAAGATGAATTATGACTTTTTAGTTGTTGGTCAAGGAATAACAGGCTCTATTGTTGCATTGCAACTAAAAAGAAATTCGAAAAAATTTAAGCTAATTGAAGGGGGAAGCCCCAATACAAGTTCTAAGGTCGCTGCAGGAATTGTCCATCCTGTATCCCTTAAAAGGTGCAATCTTTCATGGAGAGGTAGAGAATTTTATGAATTTAGCGATTCTTTTTATAAAGAAATTAATTTTGAAAGCAATACTGAAATCTATAAACCTTATAAATTACTAAGGATATTTGCATCTTTTGAAGAACAAAATAATTGGATTGGGAAGACAAATAATGAAATTTACAAAAACATATTAAGCTTAAATAATAAAGAGTTAGACAACTTAAAAGATAGGTTTGGGAGTGGGGTAGTAGAACTTTGTAGTCGGCTTTCTGTTAATGAGTTTTTAGACTTTGTAAGCGCTTCATTTTTTAAAAGTAAATACCTTATAAAGAATGTTTTTAAAGCTGAAGAGCTCCAATTAAAAAATAATAGATTTCATTATAAGGGAGATACTTATTCTAATATCATAATGTGTGAAGGGGTAAATGCCTTAAAAAATCCTATGTTTAATTATTTACCATTAATTCCTAATAAAGGAGAATTACTTAAAGTATTTTCAACAATATTACCATCTGAAATAATAAACTGTGGAATATTCTCTCTGCCTGAAACTAAAAATATATTTACCATAGGGTCTACTTACAGCAATAAAGATCTTGATCCAAATATTTCAGAAGATGCTAAGGAATATCTAATGAAAAAACTAAATAAGATTATTGATATAGATGATATTGAAATTATGGATCAAAAATTTGGCTTTAGGCCAACATCCCTTGATAGAAAACCATTTGTTGGAGAACATCCAATAATTAAAAATTTATATACTGTAAATGGAATGGGTAGCAAGGCAATACTAATGGCTCCGCTTTTGGTCAGAGAATTACTGGACTATATTTACCACAAAAAACCATTAGATTCAATGATCAATATTAGTAGGTTTTCAAAAAAAATCAATGATGAAAATATAGATTATGCGAAGTCTTTAGTACTGTCATAGTAAAAAATATAAGTTGATACAAACTAGTGTTTTTTATTAATAATTTATTAATTTTATCACTTAAATTAAGTTTTTAGACATGAAAAATATATTTGCTGCGTCCTTATTTACTCTTATTTCTATAGCATCTTATTCACAATGCATTAAAGGAAATTGTCACAGAGGACATGGGACTTTTTTATGGGAAGATGGAAATAAATACGATGGGTATTGGGTAGATGGAAAACCTCAAGGGTTTGGAGATTTCATATACTCCAACGGAGACAAATATAAAGGAGGATTTCTTGGTGGAAAGAAAAATGGAATTGGAAAATATACATGGAAAAATGGCAACACCTATAATGGCCATTGGTCTGAAGATGCTATGAATGGAATTGGTGAGTATAACTGGATGAAAGAAAATGCAAAATACGAAGGTTCTTTTAAAGATGGTCAGATCGAAAGTGTAGAAATTGAAGCTACAATTGAAACTCCAGAGAAAAACTCTCAATAATTAGTTTTATTATTTATTCCCAGCCAAAGCAGCTACAGAAATCTCCAAATTATTTTTAGTTTGAAGTGCTTTAATGCAACTATTAATTGTTGCGCCAGTGGTAACCACATCATCCACTAACAAGATTTTATTAATACCATTAAAATTTCTTGCTAGATAATACTGTTCATCCACATTAGACCATCTATTATATCTTGATTTATTCACTTGAGATCTTAAATTGTTTCTTCTTTTAAGGCGACCCTTTAGAACTGGCCTTTTTATTACTTGAGAAATCCCATTTGCTATATATTCAGATTGGTTATATCCCCTTGCTTGTTTCTTAATTTCACTTACAGGAACTGGAATTATAAAATCAAAATCTTGGTTTTTAGTTTTACAAACATTTTGAACTAGGAACCCCAACTCTATTCCCAAAACAAATGCAGTTTCTTTATTCCCATTGTATTTCATTTCATAAATCATTTTTTGAAGTAATTTGTTCTTGAAAAATTTAAACGCATAGATTTCTCTATTTACAGAATATCTACCAAAAAAAGTATTGGAATTCGATGCAAAAGAAGATTTTACTTCCATCAAACAAGAAGAGCAAACTGCTCTTTCTGAAAACAATAAATGCTGATTGCATCCAGAACAAAAATCGGGATATATAAGTTGTATAAATTCTTTTAACAAGATGTATTAACTTTACTATAATTAATCGTTAGTCAACAGAAAATTAGTTAATATGAACGACAACCCAACTTCCAAAAATAAATATTCTTCAATTATTATTCTGCTGTTAGTAGTTTGTCTAGGATATACAGGGTACTTAATAAGCTCCTTAAATAAAGAAAATCACGAAATTTCCAAAGAACTTTCTAGTATTCTTATGGAAAATAATGAGATGAACAAAATCTTATTAAATGAAGATGCGTTGTCAGCATCCAAAGCCTCAAATTTAAAAGATAATTTAAAATTATTATTGGTTTCTTATGACAGTCTTGAACTAAGTAATACTATAGTTATAGACAGTATAAATCAACAAAGAGAAAAAATTAAAACTCTAATGACAAAAGTCGATCAACTTAATAGTAAATCAAAAAAAGACTGGAGATCGATATTCAAACTAAAAAAGGAAGCGGAAACCCTTAGAGGGATTATGAAAGGATATATTCATACGATTGATTCATTAAATACCTTAAATATTAATCTATCTAATACTTTAACAGAAAAAACCAATAAATTAAATAAGGTATCTAATGAGAACCAGAAGTATAAAAAACAAAACAAAGATTTGCAAAATAAAGTTGCTCTTGGAGCAGTTCTACAAGCAAGGAATGTAACAGTCTCCGCTATAAGAATTAGAAATTCTGGGACACAAAGTGAAACTACTAGAGCTGCTAAAACAAATATGATAAAAGCCTGCTTTACTTTGGTGGAAAATAAACTTTCAAAAGCTGGAGATAAAAATATTTATATCAAAGTAGTTGATCCAAATCAAAAAACATTACTTTCTAAAGATCCAATAAATATTATGAGTTCTGATGGTGGAAATTTAGAACTTAGTTCAAAACGAATAGTAAATTATCAAAATGAAAATATGGATTTATGTGTTTTTCATGAAATTCAAGAAGAATTAAAACCTGGGAATTACACAGTTGAAATTTTCAATGATGGGTACTTTATAGGAGAGTCCTCTTTTGCATTAAGATAAGGTTATAAAATAAAAATTAAGCCAATTAAAAAGATTATAATTATGACTAGATATTGCCATATGTCTACAAAATATACTTGGTATTTTTTCCAAAAAATTTTAGCATTTTCTAAAAATTTCATCTTCTTTTTTCTTCTATTTAGTACAGTCAATGCACAGGTTAACGATACTCTTCAATTTAAATATAAAGATTCTAAGATATTAATTGTTTCTAAGGGAAGTACAGAAAATGAATGGGAATTTGAAAACAGCATAAATGAAGAGAAACACACAAAAACAAAATTCAAAATAAACTTTTCATTAGGGAATCTGCAGCTAAATACCAATTCTATTCTTAGTGGCTTTAGTAGTTTTAGCCCTATTAGATATAAGGCTTTTAGCTCTGTGAACATGAATTTTGGACTTTTCTTCAAATCTTTCAATCTTAAAAAAGAAACTCTAAAATTAAATCTTGGAGTTGGTATTGGAAAAAATAAATTAGATCTTGAAAACCAAATAATAAGTATCTCTCAAGATACAATGACTATATTTAATTCCTCTTTGATGTCTGGACCACAACCAGCAATATCTAGAAGTATTTTAAAACATCATTATTTTACTATTCCTGTAAATATTAGCTGGGCACCATTTCCTAAGAAAACCCCAAAGATAAAAACCGAACTAGAGC
>Ga0233444_10005345_pt1 | contig 11900 bp, 9 predicted proteins | sample SI_124_October20_6_FD_182792 | JGI IMG/M metagenome (GOLD analysis project Ga0233444, IMG submission 182792) | Seawater microbial communities from Saanich Inlet, British Columbia, Canada - SI_124_October2016_10_MG | ecosystem: Environmental > Aquatic > Marine > Inlet | place: Canada: British...
CACTTGGGTTTGTATACACTCCATTTAAGAACACTAACACTCCGTACTTATCTAATGCTTCGTTTGTCATATTAAAAGCGACAGTACTACCATCACCTGTAAGTGAATCTACATTAGTTGCCGGAACACTCGGGCTACTTAAATGTCTTACATCAACTATTGCACCATTTTCAACTGGATATGCAGTTGATGTATCATCTACAAAAATTAATTCTTTTCCAGCAATAATATATGATTCACCAGGTGTCTGTACAACACCGTTAATTGCAACCATAAGTGATTCTGCTGAGTTTGGTGTTGTTGAAAGTGTAAAGGCATATTCTGTGCCATCACCTGTAAATGATTGTTGTGATACCGGAGTACCATAACCAATACCTAAATAACTCCAACCACCATTTGCAAAGTATGCTTCAAACTTATCAGTTTCTGTGTTTAATCTTACTTCGCCAGTTGTTGGTGAAACTGCACGTTCTGCTGTTGTTCCTCTTGGTAATACAAGTCTACCATCTTCAAAATCTATAACGCCATCTGCTTTAGCAGTAGTTCCATTGTCACTTGTGATTGCTTTTTTATCTGTACCAGTTACTACAAGTTTACTTGCAGAATAACCTTTAAGTTTTACTGTGTTAGCAGATATAGTTTCGTAGCCACTGATTGTAATGTCGCCAACTTGTGTACCTTGTTCAATTGATCTTATTGCCGCAAATTCATCTTCACTTTCATCGTAAACAAAACCAACGTTGATATCACTTCCTCTTTCAAGGATCATACCCATGTCAACTGCGTTGGCTCCACTTGCACTTTGGTTAAGTGAAATCAAAGGATCTGTAAAGAATACGTTACCTGAACTACTTGGCGCACTTGATCCACCGTCAATTAAAACTCTACCTGTTCCGTTTGCACGTAAAATTAAATCTTCATTTGTATTAATGTTTTCAATAACATTATCATTAATACTAACTTTGTTATCAACTACTAATCCACCTCTTGAAATTATTACTTTTGGATAATCTGGAGGAGTTTCGCCATAGTTATTACCTACATAAAATGTAAATTGGTCTGAGTCATCATTTGCAGTTTCAACAGTTACATATGTATCACCGTCACCATCTGTAATTGAACCACCGCCAATTAATTCCCATGCACTACCTGACCATGCTTCAATTGATCTTAAATTGCTGTTGTATCTAATAACTCCTGTATCACCTGTTCCATACCCTATGTGTCTTTGTAGAGTTGTACCTGTTGGAATTTTAATACCATTAATTCCAGTAAAGTCAACATACGATCCAGCAGTAGTATCTAATGCTTTTATTTTATCAATTCCAAGTCCGTTTGTTGAATCTATTTCTGCGGCCTTTGTATCACCTGTGTAAAAATCTAATCTATCTTCATCAGCACCCGGAACACTTTCTGGAATGATATAAGTGTCGTTATCAACGTCACGTACTCCGCCTAAACTTGACCAAGCAGTTCCGTTAAAGCCTTCAAACTGTGTTGTATCAGTATTAAATCTTACTGTACCTTTTAATAAGTTTACATTTCCTGTCGGACGTTCTGCATCTGTACCAACCGGTAATTTAATAGCAGTTGTATTATCAAATTTAATAAAGTCATCTGTTAGTGGTTGTAAAGTATTTGTTCTAAAACTTGTTGCATCTAACTGTGCAGTTTCTGTACCACCTGTAAAAAATTGTAAAATATCTTCATCATTACCAGGACCTGTTTCTGGTTGAATATATGTATCACTGTCGACATCTCTAACACCGCCTAAAGAACTCCATGCATTAGTTGCATATCCTTCAAACTGTTGTGTTGTTGTATTAAAACGTATGTGTCCTGTAACACCAGTTGGTCTTTGTATTGTTGTACCAGTTGGAATATTAAGTGCTTCATTACCAACAATATCAACATAACCTGTTTGGTTACCTTGCAATTCTAAGTTTGCACCTGATATAGTTGTTTCTAAACCATTGTTTCTAATTAATACGTTGTCAACTTGTATTTGTGTTGCGTTAACTTGATTTTCTTCTAGTATCATAATCAAGTTAGAAGTTGCTCCATCACCTCCGTAGAAGTTTTTAATGTGTGCATTTCTCCAACGTTTTGTAGTTTTACCTACATCGTATGTAATGTCTGCATCAGGAATTAAATTACTGTTAAGATCTGCATTGATTGTAATATTATCTGTATCTTGGTTACCTAGTGTAATGTTACCTTCTAAATCAATGTTACCACTTACATTTAAGTTTCCTGTAATATTAGTTTCGCCTGTAGTTGGAGAAATAATAACATCTCCGGAAACTGTTGAAATAGTGTTTCCTGATAATACAAGGTTTCCTGTTGATACTTGTGTAGGATCAATTATAGTTGTATTTGGACCGTTTGTAAAATTAATACCTGTTAAAGAACTAACATCAAAACTTCCGCCACTAAATGTAACAGCACCTGTGTCTTGATCTACATAAAATAAATCACCAATTCTATAATCGCCATATTGGTCAGTTGAGTTATAAAATACTCTACCACTGTTTGCTTCTGTAATTTCGTTTGCTTGTGCTACATCATTGTCGTTGTTGTTAAACTTTTTACCTGAACCAATGTAACCAAAATCATGTGAACTCATTCTTAGTCTTACATCTGGACCATCTGCTCTAACACCAAATTGTCCATAAACGTTTGCACTAGCAATAGAGCGTAGTTCAGCACCAAATTGTTTTCTATCGTATCTAATTACTGACGTTGCAGTTGCATTAGATGTTTGTCCTTCAATACTTGCAGTATCGTCTGTAAATGTTAAATCTGCAAAGTTTGCTAAATTATCAAAGCGTCCATCGATGGTTAAAGTATTTCCATCAACACTTTCAATAGTTGCAGTTGCAGTTGTTGACCCATCAGTCGATGTAAAGACAACGCTTTCTCCTGCTTGGAATGGACCATTTGTAACACTTGCAAACTCAATTAAAGTTTTACCGTCGCCATAAAGTCCCGTTGTTCCTGCAACACCTTCAATACCTTGTTGTGCAAAATATACAAAACTGTTTAACCATTCTGCTCTTGCACCTTCTGTAATAATAAGTCCTTTTGAATTAGGTACAATACATGTAACACTATCAAATAACATTGCCGCTTCTAAAGAACCATTATTTAAAACACTACCGTCAATTAGTATACCACGACCTGCATCACCTGCATCATATCCATATGGATCATCTGATGGATTAGTACCAAGCCTTACTGTTGAACCGAAGTTTAAAACTGTTATGTGTCTTAAGTATGCACTACGTCTTGAAATTAATGCATTGTTTGCATATCTAAAAGCATAACCTGAAGTTCCGTCCCATTCAATTTCTCTAACAGTTAAGTTTTCAATAGTTACTTCACCGTTTAGTAAAAAGAAATCATTTGTTCTAGTTGCCGCAGTTGGTTTAAGTTGTGTTGAACGAAGTCCTTGTCCAATAATACTTACACCTTTTGGAACTGTAAGAGGTGCTACTTCTTCATATGTACCACTGCCTAAATAAATTGTATCACCTGTTGTTGCAACGGTTAATGCTTTTGCAAGTGTTAAGAATGCTTCATTCTCTGCTCCACCGTTGTTTGTATCATCACCGTTTGTATGTACAAAATAACTGTTGCCTTGTTGTAATAATAAATTTGTACCATTAGCAAGTACTAGTCCTGTACCAGAACTGTTTATGTTAATATTTGTATTTGAATTAAGTGCAAAAATACCTGTGTTGTCAGCATCACCGTCAACTAGGATATTACCAAATCTTAATTCTTCACCAGTTAGGTTTACGTTACCACCTGAAGTAACTTCAAGTCCATAAATGTTTACAACGCCTGTACCGTTTGCACGAATAATTAAATTTTCATTTGTATTTTGTGGTTGTATTACATTGTCAGTAATTTGTAGATCGCCAACGTTTGCTTGATTAGAATCAATAGTTTTCCAACGCTTACTTGGATTACCTAAAACATATTTGTCTGATTCATCTGGTAAAATGTCACTTACAACATCTGCATTAAAAGTAATGTTGTCTGTGTTACCATCACCAAGTGTAATATTTCCTGCCGCAGTAATTGTTCCACTTGCAAATAAATTACCTGTTACATTTGTGTTACCAACTAATTCAATTGTACCAACACCGTTTGGTCTTAATTCGATTGGAGCATTTGAATCTAAAGTTGTAATATAGTTGTCATTGATTTCCAATGAATCAACATGAATTTTTGAATGATAGATAACAGGATCATTACCTGCTGGTAATAATTCAATTGTTCCTAAGTTGGATGAAATTGTGTTGTTTTGTAAATTTAAGTTACCAACGGAAACTTGGTTTGTTGCTTGTAAATTTGTTGCGTTTATAGTGCCGTTAACATCTACGTCATAGGCTGGACTGTTAGTCTTAACACCAATTCTATTGTTGCTTACATCTAAATATAATAAATCCGTTTCAAATGCTAAATCCACTCCATTACGTAGCAAATTTGCCTTCAACAACGGACCTGAAATTCGACCGACGGCCATTGTGTTCTCCTATAAACGGGCATCCTGTGCCACTAACCACATTACATAGCGGGTTAACCACTGTTTGTCCTGTAAACCTAATTCGGTCAAGTTTACATTAACAGTATTTAGTCTTTAATGGAAAAAGGGTATAGTTGGCTTAGTCAAAACCGTGTATTACAACAACATCTTTACCCAAAGGTACAGCACTATCAAAGCGTAGGTATTGTCCACCTTGTCCTTGTATCATAGTGTAGTTTACGCCTGCAATTTGAACAACGTTTTCTACTAATACTAAAACGTTTGCGGCTGTTGCTGGTGTAGGACTTAAAGGTCCAAACTCTTGATTTGTTGCATCTCCAGTACCTAAGTTTTGTACTGTGATTGTATTAGGACGCATAGTTCTTGCTTGTTCCCATGCGTTGTTTACATAAAATTCAAATTCATTTTCTTCTGTGTTATATCTTATCTGTCCATTCTCAGGATATGCTGGACGTTCTGCAGTTGATCCCATAGGAACCTTTACTGCATAATTTGTACCAAGAACAACTTGACCATTCGCTTCAACAGAAACACTAGGATCTGTGATAAGTTTAGAGTTCAATTGTTGTTTTTTAACAAATCTCATTACACTGCTACCGTACTAATTGTTGCACTAATTGTAGCCGGTGATGTTGTTTGTGCTACAATAGTATCTCCGTTTGCAAGGACTAATCTTTCACTATCCATAATAAAAGTTTCTCCTCCAGGAATTTTTAATTGATGTAATATTTTATTTTCATCACCTGCTGAACCACCACTTGGTACAATATGTAAATCTAAAAATGTATCTGCATCTGTTAAAACGTTTCCTGCGCCAGTAATATTATCTGTGTCTTGATAGTTACAAAATATCATACTTGTAACTGCTGATTCACCACTACTAGTGTAAAGTGTTGTTAATGTAGCATCTATAAAGTTGTTTGTAATCGCCATTGTTTTTCCTAAAATAACATGCTATAAAGCAATGCTTTCTTTTTACTTACTAATTCATCTCTAGTACTAGATGTATTTACAAAATATAGTCCAGAACCGCCTTCTGCTTGGGTTTGAGAATATAGTTTAATTCTACCACTATCTGCACTTGGAGCAGTTGGACTTACAACACCTTCAATACTTAATACATCACGTACAACCACTTCTCCTGTGCCGTTAGTTTCTAAAAATAAACTATTATTTGATGTTTTTGGACGTATTGTAGTTCCGTCTATTTGTAGTTCTTGTAATTCTGTAGTAATACCGTTTACACTAAATCGTTGTGTTCCGTCTACATTAATAGTAAACTGTGATAGCGGATCGCCGTCACTAGTATCAAACACTTCAGCAATAGTATTGCCTGCTGTCATTCTACTAATAGCCGCTCCTGCAACCGCAGTATCTACATACTTCTTATTTGGAATATCATCATCGTCTGTTACGTTAGTTTCATAGTCACTTGTTCCTGTAACACTAACAACAGCATTAGGAGCATTTTGTCCTAGTAATAATAAATCTTCACCTGAAGTTTCAACTACGTGTGCTTGGATTGCTCCAAGACTTGATCCTACTTTAAATGTAAAAACACCTTCTCCTGTACCACCATTTGGTTGTAAGTATGATAATGTGTCATCAAATAACATAGTAGCCGGTGAACTCGAAGGACCTCTATATATATTAAGTCCTGCTTGTCCTAAACTAATACCGCTTCCGCTTGTTTCGCCTGAGTTGATAATAATAATATTATCTTCAATCGACATGTTAGCGGTTTGAATTGTAGTTGTAGCACCAAGTACAGTCAAATCGCCGGTAATTCTTACTTCTGGAGTTTCCATAGTAAGTCGTGTTCCGGTACTAGTGGAAGTTACGATTTTGTAATCACCTGTTACTTTAAGTACATCTACTGCCATTTGATTAAGGATCCTTTGTTTATAGTATTATTTAGTCAAGAGAAAAGGGCAAAGCGAACTTTGCCCTCTCCTAATGTTAATAACCAACGATTATGCGTCTTCTGTGAAGTCGTCGTCGTCTGTTCCAACTAATGTGTTGTCGTCACCTGCTTCTTCAACTTGTGCCGCACCATCTGTAGTACTAGTTGCAAAGTTCCAAGGAACACTTTGTCCGTCAAATGCGTTTGCACCTGTAGCACTTGGAGCAATGATAGTTGCTTTACGTCCAGAAATTTTACTTACTGTGTAAGTTTCTGCATCATCCATTTTGAATGAAATAGCCATTTCGCCTGCCGCTAATGCCGCTGGTAATTTACCAGTTGTTAGTGTACAAGTGAATTCACCGCCTGTACCGATTTCTTCACATACAAACTTTTTTGAGCCTTTTTGCTTTACGATATAACCTTCTTTAACTGCTGTGCCGTTATGAAAGTTTACTTTGATCTCGTTACCACCTGCTGTAGGTGTTCCGAATAATCTTTTATTAAGTGGTCTTCCCATTTTTTTTCTCCTATTAAGTAGTCCTATCTGGGTTCTATCCAGTACGCTGTGGGTACAGCATAAGTCCATTACACTATTGTAATTTCCTATTTGACAGTAATATTTAGTCTAGTCTAGTAAACAAATGCATAAGATGTACAGAACTAAAATCTTTTACAAGTCGATTAATTTTAGCACATTGATCTTTGTGTTCTAATATTACACTATCACGTCTTTGTTGTCTGTACTTTAATTCTATATTACTGAGTTTGTTTATTTCACTACGCATTCCACTACAAAACTTTGCAATATCAAATTTAAACTCTGGGGCTGTTTTTCCAAGAGTACGTATCTGAGTTTCTACGTCGGGCCAGTCTAGACTTGATGTTATTTCTGTAATACTCTCTTGCATACAAATATTTATCAGTCATAAAAAAAGGGCGACCAAAGCCGCCCTTTTCTGTATTTTGTAACTAATCTCTTACGAGAATGATACGTTTGCTGTTGTAATAGCAACTTTACCTAAGTAGTCACCAGCGTTACCTAAAGATGACGCAGTGTTAGTAAGTTCTACATAACCATAACGTGTCATGAAGCCTACTACTGGCTCAAAAGTTTCAGGATCTAATACTACACCTGAACTCATTAGTGGAATGTATGGGCAATAAAACGCCGCCGCATCCGCTTCTGATGAACCTTTGTAACCAACAAGTACTTGGTTGTTGTCTTCTGCAGTTGTATCAGCCATGTAAGCGTCAACATATACTCTCATAGCGTTATTCAAAGTACCTACAAATTTAGTATTTGTTGGTGCTTCAAAAGTACCTTCAGTTGTTCTTGCAAACGCTGAAGTTGTAGCAGATTGTAGGATAGTTAATGCTTGGTTTGAAACCACTGCAAAGTTACCTGCACCTCTACGTGTACGCTGTGCGATTTTGTTAGCAGTTCTGTTGATTTGAACAGCAAGTGCCGCATGTTCATCACCAACAAAAGTTGCTGTACCGCTTACAGCCGCTTGGTCGTAAGTTTCTTCAACTGAAGCAAGTGAACGAAGAGATGTTAAAATCTCTTGGTCAATCTCAGCAGTAATCTCTTGTGCAAGAGCCGCCATGATTTCCGCTTCAATATCGATACCTTGTTGTGCTTGAGCATCTTGTGCCGCTTCAAACGTCCAACGTGCAGATAGTTTTCTTGACTTCGCTTCTACTGCTTGTTTTAAGATTTGAATTGACAATCTGTTACCTGCACTACCTTCAAGTGCCGCAGTCGAAGCCGCTTTACCTGATGTACCGTCACCAGCATATGCTTGACCGATTTTGAATGGTGATAAAGCCTCATCACCTGCAGTCACATCATTTGCAGTTCCTGTAGCGTTGTTAGTGTCCGAGTAACGTACTCTTAGTGTGTGAATTTGTGACACTGGTCCAGTCATTGGTTGTACACCTACGATTTCATTTGCGATAACCGTTGGCATTACACGTCTAATTACTGGAAGAATCACTCTGTTTAGTGTTGCAACATTTCCTGCGGAAGTTGCACCAGCAGTTGCCGACTCAGCGAGATAACGTCTAGTATTCTCGAGAGTGACATCCATCACGCTTTTCTTGTGTCCGTTAAGACCTTCTAGAAGTGCGCCTTTGGTAGCCTGCCAATTTTCATTGATCATTTCTGACATTTTGTCCTTCTCCTTTTAGTTTAATCCCGCTAATTTGCGGAGTTGTATTAAGTTTGACTTTTCTTCTACCGGTTGAGTAGTTTCTTTATTGCCTGTTACTTCTGTGCTTTCATTAAGTGCCTTTTTAACAGTTCTAGAAGTTTTTCTGTCTTCCATTACTGCTGGTAGATATTTGTCAAATGCTGTGTGCAATTTTTCAGTTTGCACTGACTCTAGTAGTTCAGACATAATTTCACTTTTGTCTTTACCTAGCGGAGTCAATAACTCATTCATCACTGCAACACGTTTCGCGGAATCTTTAGCAACATTAATTTCTGCTTCCTTAGACTCAACTAGAGTATCCTTCTCTGTGATGGTTTTCTTAGCCTCAGCCAATTTTTCTTCTTTCTCAGCAACAAGTTTCATTAACTTCGCAGTTTCTGATTTCTCGTTTAAGTATGAGTTAGAATATTCATTAGCAAACGCTTCGAATAGTTTTCTACCAAAATTGTTTTCACGTGCTGAATGAATATCTTCTTTCAATTGTGAAATCTCTTTTGCTAGTGTAGTACTTACAGTTTCCTTAACAATTTCTGCTGACTTAGCAACAAATTTTGCTTTGACTTCTGCAAATTTAGTTTTGGCTTCTTTTACAAGTTTAACCTTGGTTTCTGCCAAATCTTTTTTGTCCTCTGCGAACTCGTTGATTTCATTTGCAAGTTGTTTGACAACAAAGTCTTCCAATTTTGAAAAGTTTTCTGAAACCTTATTACGGTCTTCATGCAACTCTCCAATTTCTTTAGTCAATTGCTTGAGCATAAACTCTTGCAATTTCTCAGAGTGTTCACTGACTTTCTTCTTATAAGATACAGTTGCTTCCGCAAGTGCCTTCTTATCTTCAGCAATTTCAGCAATCTCTGATTCTAAACGTTCGGAAATCATTTTGTCAATCGCTTCGACCATGTTTGATTTATCATGCTCATAACGATTTGCAAATTCCTCACGGAGTTCAGCAGTAACAGTGTCTTTGTTTTCCTTGATCTTCGCGTCCCACGCTTCTTGTAAGTCAGAACGTACTTCCTCACCTAGAATACCTGTTTCGAAAAGTTTGTTAAACATATCACTCATTTGCTTCTCCTTTGTTACTCCAAGCCTTTTATGACTCGTAGCATCTGTTCTTTGAGATACTTCTGTGCTTTAGCATCTTTCGATACTTCGTGTGCCGCCCTAATTGCACTATAACCACCCTTTGTATTCATTAAGTGTTCATAGATTGGTGTCGGGTAAGCACCCGGCGCACTTGGTTGTGCTACCACATCAACTGTGATAATTTCAAATCCGTTAACTTCTCCAGTGGATTCATTAACTTCACCTGCTCCTCGTGAACTGACTCCCAGTTTCACACCTGACTGTAACATGGTTTTTACAAGATTACCCATCGGGGTAGGCAAAATTTTCATCTTACCAAACCCGTTAGGGCCATCCATCCACATATCAGTAATCATATGCGATACACGATCTAAATTGACCTTTAAATCATCTGGGTGATCAACTTCACCTAGTACAGAATAACCGCCGTCGATCTGATCCTTGAGCGTTTTAACAGCGTTGCCTATCTCGGAGACAGGGTAGATTCGCTGGTTAGCGTTTTTAACACCACCCTGAATACAGATGCCTTTTAGATAAAGGTCTTTTTCAGAACCTTCACCTATTGACTCAAGTGTGACTTTCGCCTGATCGAACGTAAGATGTTCTCTTAAGTATGCCATATTAGCAAACTCCTAATTATTCAGCACTCTTTGGTGCAGATGCCTTCTTATAAGTGTCTCCGGCTTTTGAACCTGGTTCATTCTCGAAAGATTTTCCCATGTCTTTTGGCTTTTGAGCACTACCGCCCTTTTCTTCACTACCGCCGATAGCATGTGCTTTAGCATCGTTAGGTGCTTTAGCGTTACTTGCTACTGGTGAAGTAGTTGCATCAGCGCCTTCGGAATTGGATGGAGCAGAAACTTTTTCTACGTATTCACGCATAGTTTCGCCAGCGGATTTTGCTGTTGTTGCTTCATCTACATTTTCTACTTCTTCGTCTGTTGACTCAATAGCAGGTTCAAATGCTTCCTTATCGGCTTCTTCTGATTCTTCTTCGTCGCCTTCTTCTGCATCATCTTCGTCTTCTGGTTTGTCGTCCATCATGGCTTCAAACTCATTTTTAAGATCGTCTAATGCATCTTCAAGGTCTACAACGCGGTCTTCAATATCACCATGCTCTTCTTCATGATCATCCATTTTACCGTCATCGTCGAAATCCATTTCGTCTTCTTCATCACCGGATACTGCTTTCATCATCATATCTGTTGCATCTCCGCCGACTTCCTCGACTGATTCGTCTTCAAAGTTTTCTTCAACTTTGTCTTCTTTTTCTTCTGCGTCAGTTGCTTCTTCAACTTCGTCTTCTTTTGACTTTTCAGTTGCTTCTTCAACTTCGTCTTCTTTTTCCTCAGACTCAATAAGTCCTTGGTAAATTTCTTTTGATTTCTCTACCACGATATCGTGGAAAAGTTCTTCTGCTTTATCTTTATCTTCATTCACTAGAAGATCAAGCAGTTGTTCAAATTTGCTTGTGTCTGACATTGTTTTCTCCTTAATTTATATTAGTTGGCAAGGCTGTCCCTTGTATTTACGATAAAACCACTTTTACCGGTGAAAATAGGCTCATTTCTTACATTCTTGCTAATCATGTGGTTTTTTGAGTCTAAATTCGAGTTCATCATAGTCAATATTGCGTATATTATCGTAACTGTTAAGTTGTGCTGGACAAAAATCTCCAACGTTAGTTACCCTTAAAAACTGTGTATCAGTATTAGTTCTGATTACGCTTTCAGTTTGTCTAAGCCAATTGCCATAATACGTTGCTGGTTCTTTTGATTTCTTATAATTGTTAGTGTCTGCAAACAAGTTATTAAACTTCTTGCCACCATTTAATCCCATATAATCAAATCCTAGTATGTAGATAGTTTTATGCTTGTCGTCAGCCGCTTTTGCTAGTGCTGTAGGACCACTACTCCATCCTTTGCTAGGTTGAAAATAATTAAGATTAGTATATTCTTTGTACCCGTTATTATAGTTTGTCCATACTACATGATTGTGATGATAACCATCTGCTACAATCTCATGTACCATTTTTGGATCAACTGCAATAAGAACATCAGGTTCAAAACTTCGATAAACGGCATTGCAGGCATAGATGTTTCCTTTGCCACGCAACTTTTCTACATCAAAATGTTTTCTG
>Ga0233444_10005353_pt1 | contig 11889 bp, 13 predicted proteins | sample SI_124_October20_6_FD_182792 | JGI IMG/M metagenome (GOLD analysis project Ga0233444, IMG submission 182792) | Seawater microbial communities from Saanich Inlet, British Columbia, Canada - SI_124_October2016_10_MG | ecosystem: Environmental > Aquatic > Marine > Inlet | place: Canada: British...
ACTCTGAAATGCCAGCTATGTCAGATGGTAAATTATTAGGATTTCAGCTTTGGGTTAATATGCCAGCTAAGTTAAAGAAGAACAAACCTGAATATATTTATATTAAAGACAATGAATTAGGTACTCACAAAGATAGTGAAAAAGTAGTGAAGGTTATTGCTGGTAAATACGAAAAAGCCGAAGGACTAGAAAAAAATCATAACGTTGAACCGATATACTTTCATATTATTTTAAATGAAGAAAAAGAATTTACTTGTGATGTACCTGAAGGCCACAACAGTTTTATTTATTTGTTAAAAGGTGAGTTGAAGATTGGTGGACAAGATCACGCTAAAACAGGTAATTCAAATTTAATATTGTTAGAAAAAGGAAATAAACTAATAGTAAAAGCTAATAAAAATACTGAATTTTTATTCATCGCTGGTAAACCAATAGGTGAACCAATAGCTAGAGGTGGTCCATTTGTCATGAACACCAAAGCGGAAATTTTAGAAGCTATTCAAGACTACAATAACGGAACATTTGCTAAATATTAAAAGTTAAAGTACGTTTCTCAGGAAATGACTAAATCAATAATCATTAAAAAAAATGGTGGACCTGAAGTATTAGAGCTTCAAGATGTTACTGTAGGATCTCCAGGACCAGATGAAATTAAAGTAACTAATCATGCGATCGGATTAAATTATATTGATACCTACCACAGATCAGGTTTGTATCCTCTTCCGCTTCCCAGTGGAATTGGATTAGAAGCTGCTGGTAAAATCGATGAAGTTGGATCTGACGTAACTGAATTTAGTAAAGGTGATAATATTGCTTATGCATCAACACCTATTGGTTCTTATTCTCAACAAAGAATTATACCTGCGAAAAATGTTGTTAAAATTCCGGATGGAATTTCTTACGAGTTGGCAGCAACACTTATGACCAAAGGCTTAACTACTCATTATTTAATTTGTAAAACCCATAAACTTCAAGCTGGAGAAACTATTTTATTTCATGCTGCAGCAGGTGGAGTTGGCCAAATATTTGCTCAATGGGCTAATAGTATCGGAGCAAAAGTAATTGGGACAGTTGGCTCAGATGAAAAAATTGAAATAGCTAGAGCTAATGGCTACGCTCATGTCATTAATTATTCCAAAGATGATTTTGCAAAAGAAGTTATGAGGATAACAAACAACAAAGGTGTTTCAGCTGTATTTGATGGGGTTGGTAAAAATACCTTCAAAGGTTCAATAGCAAGTTTAAAACCAAGAGGTTTAATGGCAAGTTTTGGAAATGCCTCAGGACCTCTTGATCCTGTAAACGTTTCAAAAGAAATTCAACCCAAAGGTCTTTATTTAACTAGGCCTTCAATTGCTCAGTATTTTACTAATAGAAAAGAATTGCAAGCAGGGGCAGATGCTGTTTTTGAAAAAGTAAAGTTTGGAATGATTAAAATAAAAATATTTAAAAAATATAAATTAGTTGATGCTAAGCAGGCTCACAAAGATTTAGAGTCAAGAAAATTAACTGGTCCTGCAATTTTAATTCCATAATGGATAATAAAGCTATCTCTCCATGTATTAGTATATGCAGAACTGATCCGGTTACTGGATATTGTTATGGATGCGCAAGGACTAATGAAGAAAAAAAATTATGGAAAAATGAAAAAACTGATGAAAAATGGAAGCAAAAAAATTTAGAATTGATTGCTACTAGAATGCAAGGCTGGCAACTTGAAACATTTAAAGAGTCTTATGAGTATAAGAAAAATAAAGGAATATCTTTATTTAAAAAAGAGCAGCTAGAGAAAAAATAGAAATTATAAATCTTTTTTCATCGAGTCCATATCGCTCAAGTGATATTTCAAAGCTTGATTGGAAAGCCTAATTTCCTGTAGGAATAAAAAAATTGAAATAATCATGCATATGCAGCATGCAGCAAAAATTAGTCTGGCAAGCTGCAGATAGTCCATATACAACATTAAAACTGTTGTCATATTAAATAGAAAACCAAATGCTGCAAAACCCATTGTATACTTTAATAGATTGGTTCTATTATTTAAGACATGTAATTGATTTTCCCACTCAGGTGGGGTTCTTTTATCAAAAGTTAGTTGATCGTGTAATTTTCTAATTAATCCACTTAAAGTGTGAAATCTGTTGCTATACATCGTCATCATTAAAGGAATAGCCGGAAACATTAATGCTGCAACTGTATAATCTATATCCATATCGAATCAAATTGATTATGTAGATAGTGTTTGATATTTACAAGTAATATCTAATGCAACATTTAAAAATTTTCATGGAATTAACTAGGTTAAATAAACCAATTGGTTTCATGCTGTTATTTTGGCCATGTTCATGGGGTTTGGCTTATTCTTACGTATTAAACCAAAATACAAATTTATTTATTTACTACCTGCTATTATTCTTTGCTGGTTCTATTTTAATGAGAAGTGCAGGATGCATTTTTAACGATATTGTAGATAGAGATTTTGATAAAAAAGTTAAAAGAACAAAAAGAAGGCCTATTGCTTCAGGTAGGATATCAATTAAAAAATCTTTATTTTATGTTTTCTTGCTTTGTATGCTAGCTTTTCTTATTTTGATGCAATTTAATTTTTTAACAATATTACTCGGATTATGTTCTATGTTTTTAGCTTTTTCTTACCCATTTATGAAAAGAATTACTTATTGGCCTCAGTTATTCCTGGGAGTTACCTTCAACTGGGGTGTAGTAATGGCTTGGGCAGCAATAAATAATAGCATTTCTTTAGAGATTATCGTCCTTTATACATCAGCCATATTTTGGACATTAGGGTATGACACTTTTTATGGAGCTCAAGATATGTCGGATGATGAAATAATTGGATTAAAGTCCACTTCAATAAAATTTAAAAAAAATATTAAATTATTTGTTTCTATAACCTATTTAACAACAGTTTTGTTAATAACTTATTTGTTTAAAGACTTTATTGGGCTAAATATATTTTCTACAATTATGCTTATTTTTTTATCAAGCCTTGTGTACCAAGTGGTTAAATTTAAAAAAAATCAACCTAAGTTGTGTTTGAAAATATTTAAACTTAATAATTTCTCAGGTTTATTATTATTTTTAGGCATTCTATCAATTAATTTTTAAAATGAAATTTAATGAATTAAAACCAATTCTAGGTAGGCTTTATTTTGAATATGTTAAAAAACATATTAAAAGAATTATTTTAGCATTAGTACTATCCATTCTCGTGGCAGGTAGCACATCTGGAATTGCTTGGTTGTTAGATCCTGCGGTAAAAAAAATTTTTATAGAACAAGATAGAACTCTAGCTTGGTTAATTCCCATATTAATTATAGTTTCTTTTTCTACGAAAGGACTTTCTTTATATTTTGCAAGAATAAATATAATTAGAGTCGGTCAAGAAGTGGCCGGAGAAATTCAAAAAAAAATAGCAAAAAATATTTTAATATCAGATATTCAAACCTTAGATAATAGACACTCTGGAAAATATATATCAAATATAATGTTTGATGCTCATCAAATTCAAAACCTGGTTAGCACGGGTGTTCTAAATATAATGAAAGACTCATTCTCTGTAATCGCATTAGTATCTTTAATGTTTTATCAAAATTGGAAGCTTGCACTTTTCGCGATCTTAATGATGCCGCTTGCTGCTGGTTTTGCTAAAAGTTTAGGTAAAAGAATAGGTAAAGCAGTTGGAGAAGCTGGTGAGTTATCTGGTAAGCTCACATCATTTTTATCAGAGATTTTCAAAGGCTCAAAAATGATACGTATTTATCAAAAGGAAGATGAGGAAAATAAAAATGCTAATAAAATAATAACAGATCTTGTTGAGAAAAATATAAAAATTAATAGTATTTTAGTAAGAGCCACACCAATAATGGAGACTTTGACTGGCTTTATGATAGCTGGTTTTATTTTTTTTTCTGGTAAACTAATTGCTGCCGGTGAATTGGAAGTAAATAATTTTTTTTCTTTTTTAGCAGCTATGATGTTAGCTTATCAACCTATAAGATCTTTAGCGACAATTAATATGGCAATTTATCAGGGAGCTACGGCTTTTAAAAGAATTTCCGATATAATAGATAAAACAATTGAAATTAAAGATGATAAAAATTTACCTGATTTAATTATAAAAAATTCAAATATAAATTTTAATAATGTTGATTTCAAATATCCTTTGACAAATGATAAAGCGATTAGCAATATCAATATTTCAATAAAAGGAGGATCAATGTCAGCATTTGTCGGACATAGTGGTGCTGGTAAAAGTACAATAATTAATTTACTTCCAAGGTTCTATGATCCACAAAATGGAGAAATAATAATTGACGAGCAAAACACTAGAAAGGTTTCACTTCATTCACTTAGAAGAAATATCTCATTAGTTAGTCAAGATGTTATTTTATTCGATGACACTATTAGGGCAAATATAGCTTACGCTAGTTCTAATGCCTCTCAAAAAGAGATTGAAGAAGCTTGTGGATTTGCAGCTGCTCATGAATTTATCAAAAAATTACCAATGGGATATGAAACTATAATTGGAGAAAATGGAGTAAAACTATCTGGTGGTCAAAAACAGAGGATTTCAATAGCTAGAGCTGTGCTAAAAAAATCTCCTATAATTCTTTTAGATGAGGCTACTTCCTCTTTAGATGCTGACTCTGAAGAAATTGTACAAAATGCTATTAGCAATTTAACTAAAAACAAAACAACTTTAGTTATTGCTCATAGACTTTCAACAATACACAATTCTGATAATATTTTTGTTATAAGAGAAGGCAGTATTGTTAATTCGGGCAATCATGAATTTTTAATAAAAAATTGTGATGAATACAAGTCACTTTATCAAAAACAATTAAAATAAAATGATCTCTTTATATAGAGTCGTAAGCACTTTATTTTATCCTCTACTTATTATTTTAATATATATTAGATGTTTCATCAAAAAAGAAGATCCTTATAGATTTAAAGAAAAAATTTTCTTCTCTCATTTTGATATTGTTAAAAATAGAAAAACTAAATTAATATGGTTTCACGCAGCAAGTGTAGGTGAATTTAAAAGTATTTTACCTATCATAAAAGAGCTAAATAAAAATAATAATAATTTAGAATTTTTAATAACAACCATAACATTAAGCTCAAGTAATTTAGCTAAAGATGAACTTAAAAAATTTACAAATGTCTACCACAGATTCTGCCCTTTAGATGTAAATTTTTTGATGAAAAAATTTTTGTTATCATGGAAACCTTTTGCAATCTTCTTAGTAGACTCAGAAATTTGGCCAAATTTAATTCTTGAGGCAAATAAATTAAAAATCCCACTAGGAATTTTAAATGCTAGGATTACTACTAAATCCTTTCAAAGATGGATGATGTTTCCATACACAGCTAATAAAATATTTAGTTTATTTAATCTTTGTATAGCTTCAAACTTAGAAACAAAAAATTATCTTTTAAAATTTAATAATAAGAATGTTTATTTTCATGGTAATTTGAAATTAATAAATAAAATTGATTCAAATAGTCTAAAAAATTTAAATAAAGAAACTTTATTAAAAAATAAATTTTGGCTTGCCGCTAGCACGCATGAAGGTGAAGAAGTTTTTTGTTTAAAAACTCATTTAGAGTTAAAGAAGGTTCACAAAGATATAATTACTGTTATAGCTCCAAGACATATCGATAGAACTTCAAGTATTAAAAAATTGTGTGATAACTACAATTTAGATTCTCAAATATTAAATAAAAATGAATTAATGTTGGATAAAAAAGAAATAATAATTATTAATTCATTTGGTGTTTTACAAAATTATTTTAAATACGCAAATAGTGTTTTTATCGGGAAATCAATTATAAAAAAATTAGAAAAGGTTGGTGGTCAAAATCCAATAGATGCAGCAGTTTTAGGATGTAAAATTTACCATGGTCCTTACGTGTATAATTTTAAAGAAATTTATGAAATCTTAGAAAAAAATAATGTTTCAAAAAAAATAAAAGATTTTTCAGAATTAACTGACAACTTGCTAAAAGATTTTAAAAACTCTAAAAAAGAAGAGAGTGAAATTTCAGCTATAATTAATAATTTGGGACAAAAAACTTTAACTGATACTATGAAAAAAATTAATAATTTTTTATTTAATGAAATTAAATAAACCTAAATATTGGAGCGAAAAATTTAGCTTACTATCTATATTACTGTTTCCTATAACATTGATAGTGATATTAGTTATTTTTTTTAAAAAAAAAATTATATATGAAAAAAAGTTTAACATACCTGTAATTTGTGTTGGGAATATTTATATTGGAGGAACAGGCAAAACTCCTGCTTCCATTTTATTGGCTAAAGAACTCTTAAAATCAGGTATGAGACCAGTAATTTTAAGAAAATTTTATAAAAGCCATATTGATGAGCACAATTTGATTAGAGGTAATTTCAACAATCTTATACTGAATAAGAGTAGAGCTGAGGGCATAAAAGAGGCAGAGAAAGAAAATTATAATACTGTAATTCTTGATGATGGATTTCAAGATTATAAAATTAAAAAAGATTTAACTATAGTTTGCTTTAGTCAAGATCAACTAATTGGGAATGGTTTTGTAATACCTTCTGGTCCTCTTCGAGAAAGTCTAAATTCGCTAAAAAGAGCTAACATAATTTTAATAAATGGAGAAAAAGATCATCAATTTGAAAAGAAAATTTTGAAAATAAATAAAAAGCTGAAGATTTTTTATGCAAAATATAAACCAACAAATATTGAAAAATTTAAAGATAAAAAATTATTAGCTGTAGCGGGAATAGGTAATCCTCAAAATTTCTTTAAATTACTTGAAAAAAATAACTTAACAATAAAGAAAAAATTAATATATCCGGATCATTATGAATTTACCGATTACGAAATACAGAATATTATAAAAGAAGCTAAAAGTGATAATTGTGAAATTGTTATGACTGAAAAAGATTATTATAAAGTTAAACACTATAATATTAATATGGATTTTCTTAAAGTATCACTCGAAATAGATAAAAAGGAAGAATTTATGGAAAGGATTTTTAAGTTATATGGTCAAAGCATTTAATTATTTTTTTCAATCTTTAATAATTTATTTTTTCTTTTTCATCGGACGTATTTTAGGAATTAAATTAAGTAGAAAAATATTCTCTTTTTTATTTTTAATAATTGGACCTCTTTTTAGATCAAAAAATACTATAAAAAAAAATCTAGATATTTTCTCACAAACTATCTCAGATCAAGAGAGAGGAGTAATTATTAAAAATATGTGGAAAAATTATGGAATGACTTTTATAGAATATGTTTTTTTGGATTACTTTAGAAAAAAAAGTTCTCACATAAAAATTTATGGAGAAACGAGTTTATCTGATTTATCAAAAGAAAATAAATCAGTTATTTTTGTCTCAGGCCATTTAGCCAATTTTGAGCTCATGTCGATGGAAATAACAAAAGGAAATGTCAATTTAGCCACAATTTATAGACCGCTAAATAATTTCTTTCTAAATCCATTTATGGAGTTCTTGAGAAAAAGATATATTTGTAAAAATCAAATAAAAAAAGGTGTGAATGGAGTAAGAGAAGCTATTAAGTATTTAAATAAAAATTATAGTATTGCTTTAATGATTGATCAAAGGGTAAGTGAAGGGGATAAAGTAAACTTTTTTAATAAACAGGCGCTTACGTCAACTTTGCCCGCTCAATTAGCCATTAAGTATAACTTAAGTATAATTCCTGTCTATATTGAAAGAAAAGTTGATAATAAATTTGAAATTGAATTTCAAAAAGAGATCAATCCTAGAGATTTTAGTAACAAATTAGAGTTAACTAAAAAATTAAATAAAATTCTTGAACTGATGATCAAGAAAAATCCAAATCAATGGATTTGGACACATAATAGATGGAAATAATAATTATTTTTTTAAAGATTTATATCTTTCATTAGCCTCTAATGGGGAAAAATAAGCTTCCTGCAAATCTACATTCCAATAATTTAAATTTTGCAACATTATTTTTTTACCTGATATGGCGCACAAAACATAATCCCCTTCCTCAACAATTTCAAAAAAGTTGTGTTTAAAAATAAGTTTAGCTTTTTTTTTATCCATCGATAAATTATACAATATATATATCAACATGAATATTGGATTAATAGGAAGTGGAGGAAGAGAGCATGCTCTATGCCAAAAGATTGCTAGATCTAAAGTTGTTAAAAAAATTATTTGTTTTCCTGGAAACGCAGGAACAGCTAAATTAGCAAAAAATGTCAATGTTGACATTCTTGATTTCAAGAAAATTCTAAACTTAATCAAGCTTTACCAGATAGACCTTATTATAGTTGGCCCAGAAGAGCCTTTAGTGAGAGGTCTTGTTGATTTCTTAGAAAAGAAAAACATTAAGGTTTTTGGTCCAAATAAATATGCGGCAAGATTAGAAGGATCAAAGGCATTTATGAAAAAAATATGCTCACAAAATAAAATTCCTACTGCAAAATATAAAATTTGTACTAAAAAAAAACAAGTTCTAACTTTTATTAATAGCTGTCAATTACCTATAGTAGTAAAAGCTGATGGTTTGGCTGCTGGAAAAGGAGTTGCTATATGTAAAACTAAAAATGCGGTGCTAAATGTTTCATCTCAAATATTTAAAGGCAAATTTAAATCATCAAAAAAACTGATCCTTGAAGAATTTTTGAAAGGTGAAGAGGCTAGCTATTTTCTTGTAGTAGATAAAAATAATTATAAATTTTTTGGAACTGCGCAAGATCACAAACGTGTTAGAGAAAATGATAAAGGACCTAACACCGGTGGTATGGGTGCTTACTCTCCTGCACCTATCGTAAATAAATTACTCGAGCGAAAAATTATTAATAGAATTGTGAAACCAACTTTGGCGGCTCTAAAAAAGAAAAAAAAATATTACAAGGGTTTTTTATATGTTGGTTTAATGATTAGAAATAATGAACCATATTTAATTGAATATAATATTAGAATGGGCGACCCTGAATGCCAAGTAATTCTTCCAAGGTTAAAAACTGATTTAATTAAAATTATTACTAATGCTATAGCTAATAAATTAAATAAAACAAAAATTGAATGGAAAAGAGATAAAAGTATGACTATTGTGTTGTGTTCGAAAGGGTATCCAGGAAATTACAAAAAAGGTAAAAAAATTAAAAATTTAGACAAAATTGAGCTTTCAAAAAAAGAATTCATATATCATGCCGGAACAAAATTTATAGACAATAAATTAATCTCTAATGGTGGTAGAGTATTAAATATTACATCAACTGGCAAAAGATTTCTCGAGATAAGAAATAATATTATTAGAATAATAAAAAAATTGAACTGGAGAGAAGGTTTTTTTAGAAAAGATATTGGCTGGAAAGTAATAAATAAAAATGCGCATAATTAGTGGAACATTAAAAGGAAAATCAATTAATTTTTTAAAAAATTCAATTACGAGACCACTAAAAGATTCGGTTAAAGAAAATATTTTTAATATTTTGAAACATTCAATTTTGATTAATGCAAAAATTGAAAGAGCAAATATTTTAGATCTATATTCTGGCGTTGGATCTTTTGGGCTAGAATGTATTTCTAGAGGTTCTAAAAAAGTAACATTTATTGAACAGGACAAAAATTCCTCGAATATTTTAGAAAAGAATTTAACGCAATTATCTGTAATGAATGATGCAATTATAATTAATAATAAAATAGAAAATTTCCTTAAAAAAAATGATAAAGAAAAATTTGATATTTTTTTTTTGGATCCTCCTTTTTCAGACAATAAATTTATTAATAACCTTGATTTAATAAAAAAAAATAAAATTTACAAAAAAAAACATATTGTCATAATACATAGAGAACGTGGATCAATTGATAATTATAGTAATCTTATTAAAAAAATTATTATTAAAGAATATGGTCGGTCTAAAATAATTTTTGGAATTTTTAACTAAGAATCTTTTGTGTTTGAACTTTTACATCTTCAATAGCGGGTTGATCAAAAGGATCAATATTAATTAATTTTCCAATAATCACTGTTTCAAGAATAAAATATGAGAATAACTTACCAAGAACCGCTTCATTAATTTTTTTTATTTTAAATTCTCTAAAAGGAATTTTTTTTTTCTTTAGAACATCAATTAAGGCATTTTTTTGAGCAGTTTTAATAGTACTTAATTTTTTTTGATCTAAAAAATTTTTTGATTGCATAATTTTTTTTGTATCAGTTTTTTCTTTTGAATTTTCTTGGACACTAAAAATATGAAATAGTTTATCTCGGGGTCCGTCCAAGTACAATTGTAGTAAACTATGATGGTCTTTAGGTACGTTAGAAACCACCGGGAGAAAGCCTTTGCCTTTTTTTCCTAAACTCTCTGCAATTAATTGTTGGCACCAAAAAAGGAACTTCTCAAGTTTAGGTGAGTAGTTAAGAAATATAAGATTATTTATTTTGTTTGATTTTAATAAGCTAGCAAGTTTAATTGTACTATCTTTTAAAAATAACATCTCTTTACCTTTCAAAAAATCTCGTATTCTAGATCTAATTTTTAATATATTTAAACCCATCAAGTAAGCTGGGATAATACCTACTTCAGAAAGAACTGAATATCTGCCACTAATAAAATCTTTATGTTCCACATGAAATAAGTTGAATTTTTTTGATATAAAAAATAATAAATTATTTTTTTTCTCTGATATTAGAATAATATTTTTTGAATTTTTTTTTATTATATTCAACACACTAAAATTTGACAAAGTTTCAACTGTTTTACCAGATTTTGATATGATTAAAAAAAGCACTTTATCTAAATTTTCTTTTTTTTTAAATTTTGAAATTTTTTCTGAGTCCAATCCGTCAAAAAAATAAATTTTTTTTTTTATTTTATTGTCTAAAAAACTATTAATAGCCTCTGATCCCAAGGAAGAACCTCCTATTCCTATTAGGGCTATTGTTTTAAATTTTTTGAATTGTCTTAAATTTTTTTTTTCAAAATTAAACATAAAATTTTTATCTAATACACTTAATGTTTTTTGTGAATTATTTATATCTTTAACTATATCCTTGAAGACTTTAGAAAATAACTTTGAAGATTTTTGTAAAGAATTTTTACTTAAATATTTTTCTTGTATATTGTTTAGAGTGTATAAGTTTTTTTTGTTCACTTGCGAATTTTATCAATAATTGATTTCTCTACAGTTGATTTTTTATTCTCTATATTTTTTGTTTTAGGCCCTTTAAGTATTGCTTTAATTTTATCTTCATCATTTTTCTCTTTTTTTAATAAACTACCTGGTTCTGGTAATTTATCGAAATCAGGTGGTAAAACCAATGGATCTTTTTTTTCAACCAAAAATTCATCGGTTGTTCTAATTTTTTCATTTCGCAATACTTTTCCAGCATCTGACAATCCTCCACAAGAAACTAGAAAGATTGATAATAGTAATAAAAGATTTATTTTTTTCATATTGTATTTTTTATAAAATAATTTTTAGCTATAAAAGCAATAATACCAACTGTAATAAAGATATCAGCTACATTAAAGGTAAACCAGTGAAAATCTCCATAATGCAAGTCAATAAAATCTGGAACCGCATTGAAAACCAATCTATCGTAAAAGTTTCCGAGTGCGCCACCAATTATAATTGAAAATATAAGACTATCTAATTTTTCTGAAATAATGCATGTATAAAATAAAATTATAATTATAACCGCAATAAAAATTGAAATCATATTATAGGCTAATGGTGTGTTAAAGCTAAAAAGACCAAAACCAATACCCGTGTTCCAGATTAAATCAATATTTAAAAATTTATTTACATAAAAAGCACTATCACTTAAATCACTTAATATTTTATTTTTTGACAATCTA
>Ga0233444_10005354_pt1 | contig 11887 bp, 10 predicted proteins | sample SI_124_October20_6_FD_182792 | JGI IMG/M metagenome (GOLD analysis project Ga0233444, IMG submission 182792) | Seawater microbial communities from Saanich Inlet, British Columbia, Canada - SI_124_October2016_10_MG | ecosystem: Environmental > Aquatic > Marine > Inlet | place: Canada: British...
GTCTATCTTACCGCCCAATTTTTCTACGTCTTGGTGTACGTGTGATAAATTTTTCTTAACGCCAGATATATGGCCGTAAAGGGATAAAATATGTTCTCTTGTTGTCTTTGGTTTAATACTCATTATACTGTTCTATTTTTTCTTCTATAAGATTGTTCTAATGGACTTAAATAAGTTTCTTCTGCCAATGTCAATCTGCTTACAGGATCAATATTACCAAACTGCGCATTGTTTACAAGCGCTGTATTTGGTAGTGGGGGTAGGCCGGGCAATGAGGCTGCAGGACCTAGTGTAGGTTCTGGTAAATTACTAAAAGGATTTTCTATGTTAGGGAATACATCTCCTCTTAAAGTAGTTTCTGATAATACGTCTCTTATTCTATCTATAACATCAGCAGCCTGTTCAAAAGCATTTGGTGCTCCTATTTCTTGAGCTCTTTTTTCAAACAACGCTGCAACATCTCTTGATGGGAAGTAAGGTCTAAACAATCCTTCATTTAAAAATCCAAAAGCTCTTCTTTGACCTCTGTTTACCATATTTTGTGCAATAGCATCTTCATCCATTCCTAATGTTTTTGCAGCATCTATATCTAAAAACATTCTTCTATTAATTTCATATAAAGCTTTGTTAGAATCTATGTAGGCATCGACTATTTCTTCTGGAGTAACTACACCACCTTTTAAAGTTTGTCTTGTAAATACATTTCTAGAATCTCTAACACCATCGACAAAATTTGTAATTTTATAATTTAAAGATTTTCTTGGATCTACTTTAACTCTACGCATTCCTGCAATACCAAGTAATTCATTTCCTAATTCGTATTCATTACCACGATCATCATATCTTCCTAAACTATCAATAGGTCTTATAGCTAAACCTAATCTACCAAGCTGTCTCCAGTTAAGAGGAGCTTGTGCTTCAACTAAATGTGCAACTGATTTCATAATTTTACTACCAATAGGATCAATAGCAGGATCTTTATTATATATTTCTCTACCAGATGCATCTACACCACCTCTACCAAGTATGGGTGCTATGTCTTGTAAAGCTTCTGTCCAAATAGATTCTGATATGAAAGGTTGACCAATTTCTTTTGTAGAATCAATTAAACCTAAAATAAAATCATCCATAATACCATCTTTGTCTGCTCTACCAGAAGTCACGGCATTAACTACAGTTTGTATAGGTCTTGTTAAAGTATCGTAAGCATTTAAATGTGAAAAATCTACGTAAGATAGTTTACCTTCTTTATCTTTAAATGGTACAAGCACAGAATTTTTTGACCACTCTGGTACATATCTTCTCATTGCTTCTAACTCTTCATCACTTACATCATTTAAAGTTTGCATCATCGCAACAGTTCCCATTGGTAATGCAGCTGTTGTGGCAGCCATACCCGTTAGTCTTTGTAAACCTCTAGCTCTTAATGGATTAACTTCTTTACCATTTATTCTTGCTGTAAAAAATATTTCATCTAATGCTGTTGATACAATGTTTGTACCTGTTCTCATAATTTCTGCAGGAAAAGCTACAAAGTTTCCAACAGGTAATTTTCTTAAGCCTTTAATAAACTCTGATACAAAAGCATAGTTAGGAATGTTATTCTTAACTAACTTAGCTGATTGTTTTTTTAAATATTCATCATTAAATACACCAATCTTTCTATCAAATTTTCTACCTTCTGCGTCTGTAATAACTTCCACAATATCATCACCTAATTGTAATCCTTTTGCTTGATAAGCATTTTTAAGTCTTGATTGCTCACCAAGGTATGTAAATATTTTCCAGAAATCATCTTCAGCTGTGTATGCATCTTGTGCAAACTTTTGTGTTTTCTTTAATCCTTTCATAAAAGTATTAAAACCATTGTAGTCTGCTCCTACTTTGTTTAACACTTCACCAAACTTAACATCTTCCATTAGATCCATAACTTGTCTTACTTGTACCTGTGAGTTTACAACTCCTAGTTCTAATAGTTCTTGATAAAATTCATTGTCTTTTCTAAAACCTTTTAATTGTAATGCATCAAATGCTCTCTTAACATCTTTAGTATTACCAAACGGTACAAAACCATTAGCCGCTGCAAAGGCTGCGGCACTAATAAAATTTCTTGCGTGAGTAAATGGTGCAAGAATTGTTTTAGCCATTTGTGATGTAGCTTTAGGATACAACACTAAGTTTTGATATAACGTTGCGGGTAAATCTTTTTTCTTTAAATTGTCTACTTCTTTTAATGCTTGTGCATAATCAGATAGCGCATACTTACCAGCAATAGGATTTGTAAGTTCATCTACAATACCTAATTCTTCTAGTCTTGCTTTTTCTATATCGTCAACAGGTTTAATCTTTGCATCAATGTCTTCAAATCTACCAAGCTTGGTAGATCTAATTGAACCACCTTCTGCAGGTGCAATAATTTCAAAGTCACGATTTAAAAGTGCATCTTTTCCAAAATATTTTTTTGCTTGACCAGGATCATCTACAAGAAAAGGCACTCTTGGTTCTGGTCCAATTCGACCACCTGCGTCCCACGCATCCCAATTCTTTTTTAAAACATTAGATTGTTTAACAAGATCATCTAGGTATTGATTTAATCTTACTTGTATTGATAAAGCATTTGTACCTTCAACAATAGTTGACATAGGGTTTTCTGCTTTACCTAATAATTTTTTAATAACTTTTTGTCCAACACCTGTTAAATCTGATAAGTTTTTACCACCCGATGTTTTTACAAAGTCACCTTTTTTAGATAACAGTTCAGCAGCTTCTGATTTTAAAAAAAAATTAGGAACAGAGTTTAATCTAACAACACCTGATTTTGTTCCTTCATTCATCATAACACCTCTAGGTAATTTAGCATTGTTCCACACTTCATTAACCATACCTTTTGCTACATCCTCAGAAAGTGTTACACCTTTTTTAGCAGCTTCATCTATAAATTCTTTAACAGCTACATTAATTACTTTACTGCTAGGTCCATAGTTATCCGCAACAGACATAGGATTATTTTTAAATACTTCATAACCTCTATCTAATACATCATTAATTGCTTTTGGAATTACTTTTTGAAAGTCATCTAATGCACTTGGTGTTAGTCTTGAACCCATTAATGTAAATAGTTCTGACCACGTTCCACGCATAGAGTTAAAGTTTTGTACAAGCTCTGCTACATCTTTAGGATCTGCTTTGTAATTATTTATTAAGTCATTAGAAAAATCTACAACTTTAGTTTCATCAATAGAATTTAAAGTAACTTTACCCGCATCATCAATGTTAGGATTAAGTTTGTTGCCATCGGTTAAGATGTCATTCATTTTTTTTAATAGTTCTTTTCTTTTACCTTCGTCTACTTTGTTACCAGATTTTTTAAAATTTTTAAGTATTCTATTTGTAATAGTATCTATTTTAATCATAGCGTTTTCTGCTACGTTCGTATCTCTACCTAATAATCCTTGATATGCTTTCTCTGCTTCAAAACCTTCTTGTGCCATAGGACCTCTTGCTCTTAAAGGTCTTGATACCCATTTATCAATCCATCTAGACATAGGGTCTGTAATCGCTTTACCTGTACCTGATTGATTTCTTAATTTAGATATACCTCTTGCACCTGCTCCAATACCTAATGTAAACAGTCCGCCTTCAATACCAAATTTTAATCTGTTTGCTAATTCTGCTTCTGGTGTTTGAGATTCTCTATCTATTTCTGTAGGTCCACCTAAAAAATCTCCAAAGGTACCAGCGTCTTCTACATCTCCTACAAAAGCTGCTTCGGCTGCACCACCTGCTAATGCACCTTTACCGTATCTTTTTAATTTTTCATTTCTACTTAAATATTTACCAGCTTTTTTTGCTTCTAAAGTTGCTTTGGTCAAACCTGATCCTACTTTAAATGCAAGGCCTCCTGGTAAACCAATGTTAACAATAAGTTCTGTAATCTTACCGGCAGCTGTAGCTTCTGCTGCTTCATCAAAAGGATTTATTTTATCAAAAAATTCTTCAATTGCTTCTGCTCTATTTTTATCTATACCTAAATCTAAAAGAGTTGCACCTAATGTTGCGGCGCCTTCAAATATTTTAAATACACCTGATCCTACACCAGCTAATATTGAAGTAGCTAATCCAGTGTCCTTTACTGTGTCTTTATCTTGATTCGGATTATTAATGAAAGGCATTTATCCTCCTACCTAGAATAGATCATAACAGGTTGTAAATTATTATCATACTCATATACTCTTTGAGTATCTGTTTCTATAAATATAATACCTATATCTTCTGGGCCTGGTTTAAAGTTTTCTTTCATATCTTTAGATAATACTTCTTGAAAAACTGGAATGTTTCCTTTTCTTTGTGGGTTCATTTGAATACCATCTTTAACTGAATTAGCAAAACCACCTCCTTTAGATAAAGACGTAGCAATATAAGCCGCATCTCCTAAATTTGTTTTCATTGAATTAACTGCAATTAATTTTTCCATTTCTTGTTTAGATATTTCACCTTTAATATATTTATTAATAGCTAATGATGCAGCGGCTTGATCTACTTTTGCTGCTTCACTTGGTCGTTTAGCTTCATCTGCAAAGAATTTACCTAGTGCGCTTTTAACTGTTGCTTCATCTTCAAAAGCTCTTCCAGCAAAACCTAATGCCATATTAGAAGCATCTTGAATTCTAGCTTTCTTTTTACCTAACATTTTTGCGAATTTTTTTTGATCAGCTTCTAGTATATCTTTTTCATCTAGTTCTTTAGCAACTCTAACTTGGTTTCGGTTAGGACTAGGTGTTTCTAATTGTTTACTTAAAAGATTAGGAAGTATTACACCAAATTCCTCAGCTTCTTTTCTTTTTTGTCTTTCTTCAGCGTCGGCATCTTGAAAGAATTTTTTTTGACCACCTTCAGGATCTCTAAAATACTTTAAATCTCTAGCTACTTTATCTCCATAACTACCTGGAGTTTGTTCATCTATACCTATTGAAAATAAAAGATTATCTTCTTGTTCCTTCAACCTATTTTCATATTCGGCTTTAACTTCTTCTAAAGTTTTAGGTTTGTATTGTTGAAAATATTCTTGTCTTTCTTTAAAATCTTGAGTTTGAGGTTTTCCACTAAATATATTATTAGATATTAAATCTTTACCTAACACAACATTTCCATTTCCATAACCAACTCTACCACCATTATTATATCCTAAATTAGATGTAATCCCCGTTCCACGGCTATTTACCGGGCCACCTCTAAACATTGGTCTTCTTAAAATTCTACTCATTATCCAAATATTCCTAACTTACCTAGTACACCGCCTGCTCCTGCTGCGCCTCCTAAGAAGCTAGCCATTGGACTTGCGGGTGCCGCGCTTGATTGATATCCGATCGTTGTAGTCGGAAATGCGCCTGGTTGTATTTGTGCTAGTTGTTGTCCAACTAAACCTAATCTTGTAAATTCTTCAAACTCTTTTTCTCTTGCTGCAAGTGTACCTGCATCTAATTTAGCTTGTTCAAATCCTTGTTGTGCTTGACCTAGTTGAGATTGATAAGTACCTAGACCTTGTCTTGCCGCTAAGTCTTGTGCTGCTGCTTGTTGCGATTGCATAAATCCTTGATTTAATAATTGTGCTTGTAGTTGTGCTCTGTTGGCTGCACCTTGATTCATATATTGAGCTTGCATTACACCTTCTCTACCACCCCCGTAAGCTCCAGCTTGTATAGCTTGATCTCTTAAACCTTGTTGTCCTATTGTTTGTTGTCTGTCAAATTCTGATAATGTTGTGTCCATTACCTGTTGTTGGTAAGGAGACATAAATTGTTGGTATGCATCTGGTCCAACTAAAGATCCTAAACCACCTGCTGCGGTTTGAGCATTAGTTTGTAATGCATTTTGTGCTGCAACTTGTGGATCATATGCTGCCGTATTAATTTGTTGCCCCATTAAAGGAGGTAACTTTTGTGTAAAGGCCGTTAAGGCTGCTTCTAATACCGGTGCGGGTAAAACTTGTGTTTGATCTACTGCCATTATGCTCTAGCCTCTAAATTATTCATTACTTCGTACATACGTTTTGCTCCTTCATTGACGCTTCCACCACCTGCTGCTCTAACTGCATCTGCAGTCATTACAAATTCATTTTTAGAAAGTCTAGCAGGTACATCATCTGCTCTTTCTTTTTTACCAATAGGTACAAACCCACCAGTTCTTAAATCCATTTCTCTTCCGCCGAAGTTTAACATACCTCCATCTTTTAATCCAGTAATTCCGCCATTTGCATAATTTGGATAATATTGTCCTGGCCTTACTCCTTCTGGACCATCAGAGGCCATTGCTCCAAGTGCACCTGCTCCGTAAACTCCAGCAATTCCAGCAGCTCCAGCTACATCACTTCTTATTTTATATAAATACATACTAACTAATTCACTTACAGTTTCATCACCTTTTAATTTAGTACCTATTTTCATCTCAGCCATTTTATAATCAATTCCACCTGTGTTAGGATTTCTAATAGACTCAATAAATTCTTCTGCTTGTTTTGGTTCACCAACTGCTTGATACTCCATCATACCTGGTCTGATTTCTCCAGGTTTATCTACTACTTGTCTAACTCCTATTGGTTGACTAGGTGTAGATTGCATTGTTTCATCACTTAATTTAGCAGCAGCTTCCATTTGTTTGTTTAATCCTTGTCTAGCATTATCTATATTTCTAATAGCAAAATTTGCTAAAGGAGCCATTGTTCTTCCTCCAAAAGAAAAATTTGCTCTACCCATAATTCCACCATTAGCTGCTTCTTCAACTGGTGGTTCATAGTAATCTCCTAAATCATTTATTTCTAATGTTGTTTTAACTTCAGTTTCTGGTATGCCTGCTTGTCTCATAAAGGTCATTTGTAAATTAGCTCTCTCTTCTTCGTCAGCTGTTGTCGTTTCTGCTATCTCTGCCTCTTCTTCAGCTAGTTGTCTGTTATATGCATCTTGTGCATCTATCGCCGCTTCGTAAGCCACGTCACCTGATCCTAAAGTTAATGTTGGACCTAAAGCTTTTGCTGCTTGTTTAGCTCCTTCTTTTTTAAATAAATTTGCTGGGTTTGCTCCTAAATTAATTAAATCTTCTCTTCCACCTTGTACTAATTCAGATAAACTTGCTACTCCTTCTCTACCTACGTTCTCTGCACCTTGTAAAAATCCTACATTTCCTGAGTAATCAGAAGCTATGGTTCCTTCTCCAATATCAGCTAAAGATGCTTCAGGTCCTTTTACTATCCCTTCTCTTATTCCCCCTGGTCCTGTAACAGCATCAGAGCCTAAATATCCAAGACCACCTGCTAATGCTGTAGATATTAAATTTAAATCATCTATTTTACCAGTAGCACTTTCGTCAGCTGCAATCTGTCCAGCAGTATTTAATCCGGCTGCGGACAAAGTTCTCATTAAAGGTCCCATTCCTGGTGGTAACATAAGTGTACCAATACCAGCTGCATAAGGTGCTAAGAATCTTAATTCGTTTGGTAATAATTTATTAGTAACCTTTGCAAAAGGTTTAGTTACAACTTCTGCTGCTTTTTTAAATGGTTTGGTTATTTTTTTGAATAATCCCATAGTTTCTTTTTATATTGTTATTGTTAAAGCAAGTACGCAACACTTGTAAATAGGCGAGTATCTCACAATTTACTAGGTTTTTATACATTCGTCAATCGCTGATATTAAAGTCAGCGCCTATTTTGATCTCTTCTACAGTAATATTTACGTCTCTTTTTATATGTTCTGCCTTAGTATCTGTATTAACATTTTGTACATCTGCCAATGCTTCTGCGTCAGACATATATTCTTGGCCCGTTACTGTATTAGTTAAAGTGACTTCACATTTAGGTGTAATTACAGGTACCTTTTTACCGTTAATTATCTCATATCTAACTGAAGCTTCTGTTTCTATAAACGACATTATCTATCCTCTCTGTTTATTTCTAATAAACTAACGGTTACATCTGGTCCAGTAATATCTGATAACATCTTTAATATATCATTCTCTTGTAGCACTAATATATTAACAACAAATTCGTCAGTAGCATCTGCTGCTATAGTTTTTTTACCATAAAAATAATCTACACCGCCTGAATTAATTTTAATTGTAACAATAGCACTTCCAGCACCTTCATTGTAAATGTGAATAGATTTTATTAAAGCTCTGGTATTACTAGGTACTGTATAAACATCTTTTTCAGTACCTGTTATTAAATCGTCATTTACTTTTTTATATATATTAGCCATTAAACCAAGTAAACCTTTCTGAATCTTCTTTTAATTGTGTTAAGTATGTAGAGTTTAACTGTTCAATAATATTAGTTAGAGCTCTGTTAATTTGTCTTTGGTTATCTTCTGTATATATTTTTTTAGGCTCTGGTAATCTTACTGCTATTTTAGTCATTATCCTCTCCTTCCATCTGGTTGTATATCTACTTGGAATGTACCAAATCTCCAAGATTCACCTACACCAGTATTTTCTATCTTTATATTTGCATATCTTCCTCTAGCCCTAGTGTCAACCTTTAAGGTACTAGAATTTATTATAAAAGGACTTAAAGCTGTTTCTATATCATCTTGTGCTGGAAAATCTTTTATAGATAAAGTTACTTGGTTGTTTCCTGTTAATACTTTAAAGTTTGGTAAGAATCTTCTAAGGGCTAAAAATACTTCTGCCTGATCTTTTTGTAATGAGAAACTAAATGATTGTATAAAAGATGTTAATGTAGTTACACTACCATCTGGATTAACTTGATCAGTTCCTGATTCGTGTTCAAATAATATACTTTGACCTAATCCTGTTTCGCCACTTATCACAGGAAAAGTTCCTGTATTAGAATCTTTAAATGCTGTTGCATATGGTTTAGGATATACTAACGAATCAATCCAAGTTGTTCTTATAGAATTTGTATTTGTACCTGTGTACCAGTTACCCATTGGAGTAGCTTGTCCTGTCTCTCCATAATTAAATACTACATATCTATTATTAAATTCAGATCCTGCTGTTGGATACCACCAAATAACTTCTGTGAATAGATTATTAATACCAGCGTTTACTTGTTGACCTTTTGTAGTATCCACATCATCATAAACATAATCTTCAACAGAACAAGGTAATGTGTTAACGGTACCATCAAAAGAGAAAAAACCATTGTTACCCATCCAGTAAGCTACACCATCAATTTCTATTGCTGCATTCTTACCTATCAATCCACAGTTAGTACCTACTTGTTCAAAGCCAAATGTAAATGGAGCTCCAACAAATTTCATTGTATACAATGCATTATCAGTCCACACTAGAATATTTTCTTTTGCAACTAATGCACCCATAATTTTTGTACCATCTTGTAATCTTTGTGTCCCTGCTGTGTTAGTTGCTTCTGGTGTATATGCATTTATATTTTCATCTTCAGAAAATCTTACAAACATATCATCTTGTGTAGAGGGTGTACCTATTGTTGTTTCAGTTCCAAAATGAATTAAGTGTCTTGTTGTTGGTGAAATTAAAGTTGTTCTTGTAGCTGTAGGATTATTTGTTGTTGCAAATCCTGATGTGCTTGTAGAAGCTCTTGTTGATAATCTTGCTGCAATAGAAGAATCCCAAGTAAAAGTTTTACCATTTGCAATTGTTGCAACTAATACATCACCAAAATTACTTAATGACCAAAGGCCTGGTTCAAGAGTAATAGTTCCTGCATCAACTGCATCTCCCCATCCTGTAAATTCTGTGGCGTTTGTAACTGTAGCACCGTCACTATGTATTGCTGATGTCGTTCCTTTTTGTGCTCTTGTAATACCTGTTAGCTCTGCGCCTGATACAGCTGTATAAGTTATTAATTCACTGCCTACTGCAATCGTTCCTCCTGTTGCAGGAAAACCTGTAGTAGATGCTAATCTAATTTGTGTAGCTGATCCGTTGTTACCATTTGTATCCGCGGCCAACGCACCATCTAAAGTTGATTGAGCAGCACCTGTAATAGTACCACCATAATTACCAATACCATAACCATAACCATATGATTGTGCTGCAGGACCTACCACTTCAAAAGGATTAATTGTAACTGATCCACCAGAAGAAGTTGATCCAGCTGTTGCTGCTTCAATTGTTAAAGTTGTAGAAGTAGGTACAGATAAAACTTGAAAGTTAGTATCATCAAAAGTAGCTGTAGTAACTCCTGTTGTACCACCTGGTAAACTTGTTCCTGTTAAACGAATAATATCTCCAACACTTATATTGTGTGCAGCAGAAGTTGTTAAAGTTACTGTTGTTGTAGCGTTAAAAGTAAAAGTTGCACCAGTGATTGCTGTTGCTAGTGGACTCACATCAAAAAATTGTCCTTCAAAATATATAATTAAAAATTTGTCTGTACCAATGGCTACATATCTATTACCATCTTTGTCAACAAATGCGTGTTGTTTTCTAGCTACACCTACTAAAGTATCTGTAAGTAATGATTGCCAACCACCAACTTTTTCTGGTAGTCCATATCTAAATCTTACATTGTCTGAATCAACCCAACGACCTTCTGCTCCAACAGCAGTGTCTTGTTTGTCTATTCCTGGAGCAAACTTAATTTTAGTAAGCATTATTTACTCCTATTGATTTGTTGATTTATATAGCCAACCTTTTGTGGCATTAGCATAAATAAGAGTTACACATTGATTATTAGTAGCAAGAGTATCATTAGAAGCAACACCTTCTATTGGTTGACTATTTCTATCTATAATACAATTGTTTGTTGCAAAACCATTTGATGCTGAACCATCCATAATTGTTACTTCATCACCAACTGCAGGCGATGCAGGTAGTGTAATTGTAACTGGGTTAGCAACTGTATCTACTACGATTTGATCACCAGCTACTGCTGTGTATGTAGTTTTACTTGCTGCAGTTACAGAAGTTATTCCTTTTTGTAACATACCTAATGTTGTTGCTGGTACACTACCTCTAGAATAAACTAAAGCTGTTGCACCTTCAGGAAGAGGTACTTGAGTGGCTCCAGCTTGACCTGTTGTAAGTAGTGTTACTGTAAAACTATCTGAAGCTAAACCTCTAGTAGTTCCATCTTCTACAAAAAATACTCTGTTTGCATTACCACCTGTTGTAGATGCAGGCATCGCTAGACTAGCGTTACCTGATAAAGTGCCTACAAGTTTAATATAAAGGTTTTTACCATTCGCGCTTGACGATCCGTCAGCCAAACTTAATGTAGTTGTGCCCGTGCTTAAAGTTACTTCTACATAACCTGATGCTGCTGTTTGTAATAGTTGTAAATTAGTATTTGTAATTGCACCCCATAGGCCAGCTTTTTCACCGGTTGCTACGAGTTCTAATGATAAATCTGTTGAGTATGATGATGCCATATTAGTAAGGTTTAATTGGTGTCCAAACCATTGTTGCTCCTGGTATTATATCGTTCCACGTAATAACTCCTGGCTCTTTAGTATCTAAAGCAAGAGATACTTTGTCAGGATTTATATTTGCTGCTCCTGTTACTGTAACATTTCCTGTGGCTAACGTCAACGCGTTCTTAACTGCTGTTACATTAGCATCTGCAGTAACTACAATAGTTCCTAAACCTAGGGCTACTTGTGATCCTGTAACACTTACATTAGCTTTACCACTAATACTTAAAGTACCAAGACCTAATGTTAATGCGTTTCCTGTTACATCTTCAACAATCGAATCAGCTATGATACCTACACTACCAATTGTAATAGTTAATTGATTGCCTGTTACAGCTACAGCTACACTATTATCAGGTCCTGATGTAGCGAACGGTAATGCTGATATTGCGTCAAATCCTAAACTCATAAATAATCCTTAAAAGGAGGCTGTAGGTATGGTGGAGTACAGCCCCCATTTAAAGATTATATCACTTTTT
>Ga0233444_10005357_pt1 | contig 11881 bp, 12 predicted proteins | sample SI_124_October20_6_FD_182792 | JGI IMG/M metagenome (GOLD analysis project Ga0233444, IMG submission 182792) | Seawater microbial communities from Saanich Inlet, British Columbia, Canada - SI_124_October2016_10_MG | ecosystem: Environmental > Aquatic > Marine > Inlet | place: Canada: British...
TCGAAATATTTGATGGAGGAAGTTTCTGATAAACTATTTAATACTTTTTTGGGTAGTGAATCAAACGAAATTGTAAGAAAAATAGCAATAAGTTCTGCTATAATAGGTTTCCTTACCCACCTACTTATTTGGGTATTGTATGTTACAGATATGATACAAATAGAAGGAGATTCTGTAGAATTAGTTAGTTCGCCACTTTCCTCGCTTTATACTCCTTTTTCGATATTATTGGCATATGAGATATATGAATTAATTAGGACTATTCCAGATTCATTTTCTTCTGCGGTTGGAAAACAATATGAAATCGCCACCTTACTAATTGTTAGAGATATACTCAAGAGGCTTTCAGTTATTAACATCTCAGATGACTGGAAAATAGATGATGACTTGGGATTACTAGTTGTAGAATGTTGCGCATTTTTGGTCCTATTCTACACTTCCTTGACATACTATAACATCAGTAATAATATAGATACTAATGTAAAACTCACTGATCATGTATCATCATTCGTCTCAACAAAAAAGTCCATTGCAAATGTAATGCTACTATTTTTTATCATAATTGCAATTATGTCACTAACTGGATGGATTTCTTCTGCATTACAGGGAGGAGGTTCTGTCAATAGAGAAATATTTTTTCTAGATTTTTTCACATTTCTCATATTGGCTGACATATTAATATTATTGATGTCATATTGGTTTTACACAGATTTTGGTAATCTCGCAAGAAATACTGGTTTTGTATTATCAACCGTCATAATTAGAGTAGCAATATCAACAACGGGAGTATCTTCAATGATATTATTTACACTAAGTGGATTTTTGGGCATAATGATACTAAGGATTTCGGACAATGTTAATTTAAGAAATAAGTCTAATTCTAAATTATCTAAATAATTGCATATAATATTTATTAAAAATAAAATTATTTTATACTTCTATCTTTTTATTTTTATAAATAATTCAACTATCAGCAATACATAAGTCTGAATAATACTGTTCAGTTCGTATAGTGATAATGTTGGATGCGATTCCTGTTGATGATTTTAGATCAGCACTGATATCTAGGGTTTTTCGTTCAAATATGAAATTATTTGGAATAGCAGTATCAATGGTAATAATCATGTTATTGGTATCCTTACAGGGTTGGATAATTGATGATATTGTCGATGAAATAAAAAAGGATTTAGGAGTTTACGACAGAGTTCCTGTGTGGGACAGATCAGAGTGGCCATACACCACCGATAAAACAAATAGTTTTGTAATGGGATATGGAAATTATGAACTATTAGAAACAGAGAACGAGTGGGGTTCAACTCATCACTTCGTAAATTTTGAACTTCCTCTAAGTGAAGGTGGTTCAGCCCCTAATGGCGTTGTTAGCCTTGCTGTTTGGCTTCCAAATGTACCAGAAGGAGTCGAAGTACCGGTCATTGCAGAGTTTGGACCTTATTTTGATGAAATTAGTGTTGAAACTCCATCAATAGAAGTTCCAGGCACATGGTTAGGTCAAATGATAATTGATCAAATTTTACCTCATGGATATGCTTTTGCTCAAGTTTCTGTAATGGGCACTGGACGTTCTAATCATTGTATGGACTTGATGGGTAATGCAGAGCAATTGGGAGTTGATGCAGCTGTTACTTGGCTTGGAACTCAAGAATGGAGTAATGGTGGTGTATCGATGATTGGAAAATCATATGATGGATCTACTCCATGGCAGGCGGCTACGTTTGGAAATGAATATCTAAAAACAATAGTTCCAATTTCTGGCCTCATAGGAGTCATGGAACTAATGTGGAAAAATGGAAGTAGCGAAGCGCGAGCGCCAATAATGCATAATGGAGTTTATGGATCATATGGTATAGATGGTGATCAAGAAGATATTGGAAACATGTGCCCTGATTACATTATTGGCCCAGGTACAGGAGTTGCCGCATACATGTGGGGTGGAGAATTTGCAGGCACATATTGGGAAGAAAGATATTTCTTAGATAGAGTATTACAGAATTATGAAGGTTCTGTTTATCTTATCCAAGGAATGCATGATTGGAATGTTGACCCACATATGGCCATCCCAGTAATTAACCAGTTAATCGATGCAGGCATTGAATCTAAAGGCCTATTTGGCCAGTGGGACCATGATTATCCAGATAGGCCAGATTATCATTTTGATCGCTCAGGAGAAGGAAGAGGTAGAGAGGCATATCCACAAATGGTTAGATTTGACTGGATGCAAGATTTACTAGAGTGGTTTGATTGGTATCTCAAAGGAGTTGGCAGTAAACCAGGATTATTTGTAGAAATACAATCCAATCAAGGCCAATGGAGAATTGAGGATAGATACCCTCCGCAAGACATGGAGACAATTTCATTGGATCTCGGGGGAGATCTGATTAATGTTGCAGGAGGTGTTACTAGAATACTTCCTAATGGAAACTTTGGCCCAATTTATGAAAGTGAATCTTTTACTGAAGATATTTGGATATCCGGGCTTCCTAGATTACATATCGATGTTTCTACTGCAACTGTTGGTGGGCAAATCTATGCTTTGTTAGAGGATTGTTCTGAAGATGGATCATGTATCCATATTGGACATGCAATTATGGATTTAAGATACCATGAAGGTGGAAATCAAGAGCAAACCTGGTTGCCAATTTTTGATACAATTAATGCTAAGATGGAGTTTTTTGCCATGGATGTACAAATTAAAGCTGGCCACATAATTCGTCTATCGCTTGCAAGTACTGGAGAAGATTATCTGCCTGCATCCACTAGTTCAATCATTGAAGTATCTGAAGGTTCAAGTTCCAATCTATTAATTGACATAATTAATCCTGAAAATAAACTTCTTTTCAATCCGCCAGCATGTACGCATCAATCTTGTTTAGATTGGCTGAATCAAACTACTTAGAATGCTGAGGCATTTGTATTTTTGGATGCTGAGGTCTGCGAACCTTTTGGAAGCCGGTTAGTTAGGAAGTTTTTGAGAGTATATAATTGAGTAAAGAGTAGGGGAGATGATATTAGTATCAGGACTTACAAGCATTGTGACATCTGCTGACACAATTATTCCAACATTTCTTAATATCATCATCTAATTGAGCGTCAGGGTCTTCTAGCTGTGGTAACTCCTCTGATACATCTCCAAATCTCCCATCATAGCCCAAGATTTTCCCCATAATCGAAATACAATCTTTTCGACCAATCAATTTCCATATTAAACATTGCAGTGTACGTTTATATTTAGTTTTACTAAGAAGTATAAACAATTATAGTAACTTTTTAACCAAACACGTATTTAATATTGAGTTCCTAGCATGAATAAAATCTCTGAGGTTTAATACATGGTTACAACTCAATTCGAAAATTTTTCGAATAAACCTTCATTCAATTTGTGGTATCATCCGTTGTACACAGATGGAATTCATGATGAAGCACGTTTCCCAAAATATCGCTATCAAATGGTACTGGAGATGCTCAAACAATCAAAGGAATTTAAAAATATGTCAATCCAAAAACCTGATCCAATTTCAAGAAAATCATTACTTCTTGCTCATGATAAAAATTATGTTGATGCATTCCTTCAAGGAAAGTTAAATGAAAAAGAGATGAGAAGAATTGGCCTTACTCCTTGGACTCCAAAGATGATAGAACGAACACTTTGCCTGACCGGTGGAGCCGTTAAAGCAACAATTCATGCCATAAAGTACGGTGGAATCACAGGAAATATGGCAGGAGGAACTCATCATGCTCACAAAGATTTCGGCTCAGGTTACTGTGTGTTCAACGATCTCGCCATCAGCGCAAAGTATGCCCTTGAAAATCAAGGATTGAAACGCGTAGTAATTCTAGATCTTGATGTACATCAAGGCGATGGGACAGCAACAATACTGGCTAATGATATTCGAACTCGTACTATTTCAGTACACTGTTCTACGAACTTTCCATTCCGAAAATCTGTGAGTGATTTTGATTTGCCTATCGGGCCGGAATCAGGTGATGATTTGTACCTTGAAAAAGTTCGTGAGGCTGTCAAATTAAGTCTAGATTTTGAGCCTGATATCGTCCTTTTCCAAGCAGGGGTTGACGGACTCGAGCATGACCATTTGGGAAAGCTCAATGTTACTAAAGAAGGGATGAAAATAAGAAATCAGTACGTTTTTGAGAAGATGCTTGATTACAGAATTCCGACGGTCATTTTCATGGGCGGAGGCTATTCTAAACCAATTGAGCATACGATTGATTCATTTTATGATTTATTCATTGATGCATCGATTTGGAATGGGCGCTGGTGGAACCAGTCGATTTAATGTTAAACAGTAATTTGAAATCATCCTTCATGTTTTATTCCTTTATATTTATGGTGGACGCTGAGGTACTATACCGTAATTTGAATTCCATCTAAAAGTACAAAAGCCAATTGATAAGTTTTGATTCAATTTCAGACATAATTAAGTGATTATACAGTGCGCATAATTTGTGTCTCACACTCACGAAGTGAATAAACATTTCAAATTAGCTCCGGGCATCATCCTAATTTTATTTATATTACCATTTCTTTCCATAGTTTCTTCTTGGCATGAAGAAGTACCAGAGTTAGAAGAAATAGAAGATAAAATGCTTAGGTCATCATCTCTGAACGTTTTAGAAATATCTTCAGGAGCCAACCATAAAATTTACCAAGATGATGATGGTAACGGAGTAAATAATGAAGTTGGAGATAGCGAAGATGGAACTTCCTCAAGGGATATTAATGCTTTCTTCATATCATTACTATTTGTAATAGGTTTCTATTATTCAAATTTTTCAATTAATGATAAAAAAGGCATTACCGCGAAGATTCTAAGGATAGTAGCAAGAATAAGAAATAAGCTAAGATACATGGGCAAAGGCTCACAAATCCTTCTATATATGTGGTCATGGATATGGCTTAGTACCGTACTAGCAATAACTTCTACTTTAGAAGATATAATTATTATTCCATTAGTATTCTTAATACCTGTAGCGCCTCTATATTATGTTCTTTTGTTTATAAATAGAGGTAAAAAGCCAATGAAATCTAAAACGACAAAAAGGCAATATTCTCAATTAAGCACTCGATACACCCGTGTCGTTGGTAGTGATACAATAGATGTTTTCAATACGGAACAAGTATCTAATTTACCTCCACGAGCATATCAGGGTAAATGGGCTGTAATAGTTTCTAATGGAGACATAAAAATTGTACATAGTATTCATTCTACTAAAAATGATGCAGTAAATTCTCTATTGGCTCATGAAATAAATTTGAAAGAAAAACAAAGTAATAGTAAAATGAAGTCGCTTGTATCAATTCAGGATAAAAATGATGAGACAGTCGCAAAGGCACTTCAACAGCGTAATATCGAAATGGCTAGAGCACTGGGAAGAACAGTAGAAGATATCGAAGCAGATCTTGCAGATGATGGGGTTCTGAATTTTAGTGCAGGATCTGATGCCAAATTGGCCCAACTAGGTATCGAATCAAAATTTAGGAAGGCCGAATTAATTGGCGAAGGAGGTATGGCAAATGTTTTCAGAGCTATAGAAATAAAAACAGGAGACATTGTAGTTTGGAAAGAAGCAGCTGCAAGTAGATTTAATCCTCTTCCAGAAGTCAATAGAAGACTTAAGGAAGAATCTAAAATATTAAACAGTCTCGAACATATTCGTATTCCGAATCAATTAGATTATGGTGAAATTGATAAAAGTAATGGTGAATCAGTTGGAGTTTTGATTATGGAGAATATATCTGGGTCATCATTAAAATCAGATATTGATACACTCACAAAACTTCGTAAGGGACTTGACTTCGAAGAAGTTATTAAAATCATCAAACAAATATGTGAACCATTAGAATATATGGCAGACCTAGAGACGCCAATTTATCATAGAGACATAAAACCTCATAATATCATAATAGAACCCGATAGAGGGCCTGTCATTATTGATTTTGGACTTGCAAAAATAGTTGATACCGAACATGTAAGTCATACTCAAGGCATGTCTGAAGGATGGTCCCCTCCTGAAAGAAGACAAGGTAAAAATGGTGGATTTACAGATGTTTACAGTCTTGGTCAAATATTGTGGAATATGCTGACAGGTGAGGATCCATTTAATGCCCTAACAATTGAAGAAATTATGGAAAAATTAGTTGAAAGAGAGCATCCAGAATGGTTAGCAGAAGTAATTCTTGCTAGTGCACAAAGATATGACAGAAGAATTCAATCTGTATTTGAGTTTAGATTAAGGTTAGAAAATGAAGGTAAAATGCCCTAATATTGATCACTGTTGATACATGCATAAAATGAATAACTCCCGATTATCGAATTATAATTCTATGATTAACTGTGAACATGTATGGAACGAAGGGGCCTTTGATGCAACAAAGGATGTACTAGAGATTGAATTAACTCATGTGATGATTCAAATCAAATGTGAGAAATGTGGGATGAATGCAACTGTAGATTCTGAGATAAATTGGAAGCCAGTTAGTTGGGAAGTTTTTGAGAGCATATAATTGAGCAAAGGGTATGATTATGACGTATTTATCAATTAGGCGTATGCATTCTAGTGTTACCAAAAATTTACATAACCTATAAAGAACGGCTTCTTAGATTTATATGGTGAAATGCCAGGTTTCATCCTGTGATTGGAACAATGATGAATGTTTTACCTCATGTATGAATTGTCAAAATCCATGTCATGGTGGCTGTAGAAGTAGAATTTGTTCTGATTGTCTTTCCACTACTCCCAGTTCAGGTTGTTCAGTAGAGACATGGTGTGATGACTGTGTTGAGGAGTATAGAGTTGATGGAGAGGCTTGTAGAAAGAATCCGACTCTTCCAGATCCAATAGATAAATTTCCAGAGCCAAACGATCACCCTAGGTGGGGCAGTGGCCATTAACACCATATATCTCATAAGTTAATTGAAAAGTCTACTCCAAAAACAATGCCAGGCTCACCGTATGATATTGCACCTCATACTGAGCATTGTTGTAGAGTAATTGCAAATAAGCCACTACATAATTCTCTATCTTCTAGATTAGTAAGATGGATGATTAATTCGAAATATGTTGAGAAGTTTTGATAGAGCAAAGGGTAGCCTATGAAAGGGCGGACTGATAACCCATTAATTCAGCAATTGCTAACTCATGGGCCCAAGCAGAAACCCTATGATTTGTCTGTTAATCGATTATACTATGATCTGATTATCTAATTTATCGCTACGCTTTACTTCTTCCAATCTTCAAGAGAGATATTGTTTTCTTCGGTGAATACACGTTCGCCCAGACTTCCACCATAGCGTGGTAATCCTTCCATAGAATTTCTTGGCACACAATCTTCGATGTTTTCCATATCTTGATCAGTTAGTATGTAGGAGAGAGATACTGCCTTAGAATTTTCTTCCATATGTTTAGTGTTACCCGTGCCTGGAATTGGTACAACACCAGCGCCGTTGAGGGCGTCTCTACCCTTTTTGTGAACCCAAGCAAGGCTGAGTGTGCTGAGAGGAACTCCCTTCTGCTTAGCTAACTCTTCAAGTGACGAAGCAAGTTCACGCTCACCATCTTTGACAGCATATCCGACACCCCCCATCTTTCTGAAATCCATTCGTCCCATTGTTTCTGTATTGAGAGATGTGTCGGCTAACAGGCCACGGCCGATAGGAGCGTAGGCAACTATACCAATGCCAAGTTCAGCGCAAAGTGGGACAATTTCATCTTCTAATTCACGAGAGTAAAGAGACCATTCCATCTGAACACATGTCAACGGACAAACGGCATGTGCTCTCCGAATCGTTTCGGCTGAAGCTTCAGACAAGCCAACAAATTTTATTTTCCCCTCATTAATGAGTTCATTCATTGCCTCCATGGTGATTTCTATGGGGACGTTTGGATCTATTCGGTGGACGTAGTATAGGTCAATGCATTCTATACCCATATTTTTGAGAGATTTATAGCACATATTCTTGACGTCCTTTTTCTTTCCAGACTTCATAACTTTGGTTGCTACTTGATATTTTCCTTTACTTTGGGAGAGACCAAGTTTCATCCTTTTTTCAGAGGACTTCACTGTAGGAAACCACGAACCAAATATCATTCCTGACAAGTTCGTGTAAATCTGAGCAGTATCAAAATGTGTTACTCCTGTCTCGATGCAACGATTAATGAGTTCTGCCACACCTTTGTTTGAGACGTCGTTATTTTTTCCGTACAGGTCTCGTTTACCCATGGTGATGCCAACTGACATCATGCCTATGCCTTGTTCTGATGTGATGAAACCTTGTGTCCCGAGTTTTTTCTGTTGGATCATATATTTCCTTCCTTTCGTATTCGCCAACTTCGGGATAATTATAAGATAGAAAGTTGCAATGTTGTAACTTAGAATAATCGAATGTAGTTTTTTTCAATTTTTTTCCTTAAGACCATAATGGAGCAGGCTATTCAAAATTGGTTTTACAATATCAAACGAATTAGTTACATGGTATTCAACTGCTGTTGAGTTCTTGGATAACTCTTTTCTTTCAATTATTCCAATATCTTCGAGTTCGCTAAGTCTTCTTGTTAAGGTTGTGGAATCTGTCTGTGATGATTTCTTAATTTCTGAAAATCGTAATCCATCCTTTATAGTGCCAAAGACATAAATCACATGCAACATTTTTGATTTTGATAAAATGCGTAGAAGTTCTTGAATTCTCTTAGAAGCGAGTTCATTTTTCGTTTCCCATTCATTGAGTGTTGCGTCTCCCATGAAATTAGGAAGGTGATTTACTATTCAAATCTTGAGTTACAATAGTGTGACTAAAACAGCTGATTCTACCTCCAAACGCATGGGCACCCCTTCAATCCACTGGTAATCGGATGGGTAGTGACTAAACCGGCCCACTGAAAGAACGGATAGATTGTCGATTAGTTCAGTCTTAGTATTGCAATGGGGTCAAGCAAAAACCCATTGATTACACTGTTAATAGATTATACTATGATATCATTTTCAAGATAGTTACTGATCTAAATATGTCGAGTTAAAATTCAGCATTTTCGTCATTATCTCGAGCGATTTCTAACCAATAGTTAACCTTCCCTAAAACATCTTTAGTCAAAGTAATATCTAAAGTATTCCAATTAGCTATTCTTGCTTTATCAATCAATGAATTTTGTATTGCGCGTATTCTTGGTAGTGCTGAGATATAATTATCTGCATTGCGGAAAGAATGAATCTCTCTTTGATTGAGTAAACTGACGTGTTTTTCCTTATTCCCTATACACATTACGATTCCTATTGCGATACCTCCTGAATTTCTCCATGAATTCAATATACTAGAACTAGGTTCAAGATGAACTCCTTCTATAATTAAATCAATTCTTTCCCTTTGTGCTCTTTCGATTGTAGCTAGGATTCCAGCCTCAACCGCCTTACAGGTATCTTGCCAGTCTAATATGGCATCTCCAGAACCACCTTTAGAGAATGAAGATCTATGTAATGCATGATTTTCACTAGTGTCGCCAACTCGCATTATTTCTCTAATTGCATCGGTTGAAAATAGTCTAGCAAAAGAGTGCTCTTCTGAAATTTTTAATGCTGTAGAAGTTTTTCCAACTCCGGTTGCCCCAGCAATCAAAATTAGTAGAGGAGGACTACAATTACTCTTCCACATCGAGCCGCGGAACATACACTAGTTAAAGAATAAATCCCCAAATTCCAATACCATTTTATCGATAGATAATGATATATTTTACCATGCGATATAGGGGTCTCCATGTATCCACAGGTAATCGAATGGGTACCCATTATGATACAGGCGTCAATAAGGAGTACCCAAGTAGATGGGAGGTAAGAAATACTAAACACTCCAGTATTAACCAAAGGATATGAGTAAACTAAAACCGATGATTATTGTATTGATAATATCTGGAATACTTGTACTCATTGCTGGGATTATCATGGTACAGACTGGATTTGCAACCTTTGAGGATACGGAGCCTAGAGTTGGCCTCTACATTGGAGGTATTTTTACAATAATTGGAGGAGTTTTCTTGACAGTTGGTGGGATAATATATCTTAACTTCGATGGTTTGAAAAAAAAGTTTCTTCGTACGGCTGGCAAGGTTGCTGATACCTATGAAGAAGAGAGAAAACAAGAGAAAGTGTAATTCTATCCGCCCTTCCATAGGCTAGGCAATGATATGTTGTTTTGTTTTATTATGTAAGGGTCAAAGAGAGTTATCTGCTCGGTTTAGCACCCATTCAAACATCGATTCAAGACTGGGTTGAAGTGATATCGCATCTTTAGTAAGCGTATATTCGACTGTAGCTGGAACGGTCGCATAAGCCGTGCGGGTGACCAGCCCATTAGCCTCAAGTTCACCCAATCGTCTTGCAACAGTGGTCGACGAAGAGTCAACCCTTTTCTTGATTTCAGAGAAGCGCATCGGAGCCGGATCACAATTCATAATGTAGAGAATATTGAGCATTTTCGACTTTGAAAGTAAAACCAGTAAATCATCAACATGGCTTCGAGCCGATTCACACATTGATTCTATACGCTGTGACTGTGCTTGAGACATAGAACATATGAGGTATCATTTTGTTATTAAGGAACAGGTTACAACATTGTTACAAAAGAACACCTCTGGGACTTTTTGATTTACATACAGAAGTCTGAACGAGAGGTTATGATGACACATCCAAATGGTAAAATAATGAATATTATCGGTTTCTCAAAGTACGGCAAACCCACTCAATTGAAGAAAATAAGTGTACCTTATCCTCACGGTTTTGATGCATCAAACAACATCGTGATTAAAGTTCACGCATCGGCAATCAATCCAGTCGACAAAGCTCTACTCTCAGGTGATCTGAAAATGGTTCGACCCGTTGCTGGCTTTCCTCATGTCATTTGCTATGATGTTGCTGGTGTTGTTGAAGAAGCGGACCTTGAAGGTAAATTCTCCGTAGGACAACCGGTTTTTACTCGGCTTTTTGGAAACGAAAATGATGGAAAGAATACCCCTTGGTACAGAGGTGCAATGGCAGAATATTGCGTTGCAGATACTGCGAATGTGGTGGCGAAACCCGACAATCTTACGTTTGAAGAAGCAGCATCAATTCCACTTGTTGGCATGACTGCACTTCAGGTACTCAAATCCTCAGGGCTCAAGGAAGGCGATTCCATTTTCATTTCAGGGGGAGCTGGAGGCGTTGGCACAATGGCAATTCAATTGGCAAAGCACGTGTTCAAGGCTGGCCTCGTTGTCACGACTGCATCCAAAGGTGAGAAAGAAAAATTGTGCAAGAGCATCGGAGCAGATGTCGTTTTGGATTACAAGAACACCAAGTTTGAAGACATCTATGGGGCCAGCAGTGCAGAGAAATTTGACGTGTGTTTCGATACGACGTCTGAGAGTCTCAAGATGGCGAAGATTGTCAAAAAGGGCGGACAAATTGTGACCATTGCAGGAATGCCCACCCTCGAGGAGATACGCCGAATAGGTGGAACAGCCTGGATTCTCAAACTCTTCTTGAAGCGGAAGGTAAAGCGAAAGGAGTACAAAGCCGCTCAATCTATGTACGCAAACTGGCACTATCTCTTTCTTTCACCAAGTCATGAAGACCTCTCAACGCTTGCAAAACATTTCGAAAGCGGTATAATTAAGCCTGTGCTTGACGGTGTTTGGGATTTTCATTCAGAGGACAAAGAAGCGGGTTGGCAAGGGGCTTTCAATCAGTCTTTTTCTGGTCGTGCAAAGGGTAAATGTGTAGTGAAAATTATATCATAAGCATACATTGAACATATAGTAAGATCCTCTCCATATCCTCATGTGAAACGGGTGTTGAGAGGGTACCCTTCCGATTATC
>Ga0233444_10005362_pt1 | contig 11878 bp, 9 predicted proteins | sample SI_124_October20_6_FD_182792 | JGI IMG/M metagenome (GOLD analysis project Ga0233444, IMG submission 182792) | Seawater microbial communities from Saanich Inlet, British Columbia, Canada - SI_124_October2016_10_MG | ecosystem: Environmental > Aquatic > Marine > Inlet | place: Canada: British...
ATGCTGTGCTTGGTGTCTCACGTCCTGTCCAACAGGCACAGTACGAAGAGGAAGCAGATCCTATCCCCACCAGTGGTGGGTTCAATGATCCCTCTATCATGGCAGCACCAGCACCTAGCGTCCCTGCTACTGATAGTGCAGACGATGATGCACTATCATACTTCCAACGTCTGGCAGAGGAGTGATGGGAGAAGCAGTACATGCTTGGAACTCCATGTCCTACGGGGAGGGGTTCCTCTTCTCCGTATGGGTCATCGGAATGTATTACATTAAACTTCGTATGGACAAGTTCATACGATGAATAAATTTCGGGGGGTCACACCCCCGTTTTTTTAAGCCTTGAATTAATAAAGTCTGTGGACTTTGTACTGTATAGATTCTTCTTCTTAAACTCTTTGATGAATCCAGATATAAAACCACCATTCAATATGTAGATCTCTCTTTTCTTTTCGTTCATTGCTAACTCATGGTCAATAGCAGTGACCCCTTTGGATACACTAGAACCAAGAACAGTGACGTTATTTGTGCCATCATAGTAAGTGAATGGACTATCGTAGAACTTCTTCGATACTTTTAGTCCACCTTCCAATGCTATCACAGGAAGTTTTTTACTGGATAGATCACCAACCAGGTTGGAACCAGTCTTCACCTCTTCTGTTTCATAGTATAAAATCTCCGAGTAAGGATCATTATATTTCTGCTCGGATAACTTTCTCACCGCATTGTCTGACATGGGCCAGTCAGTCAATGGGTTGATAATATTATTTGTGATGACAATGATCCAATCGTAAGAGGATCTGCCGTAGAATTTTTTAGCAACATTATCAATACGTTCTCCATCTAGGACTGTATACTTGGTGTAGTACAATGCATAGTCAAACACATCAGGATTGAGTTCAAATCTCCTGAAGAAATTCTTTGCAGTAATAAAATCCGATTGAGTGAAAGGATACTGTACTGGTTTGACATCATACTTGACATCAGGAATGTAATTGAACATTGGCATCAGTAAGAAGCTCCACCGCTTGTAAGTTCTTGTGCGTAGATAATCTTGGTCTCTTTAAATGTGATTGCTAACTCTGTAGCAACTGGCGCACCATCTTCTGTAGACGCCCATGCACCATCAGGAGTAAAGTTAATATCTACTTGAGTGATAGCACATGGTTTGTATTGTGGTACATATTCATTCAATGCACCACCAGTCATGAATGATACTTGACAAATTTTAGGTACAGTAATGAATCCACCTGCATCTAGTTTGCCACCCATAGTTTGACCACCATAACTAGCAAGCATTGCTTTCTTAAATTGATAGCAGAGTTCTCTAATGGATTGAGATTCTCCTTGATTTCTTGCTTGCATTCTGAATCTTAATTGAAACCCTCTTAACTCTGGGGATTCATACATCATCTCTACGTTTGGGTTGATGATGGTGCCACTAACACCACTCATCAATTGTGATAAACTTACACTACTTCCAAGACCTTTGTTCAATGCATCAACTGTAGCTTTATATTGGAGATTTTTTCCTCCAGAGATCATAGCGTCGATTGTATTATCAAATGAAGATGCATTTGGTACACCACCATTAGCCATTGTCCTAGCAAGTTGCTGGAATGCAGCACCAAAAGAAGCCCCACCCCAGTTTGCACCGTACTGTCCCTGAATATCTTGGGGCATGTACATGAAGATTGGTTTAAAATCTTTCGCTGCTGTCAGATTGTCCGTTTCAACAGAGGCATTGTACTGATTGTAATTGTCTCCAACTCCTGTTCCTTGTTTTGTACTAGCAGCTTGAAACGGTGGTTTGTAATCGTAGAATTTAAATGCTACGTAATCTGTGGTTGCTCCAAGTGGAACTGCAGATGGATAGCGTATCGATCCTGAAGAATTCAGAACATTTTTCTGGAGTGGTAAAACTTTAGTGTTGAGAGGTAGGGTTTTACCTGTTCCTCGTGTGCGGAGTCCCTTTGCCTCTAGAAACTCATCTACTCCATCCGTCCCAAGAATGAAATCTAACATTACGTTACCATCTCCTTATCTGATTGTTTACCATAACCTTTGATGATTCGTGTTGCTTTGATACGATCATTGTATTTCGTTTCAGTCTCTTCCCACACATATTCTTTATCGTATGGTAGTTTACCTGAACCTTTAGTCATGATGAAGTCTTCAACTGGCAAGAAGATGGAAGTTTCCCACTCATCAATAGCAAGATCTAGGAACTTACTTTCGCAGTGATTATAAAGATATTTATGCACTAATGTGCGAGGCATGTCAATCAATCCTTTCTCTAACTTCTGTATGATCTTGACTCTTCTCTTTGGTCTGATGTAATGTAGGTTTGCACCATAGAATCCTTCTCCATCTTGCTTGATAACATAGACGAGTGGAAACCTATCATAGTATGGCAACCACTTTGATTTTGCCTTGTATTCAAAGAAGTATAGGTGACCCTCTCTTACTTTCAAGCGTAGTAGATTCTCATCCTGCACCTGGTCACGGGCATCTCTTTTCTCTTGACGCAACAGTTTAGTTGGTGTTGCTTCATAGGTTGCAGCTAGTTGTTTTACCTTACCTTTGTACCAACCAAGAGACTTCTTGTCTCCTTCTGTAGCATCACTAACCTTCTCAAAGATGGTAGTGTACTTGTTACTAGTGTTTCCAAATCCTTTAGCGTTTTTTCTTGCCATTGTTCTTTATCCCTAGGTGATCTTCGTTGAGGATTACAAATGACATTTGCCTGTCCTCACAGAAGTCCTCCGCCGCGTCCCATTTAGCGCGATTCTTTATGTAAGTTAGAACTTCTCTTTTCCAGGCAGCTGTTTTGCGTTTCGGCTTCTCATTAGGTTTTTGTGTTTGTTTCTTTGGTTTCACTTCAATGATGTACTTCTTTGCCTGTCCAGTACGTGACTTGACTTTGATGTAGAAGTCTGGATAGTATCTATGAACTCTCCCATCAGTAGGGCAACGGTAAGGAATAATTATTTCCTCACTACCCCACTCAATGATACTGTTATTATGATCACAGAAGTCCATGAACTTACGCTCCCACAAACTGCGATAAATAATATTAGTGGGATTACCCTTATACTTCCGTGGGTAGGCTGGTTTATATTTTCCAGAGTAAGGCATAATGTTTCCGCACACCTTCCGTAACTATTTAGATGGCTAAATCTATTTCATCATTTGTTAATGCTATGAATGCCAATGGTGGCATGTCATTAACCACTGGTTATAACATTGGTTGGTTCTTACCTACAGACCTCAAGGGCGAGATAGACTCAAAATTTTCTGGTTGGGAAAAACCTGAAAGTCCAATTAATATGATGGTTGAAGAAGCACAGCTACCTAACGTTCAGTCTGCTACGGGACAACTGCAAGGTAGATACCTTGGCGAGAGTCAGATTCAATATCCCTATGCAAAAATGTATAGTGATGTTTCTTTTACGTGGATGTGTGATGCTAACCTGACGCCATTAAAGTTTTTTCATTACTGGTATAACTACATGTATAGTGGTAATAAATCAGGAACACTTAACGAGGTAGGAAGAAATTTTGCTGGTAAAAGTTTTAATAGTATAAGAGGTGAAGGAGCGGAAACAAGACCTATAAATCGTGAAGTAAGAATGAGATATCCAGAAACATATCTTGCTAAATGTATTGTTATTAAGACTGAACCTGGTGCTGCTAGTGTTGATGATAGAGCATCAATGGCATTTGTTTTGGAAGACATCTTTCCATACTCTATTGATAGTGTACCGTTGTCGTATGGAACATCACAGATCACCAAGGTCAGTGTTAACTTCCACTATGCTAAACACACTGTCATATCTAATGACATCTCAAAGTATGGTAGTGGAGGAGACTTCAAGAAATTAATTGCTGATATCAAAAAGACATTTGGTATTGGAAATTGACTCTTTGGTTACAAGAATTCCGAAAAAAAATCCCCACCAAAAATTGCCTCAAAAAGTCGAGCTAAATAAATATACGAATTGAATTTACATATCAATGGCATTACCAAAACTTGGAGTACCGCAGTATGAACTGTCGATGCCTTCTACTGGAAAAACGGTAAAGTATAGACCATTTCTGGTAAAAGAAGAAAAGGTTTTACTATTAGCAATGGAATCGCAAGAAGAAAAGCAAGTTATTGATGCTGTTAAAAATGTATTGAAGTCTTGTGTTATTTCTAGAATTAAAGTAGATCAACTACCATCATTTGATCTAGAATATTTGTTTCTTAAGATTCGTGCAGCTGCTATCGGTGAAGTTATTGAAATGACGGTGACTTGTACTGATGATGGTTCGACAAGTGCGACTGCTACTATCAATATTGATGATGTAGAAGTTATCAAAGAAGAAGGGCATGATAGAAAGATTATGTTGACCGATACCACTGGTATCCTGATGAAGTATCCTAGTATGGATAGATTTATTGAATCTCAATTCCTGAACAAAGGTGTTGATGCTGAACATATCTTTAGCTTCATTGCAGAACATATTGAACAGATCTTTGATGAAGAAGAGGTATATGATTCTTCTACTACTAGTAAGAAAGAGTTTCGTGAGTTTGTGGAGTCATTGACTAGCAAACAGTTTGAATCAATACAAAAGTTCTATGAGACTATGCCTAGACTTTCTCATACATTTACGGTAGTCAACCCAAACACAGGTAATGAGTGTGAGTATACTATTGAGGGATTGCAAAGTTTTTTCGCATAGCACTCTTCCAAAACAATTTGGAGGGGTATTACAAAACTAACTTTGCCTTAATGCAGTACCATAAATACAGCTTGACAGAGATTGAAAACATGATGCCTTGGGAACGTGAAGTATACACGTCCCTCTTGATTCAGCACATCGAACAAGAGAAACAGAAACAAGAGGCAGCTAGATCCGCATAATGATTTTCAACACCCCAGCACCAGAAGATATCGTAAGATGGTATAGGAAAGGTGTGCCTGGTGGTGGGCAGAAGGATCGCATCTTTGATAGATTAAAAGCAAAGTTAACTGGTGGCACGGATGATAGTGGCACCAGTTACTTTTCTATGTTGGAGAAGAAACTCTCCCCACAAGATGCTGATATAATTATCAAGAACATGAAGACGGATATCGATGGATATCCTATGCTTGAGACTGGTAGTACCAGTGGTCAGGATGAGAGAAGATATCAAGAATGGATTGTAGAAAGATATCTACAGAAAGAATCTTTCACGGAAGGATTTACTGATACAACTGTTGCTGAAGAAAAGAAAGAAGAGGTAGCAGAAGAAGAAGCAGAAGAGATTGTAGAGAAAGCAGAAGAAGAAGTAAAAGAAAACATTGATGAAGCAGTTAAGGTAGTAGATAAAGTAGTAGTAGACAAACCTGTTGTTGAAGAAACTGCACCAGATCTATCAGATATAGTAGATTTATTGCCACCAGGTATGCTTGACGCTGTTAACCAGCAGACAGGTCAGAATTACGAGAAGACACCAAAAGAAAAGAAGCAGAAAGAAGAATCAGTATCCAATTCAAAGATACTCAAGACACTAACCTCATCTTTAGAGAAGATTCAGGGACAGCTGTCTTCAATTGATAATGAATTGAAGAAACAGAATGAATTGTTTGGTGCTGCTGTTGGTACTACAGTTAGTAATCTCAATCAGATTGAGACAACATATGATTCATTGAACGATAGGTTTGATGATATCTTGAATGCGATGCAATCGCAAAATGATGCTGAAAAAGAAAAGGAAGAAGCAGCAGAGCTTGCTACATCTGAAGCCAACATGGAAGGGCAGGAAGAGGTAGCAGATACTTTTGGATTTGAGGATCTTACTGATGAAATAGAGAAGAAAGATAAAGATAAAGGTGGATTTGATTTTGGTAAGATGTTTGATAGATTTAGAAAATTTAAGAAAAGATTTTCTAGAGGTAGAGGTGGTCCTAAAGGTGGTGGTCCTAAACCTCTGGGTGGCACGGGGGCAGCAACTGCAACAGGAACAGGTGGCGCAGTAGCAACAGGAACTGGTGGAGGTACATTAGCAACAGGTGGAGGTGCAACAGCTACTGGTGTCACAGGATTGACCGCTGCAGGAATTGTAGGATCAGTTGGTTTAGCTTTGGGTGCTGTTGGTGAAAGTGGGTTCATGGGCGGCAAGAAGTTGAGTGAGGATGCTAACAGGATAAAAGAAATTGGACAAAAGATGTCCGATGATGGAAATCCTCTTGGATCTTTGATTGGTGGAATGGGCAACTTTAGTCTCGCTCAAGGTGAAACTCTTAAAAAAATTGGCACGTTTGCTGATGTTGGATTTGCACCATTTAGAATGCTAGCAAGTCTCCCACTTCAAGCTCTTGGTGTTGAAAAACTTCCTGGTCAAGAAGATAGTATAAGACACAACGATGCAAAATTTGATTCCAGGATTAGGGAGGATGCTCGAGCTTGGATGAATAAAGTTGACTTTATGAATATCATTCCTGATGAGGTAGGTGGGTTTGGTAACATCTATAACGATGAGAATGCCCATAAAGAAATGATGCAGAAGTTTGAGCTGGGTGGTAGTGGAACTGGTGTTCCAGAATTACATGGCACCGAGGCTTTAATTGGACCTGGATTCTACAAAGATCTAATGAGTCCTGTTGGTGGTACAATCTTGGCTGCTAGTAGTAAAGTATTGTCTGATGTTGGACCATTAGCAGCGACAGTAGCACCTAGCTTCCAGCAAGAAGCATCAAAAATAGCAACCGCATTTGATGTTCCTAAATCACTTGCATCAACAAATGTTGGTGGATCAATTGACGGTGTTTCCAATGCTATTAACAAGAATAGTAAAAAAGCAGAAGAAGAAGCAACCTACGATAGTAGAGCAGCAGAAGGTATGAGTGGGGAAGCGGACGATGATAACGAAGATAAGGGACCGTTAGGACTTTTAAAGAGTGCTTTCAAAGGATTGAGTGCATTGTTTGGTGGTGGAGGTTATGATGGAGACCTGGACTCCCTAGATTTTACTGATGTAGAGGATGGTAATACTGATGACTTACGTTTTGGATTGACAGGAACTACTGGTATGTCAGTAGGTGGTTGGTCTCATGCACACTTTGAAGCACAAGACAAGAATCAAGCTACATTAATTAAAGATACTACTCCTGTTGTTAAAAAAATGATTTCTAAAGGAATGGAACCAGAAACTTCTGATGGGCGACCATTCACCGAAGACATGAGTAATGGTGAGATAGCAGAATTAATTAAACATGGTGCTGATAGGCATAATCATTCTGGACCTAAACCTTATGCTGTTGATATCAATATGCCAGGTTTTCCCAAAGTTCCTGTACAACTAGAAGATGTGAGGAACACACCATTTAAAGGTGAAGGCGTCAATGCGCTAATTAAAGGAACAAAGACTGCAATCTTCCACTTAAGTTTTAAATCTAATGGATATAAAGATGGTGGTATTGTTGGTGAGTCAGGTGAAGAACAGATCACTGTTGGTGAAGCAGGTCCAGAAGTTGTTATGAAGAACTTGGTGTATGGCGTACCACCAGTTCTTGATCACCTAATGGCAATGAATGATGCTGGTACATCATCTGAATTAATCCAAACTTATCGTACTTTTGCGCCTGAAGTGCTGGCGTATGATGAAGAAGCAGAATCAATGGCGCAGACTATTATTGTCATGACTCCACCATCAGCACCACCAGCACCAACCATGGATATACCCCGTGATAAATCTGTAACCAGACCTCCGATGGGTGTTGCGCCAGGAAAAGCAGCAATGCACATCGCTCTCTTCAACTAAATATCTAGGGGGAATCTAATAAATGGCAGCATTTACCGAAGGGTTTACAGATACAACAAAACCAGGTGCGAATCATATTGGTAGTATGATCTCGAAGGTTCTTGCTGCGAGAAAATTTGCTAGACAAGAGAGAGAAGTAGCAGAAGAGAAAGCAAAGAAAGCGGGATATGATAGTCTAGAAGAAGCAGGTGTAGAGAAAGGTTTCTTCTTTAAGGCAGCATTAAAGAATAAGTTTGGTGGATCATACATTAGTGGTAAGAAGCAGGACATTGAACAGGCAGTTGATCGTGTCAAACTGCTAAAGAATCCAAAGGCACAGTTCTGGAACTTCGTAGACAATAGAGACGCTGACGGTAAAGAGAAAAAGAAACTCTCTGACGTTGAGATGTTTCGTAAACAATTTGATAATTATAATTTTCAGAGTGCAAAGAGACCACCTGAAGGTGTAAAAGCAGAGACACCTGCAATTCCAAAGAAGATGTCTCCCTTTGAGCTTGAGCAGAAGAGACAGGCTCTTTCTCAAGAGAAAATGCTTGCTGAAGCTGAAAAGAAAGTAGCGGATGCAGCATCTGGTAGTAAGCAAAGAGCATCTAGAGAGGACCTCCTTCAGGCAATCAATGCTATTGCCCAGTCACTAGACAAGACAGCACAGTCTATTAATAACAGCATCGGTGACTCTAAACAGGTTGCCTCTGATATTCATGCGATGAAGACTGATGTTGTTAGTCAGTTGAGTGAAAGAACTGATAGTATTGAGGACAAGTTAAGCAAGATCGCTGAAGCAATCAATGCACAGACTGCATTGAAGAAAAAGCAAACTGATGATGCAGAAGGAACGGTTAAAGAAGCTAATCAAGAAAAACAAGAGAAACTTGTCACCACTAATATCCCAGATAATACTAATACACCAGATATAGATGAGTCGGCATCAAATGTGCAACTAGATTATGATCCAGGAGATGAAAATGATGATACATCATTAAATGACATCACACAAGGTCCACAAGCAGAGCGAGGTGCTATCTTATCTGGACCTGATAGTGGATATAAAGTACCTGGTTTGACACTACATGGTAATGAAGCAATCGTACCATTAGATAACAATTATACGCAAGGAGAACCAAGTGCGGTTGATGGTAAGGTAAGACCAACACCATCGGAACCTATGGTTCCTCCTATGAATGTTAATGTCAATAACAGTTATGAGATGGGTAAATCACCTACTAATATCAATAATAGTTATGAGACGGGAACTCCTATGGGTAAATCATCTCCTATTGAGATACCTAACCTGATGGGAGATAGTAGTCTGGAACAACCATTAGTAGATGCTATGGCATTACCAACAAAGATTGCTGGTGGTATGGCGTTGGCTGCTAGTAGTGAGTTAGTCAAACGACTATCTGGAGACAGTCCCGAGGTTGCTAGTGAGATGGCAAAAGTTATCACTCCACTCGCCAGTGTATTTGACCTACCTAAATCACTGGTAGGTAAAGCAAAGTCTGGTGAAAGTTTAGGTAAAGATTCTTCTATCTTGACTGGTGGTGGTAATATGAAAGATGAAAAGAAAAATATATTCCAGAAAGCATTTGAGGGATTGAAAAACTTATTCAAAGGTGGTAAGAAGCCTCCAGGCGGACCAGGAGATAAAACTCCCGCGAGAGCTAGAGGCGGTGGTATGACTGGCACCCAGGAGCAGAGAGAATACGCTGGTGACATTTATGAGATGGCGAAAGCTGCTGGCGCGAAGCATCCTGAAGTTGCTGCTGCTATGGCTGCACTGGAGACAGGTTGGGGCGGCTCGGAGCATGGAAATAATCCATTTAATTTGAGGAATGAAGATGGAAGTTTCATGGAGTTTGAAACGAGAGAAGATGCTGTAAAAGAATTTGTTAGATTATGGGATAAAAACCATAGCGGTTACATGAACTTGGAAGCATTTGATGATCCTAATGAGGCAGTCGCTAATATCATTCATGCATATGCACCTGCAAGTGATGGCAACGATCCTGAAGCATACAAGCAATTTATTGCTAATTTTCTCAAAGGTAAAATGTATCTGAAGAATCCTCCCAGAAAGGTTGAGGATCCAGAAACTCCAGAAACAAAAGATCTAGAAAAACCACAACCAGATTCTGCACAAAAAATTACCGAGAACTTTGGACTAAACCCTGACCAAAAGTTTTACTTTATGCATAAGAAAAATGGGGTAGATCTACGGTATGAAGCATACAAAACAACAAAGGGGTTTGCCATATATAAGCATGGTGGTCAAATAGGTTCTACGCTACTGGACACCAGTGATGGAAGGAATGATGATGTGGTTGAATCTCTCATTAAAGCGGGTAGAGCACGAGTAGAAGCTGCAAAGAAGGTAACTCCTCCTCCAAAAATAGAACCACCAGTAAAATCAGAAGAAAAACAGGCGAGTTTGCGAGGCGTTTCCCCAGCAGAGAAAGCAAAAGTAGCAATGATAAATATTGGCGGTGAGCAAACACAATCTGCTGCTACTGGTGCGGTTCCTACATCACAGGGAACTACAGTAGCTCCTTCTGTTTCTTCTCTATCTAAATCAGTATTTACAGTTGATGGTGTGACCGCATGAGTGATAATAACCAAGAGTTTCCGTATGCCTCTAGTTTAAAACTAGAAGAGGCAACTATCACTGGTCTAGATGGAACTGAATTGCCACTAACAGGGTTGATCAAAAGTTTTCAATACTTTGAAGACATTGACATGCCAAGTATTTCTGTCAACCTAGACATCGTTGATAACGCAGCAAATATTATTTCTTCTCTTCCTATTTCTGGATACGAGAATGTTGAACTAGTATTTGGTGCTGCTGATGAAGAACTATTGACATTAAACTTAAAGGTGTCGAAAATATACAATCGTTTTTCTGCAGACAGATATCAAGAGTATTCTCTTGGGTTGGTTTCCAATGAACTGTTAGTCAATGAAACTACTAGATTAGGAGAAAGGTTATCAGGTAAAGCAGAAGGCATTGTATCTCAACTAGTAACAGAAAAGTTAGGAACTGCAAAGAAACTTCTCAATGATCCTTCTATGTTTAAGGTAACATTCTTACCAGGTAAGAAGACACCTTTCTCTATTATCAACTCATTGAAAGAAAGAACTGTACCTGAAGATAAGAAGACATTTCCTTCAGGTTCTAGTACAACATCAGAATTACAAATATCAAAGGGTAGTGCAGGGTATTACTTCTACGAAAACTATGATGGATATCATTTTAGATCAATTGACTCACTAAACTCTATCAAAACTAATCCACCTGTGGAGACATTCTTTCAAGAGAATGATCAACTCAATCAACAGAATGCTCGCCGTAAAATCCTTGACATTGACTTCCAACAGGAGATTGACATCTTATCCAAGTTAAGAATGGGTACGTTTTCTAATGTTATTTGTTTCTATAACTTTAGCACTGGTGCTTACGAAGAGTATGTTTATAATTTAGGTGATCGCTTTGGTGACATGGAGCATCTAGGATCCCAGTCTGGTCTTGCTAAAGGTCAGGCTGATCTTGCAGTCAATCCCAGTAGAATTATGTCTGTGTTGATGGATCATGAGACTTGGTTTGATGGTGTGGAAGTAGCATCACCAGAGAAACCAGATGGTGGTAAGAAGAACACAGCAGAATTTCCTGACTGGCAGAAATATGTCGTAGCGCAGTCGATTGCTAGAAAACAATCACAGAACAACCAGCAAGTCTTTATTCAGATACCTTTCCGACCAGATCTACGTGCGGGACAGACAGTTGAGATTATGATTCCTAATAACATTCCTTCATCAGAAAGAGAAGAGAATGACATTTATGACAAGGAACATAGCGGTGCTTATTTGATTGCAAAACTACAGCACGCCGCTGATGTTCTGAATGCAAAAGCAAATACATATCTTACTTTAGTAAGGGATTCTTATGGCATGCCAGACGAACCTTCTGATGTAGAGACTAAATAAAAATAAAAGTATTGGTATGGATCCAGTTCTATCGTCATTTATATCGACCAATCAGATAGGCGCTGATGGTTTCAACTGGTGGATCGGACAGGTTGAGACAGGGAG
>Ga0233444_10005363_pt1 | contig 11877 bp, 13 predicted proteins | sample SI_124_October20_6_FD_182792 | JGI IMG/M metagenome (GOLD analysis project Ga0233444, IMG submission 182792) | Seawater microbial communities from Saanich Inlet, British Columbia, Canada - SI_124_October2016_10_MG | ecosystem: Environmental > Aquatic > Marine > Inlet | place: Canada: British...
ATTGTAGCTGGTAAAAAATTATGGAACTACGATAATTTAGAACCTACTGAGAAGAAAGGAGCAATTTAATGCCTAAGAAAAAAACTAAAAAGAAAAAAAGTAATGGAAGTGTTGGTGGAAAAGCTGATGTTCATGCCTACGAGGAAGGTAAAAGAAATAAAAGTTTATTAGGTCATAATGCTATTTTTACTCCTGAAGTAATTGACGATATTCACATAAAAGCTCAGTTAGGAAGATACAGAATGCGTGGAATGGCATTGATGAAGAAAATTCCAACATTTGATGATTTAGTTTTCTTACCTGGAACACTTACAAGATTTGTAATTGAAGGTTACAGAGAAAAATGTGAAACAAAAACTGTAATTGGTCCAAGATGTGAAAACCCAATTGAACTTGATATACCTGTTTACATTACCGGTATGAGTTTTGGAGCACTTTCTTATGAAGCTAAAACTGCTTTAGCAAGAGGAGCTACTATGGCTGGTAGTGCTACTTGTTCTGGAGAAGGTGGAATGATACCTGATGAAAGAAGGTATTCTGAAAAATGGTATTACCAATGTATCCAATCAAGATATGGATTTAATCCACACCACGCTCAACTTGCAGATGGAATAGAGGTTTTCATTGGTCAAGGTCAAAAAGTTGGAATGGGTGGACACTTAATGGGTCAAAAAGTAACTGATCAAGTAGCTGAGATGAGATCATTACCATCTGGTATTGACCAAAGATCACCTGCTCGACACCCTGACTGGCTAGGTCCAGATGATTTAGCTTTAAAGGTTGAGGAATTAAGACAACTTACAAAAAATAAAGTACCAATTCAATTAAAGCTTGGTGCATCAAAAGTTTATGATGATGTGCGTATGGCTGCAAAATGTGATCCTGACTCTATTTATTTGGATGGAATGGAAGGTTCTACAGGAGCTGGCCCTCACATTGCTGCTGCAAATACTGGTATTCCAGGAATTGCTGCAATTAGAGAAGCTAGAAGAGCAATTGATGATGTCGGCAAAACTGGAAAAGTTACTTTAATTTACGCTGGTGGTATAAGAGATGGTGCTGATATGGCAAAAGCTTTGGCATTAGGTGCTGACGCAATTGCAATTGGAACTGGATCTATGATCGCTTTGAATTGTAATAAAGATATCCCTGAAGCTAATTTTGAAAAAGAAATGGGTGTAAAAGCTGGTGAGTGTTACCACTGTCATACTGGTCGTTGTCCAGTTGGTGTTGCAACGCAGGATCCTAAACTAAGAGCTAGATTAAATCCAGATGATGCTGCTTTAAGAGTTTACAACTATCTTCATTCAATGACGTTAGAAGCTCAACTTTTGGCTAGAGCGTGTGGTAAAACTAATATCCACTCTTTAGAGCCTGAGGATTTAGCTGCATTAACTACAGAAGCATCTGCTTTAGCAAAAGTTCCTTTAGCTGGAACTAACTACACTGTAGGTGTTGATAACTATCACAAAATATAGAGGTAAATATGGCTAAGAAAAAAACAAAAACTAAAGCAAAAGTTAAAAGTAAAGTTAAAAAAGAAAAAAAACTAAAACTTGGTACTTTTAAAGAAACAGCTAGAGAAAAGTTAATTGGTCAACATATCGGTTACAGATATGATGTAAACTTACTTCCAGATTATAAAAGAGTAACTCCATTTCTTAAAAAATATGTGGAAGCAATGGGATGGGATGATCTTAACTGGTTAGAAGACGTTCATATGGGTTATGAAGAAGGAAGACCAGCAGTATTTTGTAGAAATGCGAATGGTTGGGTTACAATTCCAAAATCTATTAAATTACCGAACAACCAACAAGATAGAGATATGATAGCAAGAGAGCTTTTAGTTAAATTTCAAATGTCTCCAAAACACCCTCTTGTTGATTTGAAAAAAGCTTACTTAAAATTTTAATATCTCAATCTATAGTTGTTTTTATTTTACAAACTTATTGTGAATATTAGGTTTTTATAGATTGTTTCATTTGTCACACCCTTAGAAATCTCATAAGCTTTTTAAAAACTAATATGGGAGAGAGAATATGACTGATCAGTTAGGTGCTCTTACAACTATATTTACAGAGTTTTACTATTGGGTAACAGTAGTACTGATGTTTTTAATTCACGTCGGTTTCTGTATGTATGAAGTTGGAGCTTCTCGATACAAACATCACCAACATACTTTAATGAAAAACACAATGCTGATACCATTGGTTACAGTAACTTGGTTTTTCTTTGGTTGGTGGATTTACTGGGCATTTCCAACAGGACCAGGAATTGCACCTTCAATAATGAATGAGAGTACAGCGTTAATTACTGACGATAGCACTTTTAGTGCTAAATGGTATTTAGCTAACTCAGAATTTATGGCGATCAATTTAGGTGATCACATAAGTGGAGTATTCTGGGCTGCATTCTTACTATTTTCATGGACAGCTGCTTCAATCGTCTCTGGAGCAATCATTGAAAGAATTACAACTTTTGCATTTGGAATTTTAGCAATTGCAATTGGTTCGTGCTTCTGGGTGATTGATGCTGCTTGGGGATGGCACTTTGATGGATGGATGCTTAAAATTTTAGGGTATCATGACGCTTACGCATCAGGAGTAATTCACGCAATTGCGGGTGGATTTGCTTTAGGTGTTCTAATCGTTTTAGGACCTAGAATTGGAAAATTCTCATCAAGTGGTGAGCCAAGAAATATAGGACCAAGAAATCCTTGGCTAGTAACAGTTGGATTATTTTTAATTTATACTGGTTTCTGGGGATTTTATGCGGCATGTAATATACCGATATTTGATCTTGGACCTGAATATGGAATGGAAGGTGTCACCTATTGGACGGCTACAAACATATATGTAACCCCTACCACGCTGAGTGGAATTACCTTTAACTTCTTGATGTCACTTTCAGGCGGATTATTGGCTGGATACGTGGTCGCTAAAGGTGATCCATTCTGGACTTACTCAAGTGGACTAGCTGGGATCATCTGTGCATCTGCAGGTAATGATTTGTATCACCCGATACAAGCAATGCTTATTGGTGCGATCGGTGTAGTTATTGCATACAAAATGCATTACTGGGTTGAACGTAAGTTCAAAATCGATGATGCAGTTGGTGCAGTAGCAGTGCATGGTTACGCAGGGTTTGTTGGTCTTGTAATTTGTGGGTTTGTTTTAAATGGCTATCCTTCATCTGGATATAGTGTAGGAGCTATGTGGGACGGATCAACTTATGCATCAATCAATCCATTGGGGCAATTCTTAGGAGCAATAATTATGTTTGGTGTTCTTGGAATGCTACCAGGTTATGTAATAGCTAAAGTACTTCATGGAATGGGTAAATTAAGAATACCTCGTGAAGTTGAAATAGCTGGACTAGACTATGAAATAATGGAGGACGATAGAGAAGCTGAAAAAGCAGTCGCCTCTTCAACTAGGTAAAGGAGAAAAATATGGCTACAGTTACAAACTGGATAGATCATTTAAGTGCAAAAGAGGTTGTCGGAGCAGTTTATCCGGGAGCTGGATCCACTGAAACTTTACTGGTTATTCTTGGTATAGTTTTTTGGATTGGCTGGCATGTTTTGACTGCTAAATCTGAGAGTGAAAAACTCTCAAGGTTAGCTAGAAAAAGACATGGTGCTAATGATCATAAAAGCAATATTACCGATTGGTAATTAAACTTAAAATTTGGGCGCTACTTGAAAGTGGCGCCCTATTTTTATAATCTTTAAATATGGCTGACAATAACAACGAAGAATTGAGACCTACTAAAATGAGGGGTGTTGTTTTTCCTAAAGCAAAATATGGAGTAATATTAGCTATAGTAATAATAATTGTTGTAAATTTAATTTATTATAAGGAAACTATCTTTTCACTATTTAGATAATAATGTTAACTTAATTTATGCCTAAAAATTTATTCAAAATTGCAAAAGAAAAAAAAATTAAATATTTTCTAATAAGTTTTGTTGATTTATTTGGTGTACTTAGATCAAAATTAGTTCCTACTCATGCTATAAAAGAAATGCAGAGTGCTGGCGCTGGCTTTGCGGGGTTTGCCGCATGGCTTGATATGTCTCCAGCAGACTCAGATATGTTTGGAATACCAGATCCAGATAGTTTAATCCAATTGCCATGGAATAAAGAAGTGGGATGGTTAGCTTCTGACTTATGGATGAATGGCAAGCCAGTTGAAGCCTCACCAAGAGTAATGCTTAAAAAACAAATTCAAAAACTTAAAAAACAAAATTTAATAATGAAATCAGGTGTTGAATGTGAATATTTTTTAATTTCACAAGATGGTAACTCAATTGCAGATTCAAGAGATACTCAATCAAAACCTTGCTATGATCAATCGGCATTAATGAGAAGGTATGATTTAATCAAAGAAATTTGTGATTGTATGATTGAAATGGGATGGGGCCCATATCAAAATGATCACGAGGACGCTAATGGCCAATTTGAAATGAATTGGGATTATGACGATTGTTTAAAAACTGCAGATAGACATACTTTTTTTAAATATATGGTTAAAACGATATCTGAAAAACATGGTCTTAGAGCAACTTTCATGCCTAAACCATTTGAAAATTTAACTGGAAATGGTTGTCACGCACACGTTTCAGTATGGCAAGGTAATAAAAATAAATTTTTAGATAAATCAGACAATCTGGGCTTAAGTAAAATGGCTTATAATTTTCTTGGTGGAGTAATCAAAAATGCATCTTCTCTATCAGCTTTTTTTAATCCAACAATTAATAGTTATAGAAGAATAAATGCTCCACCAACAAAATCAGGTGCCACATGGTCACCTAGCAGTATTTCTTATACAGGAAACAATAGAACTCATATGATTAGAATACCTGACCCAGGTAGATTTGAATTAAGATTAATGGATGGATCTGTTAATCCATATCTGTTACAAGCAAGTGTATTAGCTGCTGGATTATATGGTTTAAAAAATAAAATCGATCCAGGAAAACCACTTAATTGTAATATGTACGAAGACCACGCAAAATATCCAGATTTACCAAAATTACCTAATGAGTTAGTTCAATCATTAGAGCAATTAAAAAATAATAAAGAAATGAATGAGGCCTTTGGTAAAGAAACAATTATAAGCTATATCAAACTTAGAAGTTTGGAAATTAAAGAATTCCAATCCAAAGAAAGTTTTGATAAGACAAAACCTATTTCAAAGTGGGAAAAAGATAATACTCTAGATTGTTAGAATGACAATTTTATCTAATGGTCACCAATGGAAATTTTCTGAATTTTTAAATAATAAAAATTATTCCTTTGATAAACAGCAAATTTTAAACACATTATCAGAAAAAGAAATAGATGATGCTTATTCTAGCATTTCAAAATGGGATGGTTATGCCCCTACTCCTTTAATTTCTTTAAATAAATTATCAAAAGAATTAAATTTAAAAAATATTTACTACAAAGATGAGAGTAAAAGATTTAATTTAAAATCTTTTAAAGCTTTAGGTGGCGCTTATGCTGTTGAAAAAGTAACAAAAGGTAATAAAGATATTGTAGTTGCAACCGCAACTGCTGGAAATCATGGAAGATCTGTTGCTTGGGGTGCTAGAAGATTAGGTTTAAAGTGTAAAATCTTTATTAGTGAGTTTGTGAGTGATGCAAGAGGTCAAGCTATGGCTGATCTTGGGGCAGATGTAATTAAAGTAAAAGGAAATTATGAAAAATCATTAATTGAATGCATCAAACAATCTACGGAAAATAATTGGCAAATAGTCCAAGATGTTGCTTGGAGAGATTATATGCAGGTGCCTACGTATACGATGGCTGGATATACAGTCATGATGAAAGAAATTACAGATCAAATTCATAATGAAAAAATGTCTCATATAATTTTACAAGCTGGTGTTGGTGGAATGGCTGGAGCAATGATCGCAGGGATTGCTAAATATTTAAACAATATTCCATCTACTATAGTAGTTGAACCTGATAGTGCAGCTTGTGTTTTGGAAAGTATAAAAACTGGAAAAATAGAAAAAATTGACATCAAAACAGAAAGTTTGATGGGTGGTATGTCTTGTGGAGAGGTATCACTGGTCCCATGGCAGATTTTAAAGAACTCTGTTAAACATTGTATCAGTCTGCCAGATGACGATATTGCAAAAACTATGAAATTATTAGGAAACTCAAGCTTTAGTGATCAGTCTATTATTGCTGGTGAAAATTCGGCTCCAGGAGTAATAAGTTTAATTGCAAGTTGTGAGGATCAAAATTTAAAACAAAGTTTAAGATTAGATCAAAATTCAAATGTTTTAGTAATTGGTTGTGAAGGTGATACAGATAAAGCAATGTACCAAAAGTTAATCAATCAAAATTAATTACATGTCAGACATAGGCATTTTCTGGATAAGAGATGATTTTAGAATAGAAGATAATCCTGCATTATCTTTTGCAACTCAAAATCATGAGAGTGTAATTGGATTGTTTATCTATAATAACAAAAATTTTGATAATCAAACTGAAGCTCAAAAATGGTGGGTTTCAAAGTCATTAGAAGTTTATAAAAAAGACTTATCTAAATATAATATTGCTCTTCAAATAGTGAAAGGTGATGAGCTTGATACTTTTTCTAAGATTAAAAAAAAAGATAATCTTTCTATATATTGGAATAAAGTTTATGAGCCCGATGTAATTGCTAAAGGAAAAAAAATTAGAGATATTTTTTTAAAAAATGAAATCAATTTTAAATACTTTAAAGGAAATATTTTAAATGAATTTCAAGAAGTAACCAAAAATGATGGAACACCTTTTAAAGTATTTACTCCATTTTGGAGAACTGCTGAGCAAAAATATTTAGCTTCACCTCCTAGTAAAAAATATATTATTAAAGATAAGTCAAAAGAAAAAACTTTTTTTAAAAACTGTATTAAACCTAAAGATATTTTGCCTAAAAAAAATTGGTATAAAAAATTTGATAAATACTGGATAATATCTGAAACTAATTCAAAAAAAATTCTAAATGAGTTAATAGAAAATAAAATCAAAGATTATGGAACAACAAGAGACATTCCGTCTGTTGATGGAACTTCAAAACTTTCACCATATATAAAACATGGTCAAATTCATGTGGCAAGTATTTGGAAAAAATGTAGTGAAATCAAATCTAAAGGTATTGGATATAGAAAATATATTAATGAACTTGGTTGGAGAGAATTTTCACATAGTTTGATCAATTATTTTCCAGAATTTTTAAAAGGCAATTATAGAAAAGACTTTGATAAATTTCCATGGATTAAAAACGAAAAATATTTAAAAGCTTGGAAAACTGGAATGACAGGATATCCAATAGTGGATGCTGGTATGAGAGAATTATATGAGACTGGCTGGATGCATAATAGAGTTCGTATGGTAGTTGGATCTTTTCTTGTTAAACATTTAAGAATTAATTGGACTGAAGGAGAAAAACATTTCAGAAATTGTTTGTTGGATTTTAATAAAGCAAACAATGTTGCACAATGGCAGTGGGTTGCTGGTTGTGGGGCAGATGCTGCTCCTTATTTTAGAATTTTCAATCCAATCCTGCAGGGTGAAAAATTTGATAAAGAAGGGCTTTATGTAAAAAAATGGGTCCCCGAATTAGATAAAGTGCCAAATAAATTTATTCATAAACCTTGGGAAATGGAATTAAAATACCAACAAGCAATTAATACAATAATTGGAAAAGATTATCCTCAGCCAATAGTCGTACATGAAAAAGCTAGAGCTTCGGCCTTAGAAGCTTTTCAAAGCTTAAAAAAATAAGAAATTAACAAATTAATCTCCAATAAAATGATGAATAATTGTTCTATTTTGAGTATTTAACCTGTGTTCAAATAGATATAAACCCTGCCAGGTTCCAAGCAATAATTCACCTTCTTTAATACTAAGAGCAATTTGATTATTAGTTAAGGTAGATTTAATGTGTGCTGGCATATCATCTTTTCCTTCAGCTGTGTGAATATACAATTTGTTATCCATAGGAACTAGTTTATCAAAATAATTTACTAGATCTGTTTGAACATCTGGATCAGCATTTTCTTGTACAATTAAAGATGCGCTAGTGTGCTGAATACTTAAATTAAGCATCCCATTTTTAAAATTGTTTTGATTAATCCATTCAATTGTTAGGTTTGTAAATTCGTATAATTTTTGACCTTCAGTATTTATTTTAAGATTATAAAATTCTTGTTTCATCAATTATTTTCCATGGATGTTAATTCGTATAGACGACTGATGGTACGTTTGAATGGTTTTTCTAATAATTTTGATGAGGCAAATTTATCCAGGCTTTGGTTTGCTGTAACTGAAATTGGAATATTTTTATCATAAATTATATCTAGTAAAGTAATGAAACGTTGTTGTTGATTTGAATTTATATCATTAAATTGTGGTATTTGATCTATTACAATAAATTTACAATTTTTAATAATTTCCAAATAATCTTCTGCACCTAAGTTTTGAGCACATAACTCATTAAAGTTAAATCTAACAACCCCTTCATAAAAATTTTCTATTTTGAAATCTCTACCTTTTACATTGATTATTTTTAAAGAATGTTTTTTATCTTTTGTAATAGTTCTAAAAAATTTATTAATTTTAAAGTTAGTTTCCTGATTAAGTGGATAAAAATATCTTTGTTTTTGATTGTTGCTAGATTTTCTATAATCATCTTCAATTTTTAACTCACATTCAACTGACTTCTGCTCCATAACTTTAATAAAAGGTTTAAATTGATCCCTTTGAAGTCCATCTTTATATAACTCAGAGATTTTAGTATTTGAAGTTACAATAATTCTAATATTTTCTTTAAAAATTTGATCAAATAATTTTCCTAAAATCATAGCATCAACTATATTTGTTACCTGAAATTCATCAAAATAAATTAATGAAGCTTTTAATTTTAAATTTTTTACAAAATGATTAATTATATTTTCTTCTTTTTTTTCATGTACAAAATCATGAAAATTTAACATAAACTCATTAAAGTGTAGTCTTAACCTTTTTTCTTTTAGATGATCAAAAAAAAAATTTAAAATCATAGTTTTACCTACACCAACATCACCATAAAGATAAAAACATTTTTTTGATGATTTTTTTGAAAATAATTTTGAAAAATAAGATTTAAAATTCTCTTTATAATATTGTTCTAATTTCTTAACAGTTTCTATTTGATTTGAATTAACTTCTAATTGTTGAATGTTACAATGCGATATAAAATTTTTTTGTAATTGGTTTACCATTAATTTTTTTTGGTTTTAAAATCAATACCATACTCTGATCTTGGCCCTTTTCGTAAACCAAAGGGACCAGGAATAAATATTGTCATAGGTTTTGTGCCTTCTTTTAAGTCTACTCTATGATGAGCATTTGCCGAACGAAATCCTACATAACCTGGTTTTCTCCAAAACTTACCCTTTTTGGTAGTTTCCCAGTAACCGCCTCTCAGAATAATAGTAATATATGGACATAAATGATTATGCACACCTTCACCGTGATCATCTGCGAGCATTTCATGGATTAAAATATTAAATGGAAACCATTTTGGACGATGTCTAAATAAAACATAATATCTATTCATCCAGGGTTTTGCTTGATCGTATTTGGGATGGGATGGACCTCTATCAAGTACTATTTTTTTTCGTCCTAAACTATTAAGCAACTCAAGAAACATTCTTATTTTAATCTTATAATCGAGTCATCCTTAACTAGATATAAACTGTTATTTGAAATAAAAGGTTTAGATATTTTATTTTTATCAATTTTAAGTATCAAATTAGTTCTACCTGTTAGCACATCAATAACCAAAAGTTTTCCATTGTCTGTGGACAAATATAAGTTTTCTAACCCAATAACAAAACCTACAGGTTTAATTTTCGTTCTTTGTTTTATCTTAAATTTATCAAATATATCTGTGATTCTTATAATATTTCCTGTCGTTTTATCGATGACTATCAAATACCCCTCATTTGTGACAGTAAAAATAAAATCATTTACAATCGCAGGTCTCAAGTATGAATTAATATTTTGTGTCCAATTTATAAGACCATTTGCTAAATTAACAGAGTAAAAAGAATTATTATTATTTGAAAATATTAGCGAGTTTTTACTTATAACTAATTCTGACAATTTTAATAAATATGGTTTAATTGAAGTATCTTTATCTCCTGTAGTTATAATCCATTTTAGATTTCCATTATTAATATCTAGTGCACTTATATCGCCAACAGAATTATTAAATATAACTTTATCTTTATTGATTACTATTGAGATTTTTTTTGTAGATTTTATTATATTATTTTCACTTTTGTTTTGCCAAATTAAAGTGCCATCTGTTATTGAAATACAACTCAGAACATTATTGGAGTCTACTACAAAAAACTTGTCATCATTAATTTTTATATCAGAAATAAATGGTGCATTATTATATTTTGTCCATAAAATTTCTCCTGTCTTAATATTTAACGCATAATATTTTGAAATACTGTCTGCAACAATCAGGGTTGTTTCATTTTTCGCAAAAAATAAAATGGGGTGATTTTTTTTCTCTTGTTTGTTATAAAAATTTTTTTTCCATAATAAATCTGAATTTTGATCAAACTTAACTATTGAACCTTTACTGTCAAAAAAAATTAAATTATCATTATTAAAAATTATATCTGGCTGAAACTGATCGAAATTTTTTATTTTTGAGAACTTATATTTAGATATTTTTTTTAAATCTGTTGAGAAATCAACAATACCTTCATTATTTACATTGTATAAGTTATTACCTAATATATCGTCAAATTTTAATTCTATTTTTAAGTTTGAATTAAATTCTTTTTGAACAACTTTTTTCTTTTTAAATAAAGCATTTTTATTCAAAACTTTTTTTTCATTTTCAATATTTGCTTCTTTTGTCCAGAATTTTGAGTTTGAATTAAATGAGCAGTTACTTATTAAAAAAAATATTAATAAAATCTTTAAAATCCTATTCACGGTAGTCTCTGTTAAGTCTTTTTTGCGTTGTTTCTTTAATATCGCTATTGACTTGTGGAAGGGTAATTATCTGGTCAAAAAAATCTTTTGCTTTTTGCTTTTCATCTTTTGAATAGAAATATTCAGCAACTAAATATAAAGCATGTGATTTCCATATACTTTCAGAATTAATTAAAGGGTTTAAGATCATTAATAATTCATTTTCTGACACAGAATTTGAATTGTATAGTCCTTTTTTATAAATATTTAGATTTTTAATTTCTTTATCAAGCTTTGTTTTGTTTATCACCTCATCAAATAACAGATTAATTTCATCTCGACTCTCAATTAAATTATTATCTATTAAAAAATATAACGCCAGTGGTGAATAGGTAGTATCATTTGCTTTCACTATATCAGTTAAATCTTCAATTGTTTTTTGAGGGTTTTCTGTTTTAAAATTTATTGAAGCAAAATTATATTTATCAGCCAACTTGAGTGTGGCTTGTTTTTTATAGGTATCAATTGAATAAATGCCAATTACCAAAATAACTAAAATTAATACTGATGAGATTATTTTTTTTTTATTATTTGTTAAAAAGTTTTTAATCTTTTCATTTCTTGTGTTTGAGTCGATTATTGAAATATCTTCATCCATATTAAATCATATTTCTTAAAACAAATTGAAGAATACCACCATGCTTATAATATTCTAATTCGTTCTTTGTATCAATTCTACAAAGAGTTTTAATTTTTTTAATATCTCCATTTGCATATTTTATCTCTACACTAATATGGTCAGAAGGGTTCACTCCATCTTGTATTTCTAAAACAGTAATCAATTCAGAACCAATTAAATTTAAGTTGGTTCTATTGTTTCCCTCTGTAAACTGAAG
>Ga0233444_10005365_pt1 | contig 11874 bp, 12 predicted proteins | sample SI_124_October20_6_FD_182792 | JGI IMG/M metagenome (GOLD analysis project Ga0233444, IMG submission 182792) | Seawater microbial communities from Saanich Inlet, British Columbia, Canada - SI_124_October2016_10_MG | ecosystem: Environmental > Aquatic > Marine > Inlet | place: Canada: British...
GACGCGCCTTATTATGAGCCAGACTGGCGCAAGGATGCCAAGGCCGGTCCTGTACTGACGAATCTGATCCATGAGATGGATCTATTGCGCTACATTTGTGGTGATATCGTTTCTGTATCTGCCGAAGTCACCAACCATAACCAGAATTTCGACAAGGAAGATGCCGTTGCCATCAGCCTGCGGTTTGCCAATCAGGCGGTGGGCACCTTTTTGCTGTCTGACCGGACACCGTCACCCTGGACATGGGAATTTGGCATTGGCGAAAGCGACCGTTTTCCAAAAAGCGGCCAGAACAGCATGCGGTTTCTGGGCGCAGATGCGGCGCTGGAATTTCCTAATCTGGTTTTGTGGCGGCATGATGCATCACCAGGTGATTGGGGCGACGTGATCAGCGATACGCCAATTGCCACTGAGTTCATCGACGCCTATCGGGCGCAATGCACGCATCTATGTGCGGTTGTGCGCGGCGAAGAAGAGCCACGAATTACCGCCGACGACGCTACAAAATCACTTATGGCAACATTGGCCGTCATGGAGTCGGCAACCAGTGGTACGCGGATTAATTTGCCGCAATAGCTATAGATGAATGGGTAAAGATCATTAGACAGGAGAGATAGAGATGGATGATTTCTATGTTAAAATTGGTGATGAATCGCGTTTCAGTAAAACGGTGTCAGAAAGCGATGTTTATATGTTTGCAGGCATTACCGGAGACTTCTCACCAAACCATGTCAATAAATCCTATATGGAAAAATCTTCCTATGGAAGATTGATGGCACATGGCGCCTTGATGGTTGGTTTTATGTCAACGGTCTCAACAATGATTATTGCGCATTGCCGTGATGCTGATGAAACGCCCGTGTCTGTCGGCTATGACAAGATACGCTTTCTAAAGCCAGTTTTTCTGGGCGATACGGTTTCGCTGGTTTATCGTATAACGTCAATTGATACGACACGGCGTCGGTCAGTTGGCGATATCGAAATCACCAATCAGGATGACGCGTTAGTCGCCGTTGGCAATCATATTTTGCAGTGGGTACCAAATAGTTAGGTTAAACGCCAGGGAGTGAACAGATGCAACGACCGCTTGATCTGACCGGACAAACATTCATCGTGACAGGTGCAGCGCGCGGAATCGGGCTGGCCATTAGCGATTATTTTCACAATCTTGGCGCACGTGTTTGCGGTTGGGATCTTGATGATACTGGCATGAAAGACAATTCGATATTCGCCGATTATCAGATTGTTGATGTCAGTGATGAAACCAGTGTCGCCGATGCCTTTGCCGCCACCATAGCAGAAATGGGTGATGTTGACGGGATCGTCGCCAATGCCGGCATTAATGGCCCAACCAAACCATTATGGGACTATTCGCTGGAAGAATGGCAGCAGGTTATCGATATCGACCTGACCGGCGTGTTTTTGTCGGTACAACCGGTTCTCAGGCATCTGCGAACAAAAGGCAAAGGCCGGATCATCGTGATGTCATCGGTCGCGGGCAAGGAAGGCAATCCGGGCGCGGTCCCTTACGGCGCAGCAAAAGCCGGACTTGTTGGTTATGTCAAAGGGCTGGCACGTGAAGTATTACCATCGGAAATCACAGTAAACTGCATCGCGCCAGTCATTACCGAAACCGATTTGTTAACCGGCATGTCGCAAGACTATATCAGTGATAAGAAAAGCCGGATTCCAATGGGCCGTTTTTGCACACCACAGGAAGTCGCCGCCATGGCGGCATGGATTGCCTCACCACAATGCAGTTTCACCACCGGCCAGATTTTTGATGTGACTGGCGGGCGGGCAACATGGTAACGCCATATGGTAACGCCATGCGTACACTAACAAAGGCCGATATTTGCATTCATCAGGTCTGCTTGCTCGAGCAATGCGACTTTGCATCATCGCTCGATGTGCTGGCGCGCAATCAAGTTACAAAAACAGCTATATGGCGGCCAATGCTAGATGCGGTTGGCGCTAAGACAGCCAGAAAAATGCTGGATCACAGCGGTGTGCAGGCGCACGCCCTATGTGCGTTGGAACTTTTGAAAGGTATTGAGGATGGCAAGAAAATGCTGGATATCGCCGCCACTATCGGTGCCAAAAGCGTCGTGGCTATTACAGGCGGCTTTGATGCCGATAACACAACATTGGCAGACGCGCGTCACAATGCCATAGATATGCTGGCCAAGCTGATGCCAATTGCCCAATCTCACAACATCACCATTGCGCTGGAACCTCTGCATCCAATGGTCTGTGGTTTGCGATCGGTGATTAGCAGCCTGCGTGAGGCTAATGATATACTCGATCAGCTAGACAGCTCAGATAATGTTGGAATCGCGCTGGATAGCTATGCGGTCTGGTGGGAGCCCGACCTGATGGCGCAGATCAGCCGCGCCGGGAATCGTATCGTCAATTACCATGTTGCTGACTGGTTGGCCGAAACCAGAGATGTGCGACTAGATCGCGGCATGCCAGGCGACGGTATTATTGACCTGCCTACATTACGAAACGCCGTTGAAACAAGCGGATTTAAAGAACCTGTCGAAATTGAAATTTTCTCAGCTCATAACTGGTGGCAGGCTGACCCGCACCATCTTGTCAAAGAAATTCTGACACGCATGAACAAGGATTTCTGATCAACATACAATAAGTTAAAACTATAAAATGATGGTTTTTAATCAATTTTGACAATTTGTTTGGTATATAAGCTATGTTCGCCAAGATAAAAATGTTAGGATTTTATCAATAATTAAGGGAGAAATGCGTGCTTGAACTTAAAAACGTTCACGCTGGCTACGGCAAATTAAAGATTTTACGCGGCATCGACATGAACGTTGAGCGCGGCTCTATCGTTGCGTTACTTGGTGGTAACGGTACCGGTAAATCAACTTTGCTGAAAACAGTTTCTGGTCTTCTGCCTTTGATGGAAGGCCAAATGTTCTTTGACGGTGTCGATATTGCTGCCTTGAAGCCACATGAAAGAATGCGGTTGGGGTTAGTCCAGGTCACTCAGTCTAAAGAAGCCTATCCAGCCATGACGGTTGAGGAAAATCTGGTTCTTGGTGCCTATACGCGCAATGACCGTGCTGGCACCTTGGCCGATCTTGAAAAAGTATATACATTTTTCCCAGTTCTGCGCGAACGTCGCAAACAGCTTTCAGGCACTTTATCAGGTGGTGAAGTGCAAATGCTGGTGATCGGACGCGGCTTGATGGCTAATCCGAAAATGCTGATGCTTGATGAGCCTAGTGCCGCTTTGGCACCCAAAGTTGTGCTAGAGATTTTTGCCAACATCAATAAAATTGCAAAATCCGGTGTAACCATTCTTGTGGTTGAGCAGAATGTGCGTATGGCACTTATCCTTGCCCAGTATGGCTATATCATTCGCGATGGCATCATCATGATGGAAGGTGAAGCCAAGAATTTAATCAACGATCCGGCGGTCAAGGAATCATTCCTCGGTGGATCAGTCGCTAATACGTCAAAAAAGCTGACCGCATAAAGTTAGGGAACTAAAATAACATGGACTTCGATTATAATTCTCTGATGGCTTTCATCATTTTTGGCGTCACGATTGGTGTCGTTTACGGCATTGTCGCATTGGGTATATCGCTGATTTATTCAGGCTTAGACATTGTGCATTTCGCGCATGGTGAAATGTATATGTTTGGCGCGTTTTTTGGTTTGGTTCTGGCAAATAATGTAGGGCTTCCCTATCCGGTCGCATTGATCGGGGCGATGATATTGACGGCAATATTAGGCATGTTTGTTGAACGTGTCTTCTACCGACGATTAACCAGCGCTGGTGGTGGCTATACAGTCGCTGGCATGGGCATGATTATTTGTGGTTTTGGCATGTCTGTCGCGCTTGTAAATGTGGCTTATTTTATCTGGGGTGCCGAGGCCGAGCCATTCCGCGCCAATCTGGATTATATTCCGCGCCTGCAATTTGCTGGTGATATTGAAGTCCCCGAAAGCTATGTATTAACAGCGGTCATTTCTGTTGTATTGATGGCGGCGCTTCATTATTTCCTGCGCCATACAAAGATGGGTCTGGCTGTGCGTGCCGTCGCCCATAACAAAGACATTGCCTATTTGATGGGCATCAATGTACCGCTGATGATTTCACTGATCTTTGGTCTGTCATGCGCGTTGGCCGCAGCGGCCGGGGTGTTGATCGGGCCGATGCAGTCAGTTCAGGTTGAAATGGGCTATCTGATGCTGATGAAGGCATTTGCGGCGGCTGTCGTGGGTGGTTTCGGGTCATTGCCTGGAGCGATCCTTGGCGGCATCATGGTTGGTATTTTCGAAAATCTTGGGGCGGCTTATATATCGCCAAGCCATAAAGATATTTACGCATTTTTGCTTTTGATTCTTGTACTCATGTTCCGCCCTTCGGGACTGTTTGGAATCGAAGCAAAGGTAAAGGCATAGCGAACGGTAAACATTTCGCGCTACGCTACTAAAGAAGGCAAAATGTAATAATTGCTAAAATGGAGGAGAAGATGAATATCATGAAATCAACCTTTGCTAGCTTGCTTGTTGGGGGTGTTGCCCTTGCCAGTACAGCCGCATTTGCTGGTGATATCCGTGTTGGTATCACAATGCGTATGGTCAGTGAGAACGGCCAAAAATACGGTCAGATGATGATGGACGAAATCAAAGCCATCAATGATTCTGGTGGTATCAATGGCAATATGATCAAAGCCACCTTGATGAATGACGAATGTAAGTCAGATAAAGGTGTCGCTAACGCCAATAAGCTTATTTTCCAGGAAAAGGTTCATATGCTTATCGGTTCGACCTGTTCTTCAGTGTCTTTGCCGATTGTTGACGTAACTGCCAAAGCTGGCGTTGCGCAGTTGATCCCGCATTCAACAAATGCAAAAATCACCCAGAAAGGCAGTGAGTGGGTATTCCGCGTTCCTGTGTCTGGCCGTTATTACGGTGGTGTGAACGCCAAATATGTTGGTGACAACATTGGTAAGAAAATTGCTTATATCTGTGCGGCTGATGCGGCATCGGTCAATGACTGTGCTGCCATGCAGGGTCAGATCAAAAAGCAGTTTGGTGCCGAGCCAGCCTATATCGCCAATGTGCAGGAAAAAGAAGTCGATTTCCGTTCACATATGCAGAAAATCAAGTCAATGAATGTTGACGGTATCATGGTTGCTGCATTGGCTGAGACAATGGCACGTGCGCTCATGCAATCATATGAAGCAGGTATTGGTGCAGATGTACGCCGTATCGGTTCATCTTCAGCGTCTAATGCCCCTGTGCCACGGATTGCTGGCGATGCTGTCAAAGGCGTGTTCTTTACAGCTGCCTATGCTGCTGCTGATCAGCGCCCAATTGCTAAATTGTTCAACGCAATGGTTAAAGAAAAGTATGGCATCCACGCACCTGACCATGATTTCTCACAGGCATATGACCTTGTACGGATCATGGAACAAGCTCTGAAAAGCACCGACCTTGGTCTGGACAGCGCATCATTGAAAGCTGACCGTACTGCCATTCGCGATGCGATTGCTGGTGTAAAGAACTATGAAGGTCTGGCATCAGGCCCAATCAGCTTCTGTGCCGCGCCAACACCACAGTGCCGTGACGGTAACAGAACAGCTGTTCTGATCGGTTACACAAAGGGTGGCGAAAACTTTGAAACTGAAGTTCTTGCCCGTGTAACCATGCCTATCGAATTTGGCCTTGAATAGGTCATAGAACACTATGTGAAGCTGGGGCAGACATCCTTGCCCCAGCTTTATCCCTCCCCCTGTGAGATGGACAATTGAACAGATGAATGTCTTTGTTTTAATTATTGAAAAAATTGTAGCATTTGGTGAAACGTTAGCGCGTAAACATCGGCTTCTGCCTTGGGTTCTTGCCTATATCGCGCTCTTGCCATTGCCCTATATTTTAGCATCTTTATTTAGTGAATATTTGATTAATCTGGCCAATCGTGCCTGTCTGTTCATTCTGCTGGCGGTCGGACTGAATATCGTCAAAGGCTTTTGTGGTCAGGTCACAGTTGGCCACATCGGACTCTATGCGATTGGCGCTGTAACCTCGGCAATCTTGGCACTTGAACCAGGCAGTTTTGGCGATACATGGGGCTTTGGCTTGTCGGTTTGGGTAGCGATCCCGATTGCCGTTTTGGTTACCGCGCTTGCTGGCGTAATCGTTGGCTTGCCATCGGTCAGGCTCGAAGGTGCTTATCTGGCACTTGCCACCCTTGGCCTTGGTGAGTCTGTAAGGATTATGATTGCGGTAACACCACAATTGGGATCAAGCACTGGTTTGATGATGATCCCGCCACCAACCATTGGCAGTTTTGTTTTTGAGAGCTTTACCAGCTATTATTATCTGGTTATGACCACCGCCGTTATTGGCATCTATTTTTCATTCTCTATTCTACGCTCGGCAACAGGCCGCGCCTTTCAGGCAATCCGCGAAGACACCATCGCCGCATCGGTCAATGGTATCAATGTGGTCAAATATAAACTGCTCGCCTTTGTGCTGAGCGCGGTTTATGCCGGTCTGGCTGGTGCGTTATTTGCGCATATGCCTCCGGGTTATCTGCATCACAACAATTTCACCATCATCGAAATGGTTACCTTGCTACTGATGGTCGTGCTTGGCGGTATCGGCAATGTATGGGGCGGTGTGATTGGCGCGATTGTTGTCACCATTGCCTATGACCAGACCAAAGATCTGGTGTTCTATTTCATGGATCGTCCCATCATCATCCAGCCAATCGTGTTTGGCCTGTCCATGGTGCTACTGGTACTGTTCATGCCGCGCGGTATTGGGGGTTGGATCGAAGGCTTCCAGCGCAACCGTCGCTTTATCAAACAAAGTGAGGAGCGCTTAGATGGCACTGCTTGAAACGCGTAATCTCAGCAAAAGTTTTGGCGGATTGCAGGCGATCAATGAGGTCAGCCTGAAAGTAGAGCCAAACACTGTTCATGGCCTGATCGGGCCGAACGGTTCGGGCAAATCGACCTTTTTCAATTTGCTGACGGGTGTGTATCAGCCTGATGCTGGCAGCTATATCGAATTTGACGGTATCGACATCACCGACAAACCTGCGCATTTCATTGCTGAACAGGGCTTGTCACGGACTTTCCAGCTTTTACGTCTCTATGGCGAGTTAAGCGTGCTGGACAATGTCATGGTTGGCTATCATCCACATACCAAATACAGCCCATTGGCACCATTTTTCAAAGGTGCCGAAGTGCGCCGTCAGGATGCTATCGTCCGCGATGAAATGATGGAATTGCTGGAATTTATCGGACTGGCGGAACATGCCGAAATTCCGGCGGCTGAACTATCAGGTGGCCAGCGTCGTTTGCTGGCTTTGGGGCGGGCGATTGCAACACGGCCTAAATTGCTGTTGCTTGACGAACCAGGCGCGGGTCTATCTCCGGTCAATGTTGATAATCTGATGGCGACAATCATGACGCTGAAAGAACGCTATAACCTGACCATCGTTGTGGTTGAGCATATTCTGAAAGTCGTGATGAATACCTGTGAAACAGTCAGCGTTCTTGACCATGGTCAGAAAATTTCCGAAGGCACGCCCGAATTTGTAAAAAATGATCCGGCAGTCGTCGAAGCCTATCTGGGACGTGAAATGGCCGATGAGGAAATCCGCGCCGCGATGGGGTGATCTTTACTAGGTTTTTTGCAGATTATCTTGCCCCAGCAACACATGCCTTGGCAAAGTCAATAAAGACGCGGATTTTCTGCGGTACAAATCGGTGCCGCAGATAAAGTGCCGAAACCGTGGCATCCTTGTCCAGCTTAACCGAAGGCAATATTTGCACCAGCTCACCTGATGCCAAGTCAGGTTTGCAATAAATATCGGGCAAAAAACTGATGCCGCCACCTTGCTTGATGGTTTCACGCAACAATACGGGATCATTGACTGGCATCGCTCCAAGGCAATTAAGAAAGCGTCGTGGCGGCGTTGCATTATCATCAAAAAGAACAGGCATTTTACGCAAAAGATAACGCTGTTCACAAAACCGCAAATGCGCCATGATTGACGCGATATCGGGTTTCACCGCGTCAAGCCCGGGATAAGTGGGACTAGCAACCCAGATCAGTTTCGTCCGCATCAACGTCTGACAATAAAGATCCGAATCTTCCTGCACATCTGGCGAAATTGACAGATCAATATGATCTGTCATCAAATTAACCGGATGGCCAACAACGCGGATATCCAGATTTATATCTGGGTAGGCTGCCGTGAATTCGGCCAGCCGACCACCAATGATCTCGCGGCTAAAGGCCATCGGAACCGCCACCGTCAAATTGCCCGAAGGGCGCTTCTGGATACCCGCCAGCGCGGCACTGGCGGCTTCGGCCTGCTCGACAATCATGCTGGCATGTGACAGGAACACCTGCCCCTCGTCAGTCAGGCGTAGATTACGCGTATTACGATCAAACAGGCTAAGGCCAAGCGCCGCTTCAAGTCGGGTGATCGCGCGTGATACCGATGATTTCGGCATACCAAGCTTGCGCGCGGCAAGGCTTATGCCCGCATGTTCAGCAACAGCGACAAAGACAGGAATATCATTTATGTTCCATTTCATGAACGATCCGTTCTATTTTTGAATATTGTTCTTATTTTCAATCTAATTTACTGTCAGATATTATGCTAATTGTCAAAAGGCAAGATGATGACCGAAGTAGCACCTGAAAATGATTTCGAGTCGATCCCCGGCACCTATGTGCAAGACGCCGCGCATTACCAGAATGGCTATGGATTGAACATGTTCTGCATGTCGCTGAACAATGCCGAGAACCGCGCCCAATTCAAAGAGGATGAAACCGCCTATATTAACCAGTTTGATATGAGCAACGCCCAGCGCAAAGCTGTTCTCGAGCGCGACTGGCTAGGCATGTTACAGCTTGGTGGCAATATTTATTACACGTTCAAGATTGCTGCCTTTGACGGGCTAAATATGCAACAGATTGGCGCGAAAATGTCTGGTACAGGCATGAGTTTTGAAGACTTCCAGAACATGATGCTAAATGGTGGCCGCCCAATTGACGGCAACCGTTTTAAGGGGGAAAGTGACAATGGCTAATATTTTTTCAGGCATGGGCACATCGCATATTCCGGCGGTTGGTGCCGCCATCGATCATGGCAAACAAGGCGAAGACTATTGGCAAGGCTATTTTAAAGGGCTGGAGCCAGCGCGCGCATGGCACGCCCAAAACAAACCTGATGTTGTCATCATTGTCTATAATGACCATGCTTCGGCCTTTTCGCTAGAACAGATTTCAACCTTCACTATTGGCGTATCGGACAAATTCCTGCCAGCGGATGAAGGTTATGGTCCACGTAAAGTCCCCGCTGTTCAGGGGCATCCAGCATTGGCATGGCATCTGGTAGAAAGTCTGGTTCTTGATGAATTCGACATGGCCATCAGCAATAACATGCCGGTCGATCATGGTTTGACCGTGCCTTTATCCGTGGCCTATGACGCCCCGGCTGAATGGCCAGTAAAGGTCATTCCACTTTGTGTGAATGTTATTCAATATCCTCAGCCAACCGCAAAGAGATGCCACGATCTGGGCATCGCAATCCGCAAAGCCATTCAAAGTTATGGCGAAGATATTAACGTCTCAATCTGGGGTACCGGAGGTCTGTCGCATCAGCTTCAGGGCGAGCGCGCCGGGGTTATCAATTCCGACTTTGACAATACTTTCATGGATAATCTGGTCAATGATCCCATTGCCAACACCAAACTCACCCATGCAGATTTTGTCCGTGAAGCTGGTTCTGAGGGGATTGAGATGATCATGTGGAATATTATGCGCGGTGCCATGGCACCAAAAGTCGAAGAGCTATATCGTTTCTATCATGTGCCAGTATCCAATACGGCCTATGGATTGCAAATTTTGAAAGACAGTGCATAGCCTCATATCATCAAGGAGTCATTTATGAGCAAGGTAAGAATCGGTGTTGCTGGTGCCAATGGCGCCTTTGGTTCCAAGCATATGGATGCGATCAGCGCCATTGAAGACGCCCAGATCACCGCCGTCATGGCAACATCTATGGACAAGGCCAACAATGCGGCTGATACGCATAATGTGGCACATCGTTTTGATGATTTTGACGCCTTTCTGGCATGTGCTGATATGGATGCCGTTATTCTGGCAACACCAACACAGCTTCATGCAACCCAGGGGCTAGCCGCGATGGATGCGGGCAAACATGTGCTGATCGAAATTCCGATGGCTGACACGCTAGCTGATTCTCAAAAGCTGGTTGCCCGTCAGGCCGAAACAGGCCTGATCGCAATGGCTGGACATGTGCGCCGCTTTAACCCCTCGCATCAATATGTGCATAACGAAATAAGCGCTGGCAAGCTGTCTATTCAACAGTTGGACGTGCAGACCTATTTCTTCCGCCGTACCAATATAAATGCCAAGGGCGAACCACGGTCATGGACTGACCATCTGCTATGGCATCACGCCTGTCATACGATTGATCTGTTCATGTATCAGACAGGCGAAATGATTACCGAGGCACATGCTGTTCAAGGGCCTGTGCATCCTGAGCTTGGCATTGCCATGGATATGTCGATCCTGATGAAAACGCCTAGCGGCAAAATCTGTACACTTTCATTATCCTTTAACAATGATGGACCCCTTGGCAGCTTTTTCCGCTATATCTGCGACAAAGGCACCTATGTAGCAAGCTATGACGATCTATTTGACGGATATAATGCTCCGATTGACGTATCAAAAGTTGATGTATCAATGAATGGTATCGAACTGATCGACCGTGAATTTATCAGCGCGATCAAGGACAAACGTGAACCAAACAGCAGTCTTGCGCAATGTCTGCCAACGATGCAGGTGATGCATATGATCGAAGAAAAGATGAGCGCATAGTGAGCAACCAGACCGCCATTCCCTATATGCAGATGCGCGGCGGCAGTTCAAAAGGTGTCTATTTTCTGGCATCTGATCTGCCTGCGGACATTATGACGCGTAACAATGTTTTGAAATGGGTGATGGGCGCGTACGGCGACCCCCGTCAGATTGACGGGCTGGGCGGGGCTGACCCCCTGACCTCGAAAATTGCGATTATCGATGCTTCATCGCATGATGGATGTGATATCGATTATACATTTATTCAGGCGTTGGTTGGTCAGGACGATCTGGATGAAACGCCCAACTGCGGTAATTTACTTTCGGCGGTGGGTGCTTTTGCGCTGGAAAGCGGCCTGCTGAAGCGTGATGGCGATACCGCCCATATTGATGTCTTTATGACCAATAGTGGCAACCGGTGCCGCCTGTCCTTTCCGATCAGTGATGGTCTGCCTCTGTATGATGGTGATGCACGCATTGATGGTGTGTTTGGCACATCAGCCCCCGTTATGTGTCATTATGCCAATCTGGCTGGGTCAGCGAGCGGGTCATTATGGCCAACAGGCTCAAAGCGCGATGATTTTCTGGGCTTTAGCGCGACTTGTGTCGATAACGGCATGCCTGTCGTGGTATTACGCGCCACAGAATTTGGCATTAGCGGTCATGAAACACCTGATGCACTTAATGCGAGTGGCGATTTAAAGCAAAAGCTGGAAGCGGTACGTTTGCTAGCCGGTGACGCCATGGGACTGGGCGATGTAGCAGGCAAAGCGGTGCCAAAAATGTGCCTTGTCTCAGCCCCCGTCAATGGTGGCACGATACATACTCGCACCTTCATCCCAAAAATATGCCATAAGGCCATCGGCGTGCTAGGTGCGGTTTCGGCAGCGACAGCAGCGATCCATCCAGACAGTGCGATATATGACTTTGCTACGCTTCCGCAGTCTGATGAATATGACAATCAAAAAGCCTTGACGATAGAACATC
>Ga0233444_10005368_pt1 | contig 11871 bp, 13 predicted proteins | sample SI_124_October20_6_FD_182792 | JGI IMG/M metagenome (GOLD analysis project Ga0233444, IMG submission 182792) | Seawater microbial communities from Saanich Inlet, British Columbia, Canada - SI_124_October2016_10_MG | ecosystem: Environmental > Aquatic > Marine > Inlet | place: Canada: British...
AGAGTTAAAGCTAAAAGTATTTATTTTCTTTCGAAAACACTTGTTGAAAAATATAAAAGCAAAGTTCCAAAAACATATGAGGAGCTTGAAAGTCTCCCCGGTGTAGGCCATAAAACAGCAAGCGTAGTAATGTCTCAAGCTTTTGGTTATCCAGCTTTCCCAGTAGATACCCACGTTCATAGATTGGCGCAGAGATGGGGTCTAACTAATGGAAAAAGTGTAGTTCAAACAGAAAAAGATTTAAAGAAAATTTTTTCTAGAAAACACTGGAACAAACTTCATCTTCAAATTATTTGGTATGGTAGAGAATATTGCAAAGCTAGAGAGTGTTACGGAATTTCTTGTAAAATTTGTAAAAGCTGTTATCCAAATAGAAAAAAGTCAATTAAAACTAAGAAAGCATAATTAATGAATATTCTGGGAATAGGAAATGCGATAGTTGATGTAATCTGTAAGGTAGATGATGAATTTCTTGCTAAAAATAATCTAGCAAAGAGCAATATGAAACTAATAGATGAATTGGAATTCAAAAAATTATTAACAAATCTCAAAATTGAAGAAACAGTTTCTGGTGGATCTGTAGCTAACTCAATCGTTGGCTTGTCACAGCTTGGTAATAAAGTAGGTTTTATTGGAAAAGTGAATGATGATGAACTTGGCCAAAAATATGAACAAGGTTTAAAAAAGGAAAAAGTAGAATATTTTTACAATAAAAAAAAAGAAGATTTGCCGACTGGGACATGCCTTATACTTATTACTCCAGACTCAGAACGAACAATGTGTACTTTTCTTGGAACTGCAGGAAAAATAAATAAAAGAGACATAAACGTTCAAGCAGTTAAAAATAGTGAAATAACTTTTCTTGAAGGTTATTTGTGGGATGAGGGAGAGCCTAAAGAAGCATTTGATGCAGCAATTAATTGTTCAAATAAAACAGCGATGTCTCTGTCAGACAAATTTTGTGTTGATCGTCATAAGAAACATTTTTTAGAACTAGTTCAAAATAAATTAGATATTATCTTCGCTAACGAGCAAGAAATATTAGAATTGATTGATACAAAATCTTTTGATGAGGTTATTTCTTTTGGGCAAAAAATTAATAAAACACTTGTTATTACAAGATCGGATAAAGGTAGCATTGCTGTTAATCAAAAAGAAATAGTAGAATGTGAAAGTTTGAAAAATCTTAAAATTATAGATTTAACTGGAGCCGGTGATCTATTTGCAGCTGGATTTCTACATGGCTACATTAATAAAATGTCTCTTAAAGATAGTTTGCGTCAAGGAACTGAAATGGCTTCAAAAATAATTCAACAAATTGGTGCTAGGCTGAATTAAGTTTTTTTCTTTTAAAGCTACCTTTACCTTTTTTGGGTTTAATAACTCTTTTTCTGTATTTTTTGGTAAAAAGATCAATAGCTATTTTATTCCTTTTTTTCAAAAACTATATCCATCTTTATTATTAATTATAAATCTTTCGTCTATAAATTTATCACTAATTTTTTTTCTTAGCCTATAAATATGAGTTTCCACAGTATGTGTGTCCGCCTCTGAAGAATAGTCCCAAACTGATGCTAATATTTTTTTTTTAGAAATTGGTTTTGTATAACTTAAAAGCAACTCTAATAATTGAATTTCTTTTTCTGTTAAAATTACATAATCATCTTTCTTACTTAATTTCTTTTGATTTTTGTCTAAATAATAATCTTTAATTCTAATAGAAGAATTTTTATTAAAGATTTTTTTAGCTGTTGAATTTTCAATTATAAAATTAATATCACCTAATGTTGTTGGAAGTTTTAGTGTACCATTGTAATTTTCATCTTTATAAACTTTATTTGTTGCAAGTATCTTAATTAATGCATTATCTTTAAAATCAAAATCGATTTGTTTACTGGTTTGAAAATCTTGATGAATTATAACTGCATCAAATTTTCCATTATTACTATCTAAATGAGAAATATCTTTGTACAAATTAAACTTTAAAAACTTCTTAAGTTCAACTAATGTTGAAACAAAATACATAGGACCTAAAATTAAAACATTTAAATTATGCATATTATAATAAAAAAAAAAAAACTTATATATAACAACTATAGAATAAAATGTGCCGTAGGTAAAAGAGGAATAAAAGAAAAAGAGAAAGAAGGCGATTTTATTACACCAATTGGTTTATATAAAATTAAATTGATTTTATATAGAAAAGACAGAATTATAAAACTACATACAAAAATAAAAAAACTTAAAATTACAAAAAGTATGGGTTGGTGCGATGATCCTGCTTCAAGTAAGTACAATAAGATTGTAAAGCTTCCATTTAATTTTAGTTGTGAAAAACTATTTAGGAAAGATAACGTTTACGATATTGTTTTAGTTTTAAATTATAACATGAATCCAATTATAAAAAACAAAGGTAGTGCTATTTTTATTCATGTTGCTAAAAGAAACTTTAAAAGTACTGAAGGTTGCGTGGCAATTAAAAAAGTTGAGTTAATTAAAATGATAAAAAAACTTAAACCAAACACTTATGTAACAATACTAGGATCTAGTTCCAAAAATTAAACTTCCGATTCTAACAAATGTAGAACCAAGCATGATTGCATCTATATAATCGGCTGACATTCCCATACTAGTTTCTTTTAATTCTAAAGACATATTTAATTCATATAAATTTTTAAAATATTTTTTTGTATTTTTATCATTTGGAGGTATTACCATTAAACCAATAATATCTAAATTTATTTCTTTAGTGCAATAATTATAAAAAGCATCCAATTCATTTATTGGTATTCCAGATTTTTGGAATTCATTTCCGATATTAACTTGAATAAAATATTTAAGTTTTTTTTCTTGATTAATTTGGCACTTAGCTAATATATCGGCTAACTTTTGACTGTCTAAAGAATGAATATAATCAAAAATCTTTACGGCGTCTTTTGCTTTGTTGGTTTGTAATTTACCAATCATATGCAAATTAATATTTTTTTTTTCTTTTTTAATTAAAGTCCATTTAGATATTGCTTCTTGAACCTTATTTTCTCCAAAATGATTATGACCATAATCAATTAATGGTTGGATGTGGTTTAATGGAAAGGTTTTACTTACAGCAATTATATTAACTGGCCTATTTAAATTCAACAAATCAATATTAGATTTTATTTTTCTGAAACTATCAATTATTGTATTCATATGTTTTCTTTTAAAAAAAAATATTTTTTAATTATTGAAAGTATCAAAGATATTGATTTAGGAAACATAAAAAAACACAATAAATTTTTAATTATTTATAGAAATCAAACAATTAAAGATAATTTAAAAGATCTTATTATATTTAGAAAAAAATGTAAGTTAAAATCAATAAAGTTTTATGTTGCTAATAATATAAAGCTAAGCGTTCAATTGAAATCTGATGGGATTTATTTATCATCTTATAATAAGAGTTTTAAAGCATTAAATCTAAAAAAATCAAATTTTAAAATTATAGGATCTGCACACAACGCACGAGAAATATTTTTTAAACTAAAGCAAGGATGTTGTCATATACTTTTGTCTAAATTATTCTCTGTCGATTATAGCAAAGGATCTAGTTTTTTGGGGGTTATTAAATTTAATAAATATATAAATACAATTTCTAAAAGGTTAGTTCCATTAGGGGGTATTAAAACTTATAATCTTAATTGTTTAAAAACTGTAAATTGTGAGGCTTTTTCAATTTTATCTGAAGTAAAAAAAAAGCCGGCTAATATAATTAACCGGCTTTTTTAAACTTTAATAATTTCTTAAATTAGAACGAAATTGCTAAAGAAACTACAGTTTGGTTTTCTTCTTTACCTGATGTGTAGTCAGAATTATCTACTTCAGCTTGAGCTATACCTATTGTTGCTCCACCTGCAGTATATGATACTTGCACAGAAGTTTGTTCCATTTCTATTTCTGTTGTAGAACCTGTTGTTGCAGCCGCAGCTACAGCAACTCTTTGAACTCTAGTCGACTCATCTTTACCGTAAGAAACAGATACCGCATCATTTACATCGTATTGAATTGCCATGTACTTGTTCTCATAGTATTTAAGTTCGCCTGAAACAATTGCTGGTTGGTATCCACCTTCTACATAACCAATTGTTACTGGTCCCATTGTGTATTTAGCACCTAAGTTAGCTGAAACACCTTCTTCTGTAGAAACATTAACACCTGTTTCGTTAGAAGTTTGTGCAGCATCCCCTTGAAGTGTTAAACCATCAATTGGTGCAGCTGAGAAATTAACCATAGTTAAATTTCTACCTGTTGCGTGAGAAGCAGGTGCTGAGTTGTTGTCTTTAGCCGATTGCATACCAGTATCATTCATATCTGGAACGAAACCTAAACCTACTTTTAAACCGAAAGGTAATAGATCAGCTGGTGTGTGATATTGTATGTTAGCGTAACCGTCAACATTGTAACCTTGTTGAAACGCACCTGTTGTTCCGCTCGCTGGAGATACGTAATCAAATCCAGATCCCATAGCACCTACACCGTGTAAGTTTTTTCTCATTCCACCTTCTGAAATGTAGAAACCAACTGTACCCATGTCTGTACCAATTTCTAATCTAGTATCGTCGTTTGCTGTTGAAGCACCGTCTAATTGTACTTGGTATTTCCAAGTATAACCGTTGTCTAGTTCACCACTTGCAGTGAAGTCTAATTCGTTAGAGATACCTAAGTTTTTTCCAGAGCCACTGTCATCACCACCGATTGTGTATGTTGCAGTTGCACCACCAGTAACTGCTAACTCACCTGCGTAAGATGGAGCAACAACTAATGCTGAAAATAAGATACCTACTAAAAGTTTAGATATTTTTCTCATTTTATTTCCTTTTGTTATTTATTATTAAATTGTAATTACAATTTGACTGTAAAATATTGTATTTATTTAGTTTTTCACCTATTAAACCCACAAATTCCTTATTTTTTTGCCTTTGTTGCATAAATATCACAATATAGCCTGTTTTAGTAGTAATATAAGCTTTTTTTGATTATAAACCATTAATTATAAGACAATTTTTAAGCATATTACAAAAATTCAGATATAAAATATTATTAAATGATTAGCATTTTTTCAAAGATAAATATTCCTGTTTTGTTACTTTTAACTGCATCTTTAATTTCTTTAAATGGTTGTAGTAAAACTGAACTAGATCCGAATCGTCCAATCCAAGCTGAAGACAAAAGACAAAAAAATATAAATGAAGGTAGAGGTGCTTCTATATCTTCAATTATAGGTAATCGTGGAAGTACTAATTATGAATTTAGTTCTTCTAATCCCATGTGGAGAGCATCTTTAGAAACACTTGATTTTCTACCTTTAACTACAGTCGACTATTCTGGTGGTGTTATAATTACAGACTGGTATTCTGAAAATGCAGAAAAAGAGTCCATAAAAATTACTATTAGATTTTTATCTAACGAAATTAGAAGTGACAGTTTAAAAATAATTGTACACAAAAAAGTTTGTAATCAAAATCTTGTTTGTACCACAACCCTAAGCACGGGTAGATTAATCCAGGATGAATTGCGATCTACAATATTAAAAAAAGCATCATTATTTCAAAAAGCCGATAAAAATAAAAAATAACTGCTATGGAAAGATTCAATTTTCGTCTAATTGAAAAAAAATGGCAAAAAAAAATTTCCGAAAGTAAGCTGTATAGAGAACAGGGTAAAAAATTTTATTGCTTAGAGATGTTTCCATATCCTTCTGGCAAAATTCACATGGGCCACGTAAGAAATTATACCATAGGTGATGTAATTGCTCGTTTTAAATATATGAAAGGATTTAATGTTTTGCATCCTATGGGTTGGGATGCTTTTGGATTGCCCGCCGAAAATGCTTCTAAGCTTAATAATCTGCACCCAAAAGACTGGACTAAAAAAAATATTGAAATTATGAAAAATCAATTGAAGCTACTAGGTTTATCTATTGATTGGGATTTAGAAATTTCTACCTGTGATGAAAATTATTATAAACATCAGCAAGAATTATTTATTGAATTTTATAACCAAGGATTGGTCTCTAGAAAAGAAACTTATGTTAATTGGGACCCTAAAGAAAAGACCGTGCTTGCGAATGAACAAGTTATTAATGGAAGAGGCTGGAGATCTAATACAATTGTTGAAAGAAAAAAATTATCACAATGGTTTTTTAATATAACAAAATTTTCTGACGAACTGCTTGATGATTTAGACAGGTTGGAAGGATGGCCAGATAAAGTAAAATTAATGCAAAAAAATTGGATTGGTAAGTCATTAGGATGTGAGATAGTTTTCAATGTTACCGGATCTTCAGATAAAATTGAAATATTTACAACTAGACCAGATACTATATTTGGAGCTAGCTTTATAGCTCTATCATGCGATCACCCACTAAAAAAAAATTACGTAAATGATAAACAGTTTAAATTATTTAAAGAAGAATGTGATAAAACTGGAACTACTGAAGAAGCGCTAGCTAATGCGGAAAAATTAGGTTTCAATACTAACCTGTTTGTCCAACATCCATTTATTAAAAAAAAAAAAATTCCTATTTATTTTGCAAATTTCGTTTTAATGGATTATGGAACGGGAGCAATTTTTGGTTGTCCAGCACATGATCAAAGAGATTATGATTTTGCAAAAAAATATAATTTACAAATAACCAAAGTAGTTGATGATGGTAACAATGAAGATCTAAAGGAAGCTTACACAGGAAGCGGTAAGATTATAAACTCTGATTTTTTAAATGATTTAAATATTGATCAAGCTAAAGAAAAAATAATAAATGAACTAGAAAAAATGAATTTAGGTAAAAGAAAAACTTTATTTAGATTAAAAGATTGGGGTATTTCTAGACAACGTTATTGGGGGTGTCCAATTCCAATGATTTATTTAGAAGATGGAAGTGTAAAACCAGTTGATAAAAGTGAGCTACCTATATTGTTACCAGATGATATAGATCTTAATTCGCAAGGAAATCCTTTGGACAATCATCACAAGTGGAAAAAAACAGTTGATAAAAACACAGGTCAAAAAGCGACCAGAGAGACTGATACGCTGGATACGTTTGTAGATTCTTCTTGGTATTTTCTAAGATTTTGTTCCCCCAATCATAAATCATCTCCTTTTGATGAAAAAAAAATAAATTATTGGATGCCAGTTGATCAATATATTGGTGGTGTTGAACATGCTATATTGCATCTTTTATATTCTCGTTTTTTTACTAAAGGAATAAATCAATACAATGAAAAGATAAATTTTTCAGAACCTTTTAAAAATCTTTTTACACAAGGTATGGTTTGTCATGAGTCCTACAAAGACATAAATGGAAACTGGTTGTACCCAGATGAAATTGAAAAGATTAACGATCAAACAGCCATAAAAAAAAATGATAAAAGCAAGGTTATTCTTGGTCCACCAGAATCGATGTCCAAATCAAAAAAAAATACAGTTGATCCAGAAACAATGATAAACCAGTATGGTGCTGATTCTGTTAGGTGGTTTATTCTTTCTGATAGCCCTCCAGAAAAAGATATTCAATGGTCAGACGCTGGGGTAGCTTCTTCAAATAAATTCCTACAAAAAATATGGAACTTGAATTTAACAATCATCAATAGAACAGAGGTTAAATTTAATGATGAATATGATGATAAACTTAATCTTGAAATTGATAATTTAGTAAACAGAATAGATAGTTCAATTGAAGAATTTAAATTTAATGTCTCTATAGCTCTTTTTTACGAAGGTTATAAAATTTTTAACAACTACTTAAATAAAGATGTAAAAAATAGCTCTTTAATCAACAATGTTATTAAAATTATGAAATTAATGGTGCCTTTTACACCTCATTTAGCGAACGAATGTCTTGAATTATTAAAATGTGACTCCAAAAATGAATGGCCATTTATTCGTAAAGACATAATGAATGAAATTAAATTTGCTGTTCAAATCAATGGTAAAACAAGGGATATAATAACAATTAAAAAAGATTTATCCGAAAAAGAGATAAACAAAATAATATTTGAAACGTCTAAAGCAAAAAAATTCGTTGAAAATAAAGATATTTTTAAAACTATATTTATTAAAAATAAAATTATAAATTATATAATAAAGTAATGAAAAAAAAAATTTTATGCTATGTCCTATGTTTTTTATTTCTATCTAATTGTGGATTTAAGATAGTTAACCAAAAAGATATACGTAATTTTAAAATTATTGAAATAGATTCTAAGGGAGATAAAAGAATCAATTTTAAACTAAAAAATAAATTAAATATCAATCAAAACTTAAAAACCAAATATGATATTAAGATTAATTTAAACACAATTAAAACAAAAAATATCAAAGAGAAGAACATTAAAAATGAAATTACTAAATATAGTATAAATATTTTAGTAGACCTAGAGTATTCTATTTTAGGAATATCTAAAGTAAATAAAATTTCTGTATCTAAATTTGGTGAATTTAATGTATCTAATCAACATTCTAAAACATTAAACAGTGAAAAGAGTTTAATAAATATATTGGTAGAAGATATAGCTAACGAGATTACTGATAGTTTAATACTTGCGCTAAATGAATTATAAAAGTTACATCATAGAACAAAATATCAAACTTCTTAATAATCATATGACATTGTTTTATGGTGAAAATTTAGGTTTAAAAAATGATTTTAAAAAAAACATTAAAGTTAATAATCAAGATGTAAAGATAATAACTTTTTTACAGGAAGAAATTCTAAAAAACGAAAACATATTTTTTAATGAAATTTTAAATACTTCACTTTTTGACAAAAAAAAAATTTATTTTATAGAAAATGTAAATGACAAAATATTAAATATTATTGAAAATATAGAACCTAAAATTGATGATCAGCAAATATATTTATTTTCAGATCTATTGGACAAAAGATCAAAAATTAGATCTTATTTTGAAAAATCAAAAAAAAAAATTATTGTTGCATGCTACGCTGATAACGAAATTACTATAAAAAAAATAATATTAAATAAATTAAAAGGATTTAAAGGTTTATCCGCTCAAAATATTAATATGATCATAGACAACAGCAATTTAGATAGAATTAAACTTAATAATGAACTTAATAAAATTATTACCTATTTTACAAATAAAGAATTAAACAGTGATAAGTTGGAAATTCTTTTAGATTTAAAAATTAATGATAATTTTAATATCTTAAAAGATGAAGCATTAAAGGGTAATAAAAAACAAACAAATAAATTACTTAGCGATACCATAATAGATGAAGAAAAAAACGTTTATTATTTGAGTTTGATTAATCAAAGATTAAATAAGTTAGCTGAAACTTTCGTATTAGAAAAAAAAATGAACTTGGAAGATGCAATTAATATGATCAAACCTCCTATATTCTGGAAAGATAAACCAACATTTTTCGCTCAAACAAAGAAATGGAACTCATCGAAAATACAAAAAGTTTTAAATAAAACTTATGATCTTGAAATCAATATTAAATCAAATGGAAATGTTAACAAAAACATACTTATGAAAAAACTACTTATAGACATTTGCTTGGTTGCTAACTCTTAGTAAGTAATTTAGAAATGAATTCAAATTGCTCAAGATCGTTATATTGAATTATAATTTTTCCAGAATTTTTCTTTGTATTAACAATATTAACTTTTAAGCCCAATTTTTTTTCAATAGTTTCTTGTGCGTTTAAAATATTTGAGTCATAATTCTTTTTGTTAGGCTTCAAATTCTTCTTAGTTTTAACCAAATATTCTACTTTTCTAGCGCTATAATTTTTAGAAACTATTTCTTCAGCTATTTGTGAGGCATTCGGTAATCCTATTAAAGGTCTTGCTTGACCAGCTGTCAGACTACCTTCAAACAACATAGCAATTATATCACTTGGTAAAGTTAATAATCTTAAAGTATTGCTAATATGACTTCTACTTTTAGACATTAATTTAGAAATACTTTCGTGGTCATAATTATATTCATTAAATAATCTCTTGTATCCTCTAGCTTCCTCAATAGGATTTAAATCATCTCTTTGAATATTTTCAACTATTGCCACTTCTAGGGATTCTTCATCACTTAACTTTAGAATATGAATTGGTATTTCATGTAAGCCCGCTTTTTGTGCTGCCAGCCACCTTCTTTCACCTGCAACAATTTCAAACTTATTGGGATCTGATTTTCTAGGTCGAACAGCGATGGGTTGGATTATTCCATTTTTTTTTATCGATTCACATAGCTCTTCTAATTTGGCCTCATTAAAGATTTGTCTGGGTTGAAATGGATTTCTGATTAAATCGCTTATAGAAGCTTTGTGAATTCCTTTTTTATCAACAATAGTCTCGTTTTTTGATTGATCACCAAACAAAGCTGATAGACCCCTACCTAGCCCCTTTTTCTTTCCTGCGCTCATGCTACACTTTCAAAATTATTATTTTTTAAAAACTCTTCTGCTAGTTTTATATATGACTTACTCCCTACACAATTCTTATCATAAATAACACAAGGCAAACCGTGGGAAGGAGCTTCGGATAACCTTACGTTTCTTTGAATAACGGTTTGGTAAACTTTGTCTTTGAAATATTTTCTTGCTTCACTATCGACCTCTGCAGAAAGTTTATTTCTTTTGTCAAACATCGTGAGAAGGATACCTCTAATTTCCAAATAAGGATTTAAATTTTCTTTAATTCTATCAATTGTTTTAACAAGTTGCGTAATTCCTTCTAATGCAAAAAATTCTGTTTGAAGGGGTACTAACAATTCATCTGATGCTACTAAAGACATTATTGTTAGAAGACTTAGTGAGGGTGGACAATCAATAAATATGTTATCATATTTTTTTAAGTGACCATTTTTTTCATCTGATAAAATCTCTTTTAAAACAAATGCTCTTTTTGAATCGTTAGCTGTTTCTACTTCTAATCCAGACAAATTTACATGTGACCCAATTATATCTAAATTATTTATATTTGTTTTTTGTATAACTTCTTTTAGTCGAATTTTTTTAATAAGTAGATTGTAAATATTATTATTTTCATCGTTATTATTTTTACCTAAGCCTGTTGTAGCATTACCTTGTGGATCTAAATCTATAACAAGATTATTTTGACCCATTATGGACAGTGCTGTCGCAAGATTTATTACTGTTGTAGTTTTTCCTACTCCACCCTTTTGATTTATTACTGAAATTACTGTAGTCATTTTTTAAAATTAATAATAACTATATTTGAATCTTTATCGGTCATACTATTTTCTAATTTATAATCGTATTTCTCTTTAATAAAAGCTTTTTTTAGATCTTGCTGTGCATTTTGACCTTTTAAAACTATTAATTTATGTGGTTTTTCTGCGATTTCACGTGAAACTTGTATTACCATTTCAAATTTTTTAAATGCTCGACTAACTATGTAGTCAGATTCTATTTTTTCGTCAAATATATTGCCGTAAACATATGCGTTAATAGATAGCTTAGTAATCATTTGTTTCAAAAAGGCCCTTTTAACTGGTGATTTTTCATATAATTTCACGTGAAAGTTCTTATTTCTATTGAAAATTGCTAAAACAAGGCCTGGAAAACCTGCTCCAGAGCCTAAATCTGATAACGATCCTTTTTTAAAATCAATAAATTTAGTTAGCTGAGCTGAATCAAGAATATGTCTTTGCCAAATAGAGCTCTCTGAATTTCTAGAAATAAAATTATGCCTTTTATTGGCTTCTAATAATTCTTCTATGAATAATTTAATTGTATTAATAGATTCAGCTGTAAAATTAAGCTTTTGTTGGAGAATATTTATTATTTCTTTATTCTGCATTAAGCAGAGACTTTATATTTTAGCTTTTTAATGTATGATAATAAAATTATAA
>Ga0233444_10005370_pt1 | contig 11866 bp, 11 predicted proteins | sample SI_124_October20_6_FD_182792 | JGI IMG/M metagenome (GOLD analysis project Ga0233444, IMG submission 182792) | Seawater microbial communities from Saanich Inlet, British Columbia, Canada - SI_124_October2016_10_MG | ecosystem: Environmental > Aquatic > Marine > Inlet | place: Canada: British...
CTACAAATCAAACACCTAGATATGCACAACCAGGTGTTGACGGCTTAGAAGGTTGGTTTCAAATAGAATTAAAAATCTTAGCAGATGTAGGTTTGGTTGGCTTTCCAAATGCTGGAAAATCTACCTTACTTTCTGTAATTACTGCTGCCAAACCAAAAATTGCAGACTATGCGTTTACTACTCTAAAGCCTAATCTTGGTATCGTAGACTACAGAGAATACAAGAGTTTCGTAATGGCAGATATTCCAGGGATTATTGAAGGAGCTGCTGAAGGAAAAGGGCTTGGACATCGATTTCTGCGTCATATAGAACGTAACTCTACCCTACTCTTTTTAATACCAGCAGATAGTGATGATATTAATAAAGAATATGAAATATTATTAAACGAGCTTAAAAAGCACAACCCAGAATTACTAGACAAACAACGTTTATTGGCTATTTCTAAATCAGACATGTTAGATGATGAGTTACAAGAAGAGATAAAAAAAGAGATGCCCTCCGGAGTTCCTTTCTTATTCTTTTCATCGGTAGCTCAAATTGGCTTGCAAGAACTAAAAGACAAACTCTGGAAAATGCTAAACTAGTTTTTTACTGCTATTCTTATTGGTAATTTATAAACTGTTGTTACTGGAATACCTCTCTTAATTGCAGGATAAATATCAGGAAGCTCTTTAACACTTTTTTTTAGAATAGCTTTCAATAATGGAAGTATAACTAACAAACTATCAGATGACTTTATAGAAGTTAATTTTACCTCTTTATTAGATTGAATAGTAATGGCTACTTCAATAGTTTCATCTACAGATTGAGCAACTTGAATGGATTGCTTGGCTAAATTGCTAGAAATTTCTTGTCTAATGGTTGTTCTAAAGCATGTATTTTTTTTGTCTTTATCTATTATGGAGTCACACACTTTAAATGAAGGAGAAAAGTCTACTGATGTAAAATCTACATCCATATCTATTTTCTCTACATTCTTGTTTTTTTCGAATGAAAAATACTCACAAGAGGTAAAGGAAATCATCAGACATATGTATAAAAAATAGCGCACTTTAAATGATAATAATTTAGTGTGAAATTAGGCAATTATAATGACTTTAACTACATGATGTTGTTTGCTACTAAAGCCTATTAGAAACACTAAAAATAAAATACCTATAAAAAATCCCATTCAAAAATTGAATGGGATGCTTTTGTAAAAGAGGTCATGTATAGTAGAACACAAAAAAAATCCATAGCAATTTTTTTTAAAGTTCCTTTTCACAACTATGCTTCTACTTCTATTCTCATAGGTAATGCATATTTAACAGTTACCTTTTTACCATTTAATTCACCGGGTTTCATTATTGGAAGTAATTTTATTATTCTAACAGCTTCTTCTTGTAATGCTGGGTGAGGTGCTTTTGTTTTAATGCCTACAATGGCTCCTTCTTTATTTATTTTAAAAAGCATAATAATTCTTTTCTTTCCTGGAGATAATTTCAAACTATCTGTGAGGTTTACATCAAACTCTTTTTGAAAATGTTGTTGCATTTTTTTGTTAAAGCAGCTTTTATCATTTTCTGGGCAGCCAGGAAATGTAGGCGCCTTGTCTATCATTGTAAATGGAATTACCTCTTTTTCGTTTATTTTATTTTCAGTATTGCTACATGCTGTGTAAAAAAGCATACTCGCTAAAATAGGAACCAATAATAAATACTTTATTTGCTTCATTTTGTTGGATTTTTCTTTTGTAATCATCATAATTCTTTTTTTAAGTTGTGAATGTTTATAAAATTGATTAACGAAAGAGATGTTTTCTACGTCAAACAATTGATTTACTAGGGTATTCATATACAATTTCTTGTCTGCAGATTTTAAAATTATAGCATCAGAAATATATTCATGTACGGTTGCAATTCTCTTTTGATAGATGTATAGTAGCGGGTTAAACCACATAAGAATCTTTAGACTTTCAAAAAATAGCAGATCTAAAGAATGTTTTTGTTTACAATGAATTAGTTCATGAGAAATAATTTTTTCTTTTTCTAATTCGTTGATATCAGCCCCTAAAAAAATATAATTGAAAAAAGAAAATGCTTTTTTAGAATTTGGAAGCGTTATTAGAGTGTAGCTATCTTTTTTTTCGATAAAATTTTTTATAATTAAGCTTGAAAGCTTGTATACTTTGAAGGAGAACAATACTAAAAAAAATAAAAACCCAAGCCAAAAAATAATTAACCCACCATTAAAGTTTTGATATATTTCAGTTTTTTCTATCATGTTTTGTGGAGATAGTACAATCTCTGGCAACAAAATACGAACACCATTAGAAACTACTTTTTGAAAAGAGGGTATTTGTATGAATGGAATACAAAATGACATAATTGCAGACATCAGTAAATACCATCTGTTTTTAGTGAAAAAGGTTTCTTTGCTCAGCACAAAATCATATACTACTAAGAATAATACTTGAAATAGCATGACTTGAATTATATAGTTAATCATTACTTTTCTTTTTATTTATTTCTTTTAAAATTGTTTCTAATTCTGAAATATCTAGCTTATTCTTTTTTACAAAAAAGGACACCATGCTATTAAAAGAGCCTTCAAAATAACCATTCATAAGCTTTTGTAAACTCTCATTACTATAACTTTCCTTGGCAATAATTGGATGGTAAATAAAACCTCTTCCTACAGAGGTATGCCCAACAAATTCTTTAGTTTCTAAAATTCTGATAATGGTAGATACAGTATTGTAGGCTGGTTTTGGGATTGGTAATTTATCTATCACTTCTTTAACAGAAGCTTCATTTAGTTCCCACAAAACCTGCATAATCTGTTCTTCTGCTTTTGTTAATTGTTTGCTCATAATTCAACTAAGTTTTTAGTTTAAAAAGACAAATATAACTAAATATTTAGTTTTAACTAATTATTTAGTTAAAAATATCGTTTTGTAACAAGTACAAAATAAAATCGTCATATATAAACAACACGTAAAATACATGGATATTTTATTACTACTACTAGGCGCTTTTTTTATTATTTTAGGAATTATTGGTGCTTTTATACCCATATTGCCTGGCCCTATCACTAGTTGGGTGGGTTTATTATTGATACATTTTACCAATGCCATTTCGTTTAATTGGACTTTTATACTAAGCACTCTTGTGATTGCAGTAGTAGTATATATTTTAGATTATATTATTCCTGCTTTAGGAACAAAAAAATTTGGTGGAAGTAAATATGGAATTATTGGAACTACGGTAGGTTTGTTATTAGGAATTATTTTTCTAGGGCCATTGGGTATTATTATTGGCCCGTTTGTTGGTGCATTTATTGGAGAGCTAATTCATGATAATAAAAACTCAAACAGAGCATTAAAAGCTGCTTTCGGTGCTTTTGTAGGGTTTCTATTTTCGACTGGATTAAAATTTATTGTTAGTAGTATTTATGCAGGATTATTTTTTTTAAAAATTTGGGAAATGAAATCTAACTTCTTTTAAGCGAAAAAAAAAAGCAACCCATCTCAGGGAAGCTTTCCATTGGTTAACAAAACCAAGACACTTTTTACGAAAATGCCAAAACAACACAACACGTTGTTTTAAATTAAAACAACGCACAAATATAATTCTTTTTAAAATTTTAAACACCATTATTTCTTTTTTAACTTCAAAGTTCTTTTTATCAAATGACTATCTTTGCACCTTATAATCACATCAGAAAAGAAAATAGAATGCAATTATCAGAACAAGAAGTTGTACGTAGAGAAAAACTAACAAGATTACGTGAATTAGGCATCAATCCTTATCCTGCAGATTTATTTCCTGTAGATGCTAATTCTAAAGAGATAAAAAACAACTTTAAAGAAGGTAAACAGGTAACTATTGCGGGAAGATTAATGGTTATAAACATTCAAGGCAAAGCCTCTTTTGGTCAGTTACAAGACGGTGAAGGAAGAATTCAAGTTTATTTTAATAGAGATGAAATTTGTCTTGGAGAAGATAAATCCTTGTACAATACTGTTTTTAAAAAATTACTAGATTTAGGAGATTTTATCGGAATTACAGGAACACTTTTCACCACTAAAGTTGGCGAAAAAACTGTGATGGTAAAAGAGTTTACCCTACTTTCTAAATCGCTAAAACCCTTACCAATACCAAAAGTAAAAGATGGTGTTACTTATGATGCATTTACAGATCCTGAACTGAGATATAGACAACGATATGCAGATCTAGTAGTTAACCCACATGTGAAAGAAGTTTTTATAAAAAGAACAAAACTTTTTAATGCGATGCGTAATTTCTTTAATGATGCTGGCTATTTTGAAGTAGAAACGCCTGTTTTACAACCCATCCCTGGAGGCGCTGCAGCAAGACCTTTTAGTACACATCATAATTCTTTAGACATTCCTTTGTACATGAGAATTGCAAATGAATTATACCTAAAAAGATTAATTGTAGGTGGTTTTGATGGGGTGTATGAGTTTTCTAAAAACTTCAGAAATGAGGGTATGGATAGAACTCACAATCCAGAATTTACAGCGATGGAAATTTATGTTTCTTACAAAGATTATAACTGGATGATGGAGTTTGCAGAACAATTATTAGAACATTGTGCTATTGCAGTTAACGGAACTTCAGTTGCTACTTTTGGAGAACATACCATAGATTTTAAGGCGCCTTACGCAAGAGTAACCATGACAGACTCTATAAAGCATTTTACTGGTTTTGACATTACTGGAAAAACAGAAGATGAAATTAGAGCTGCTGCTATAGCAATGAATATTTCTGTTGATGAGACCATGGGGAAAGGAAAGTTAATCGATGAGATTTTTGGAGAGAAATGTGAAGGCAATTATATTCAACCCACCTATATTACAGACTATCCAAAAGAAATGTCTCCGCTTTGTAAAGAACATAGAGACAACCCAGAACTAACAGAACGTTTTGAATTGATGGTTTGTGGAAAAGAAATTGCCAATGCATATTCAGAATTAAACGATCCTATAGATCAACGAGAACGTTTTGAACATCAACTAAAACTTGCTCAAAAAGGAGATGATGAAGCCACAGAGTTTATTGATCATGATTTCTTAAGAGCATTAGAATATGGGATGCCTCCTACTTCTGGAATGGGTATTGGAATGGACAGATTAATTATGTTTTTAACCAACAATCAGTCTATTCAAGAAGTATTATTCTTTCCTCAGATGAGGCCAGAACAAAAAGCTTCTTCTATTCAATTAAATGATGAAGAAAAAGCTGTACTAGCTATAATTTCTAAAGCTGAAAAAATAGATTTAATCGCCTTAAAAACTCAATCTGGATTGAGCAATAAAAAATGGGATAAAACCATCAAAGGCTTAACCAAAAAAGAGGTTGCAAAGGTTTCGAAAACTGATGACGGATTATTTGTTGAGATTGTTTAAAAGATGTCTTGAAGTTTTGTTTTGCTTCAAAAATTATAGCCTTTAGTTGAATTTTACTAGTTTTTATCATTCTAAGTTGTTAGTTTTGAATAAGATAGTATTGTTTTATAAAAAAATAAACCTTTTTTATAATTAAGAGTCTTATCTATATCATTCTAAAATTTAAATTTTTGGCATCTTTATTACCAATTATCGGAGTTCTTGGATTGCGTAAAGCAAAACATTTATTAAGAAGAGCATCATTTGCTTATGACAAGGATATCATCAATACTTTTGCTGCGCTAAACATTAATGATGCTTTAAACTATTTATCTTTTAATGGAGCTAATGCTTGGGATGAGCCCTACGACCCACTCCCAACAGAGAGTCCTGATGCCTTTTGGCTTTCGTCCTCAGAACTTCCTAATACGTTTAGCGGTCAGACAAGAAAAAGGAGAATTGTATCAAGTTGGTGGTGGTATAATGCAATACATCAAACTAGCTTAAGACATAAGCTTACTTTTTTTCTACATACATCTTTTACCGTTTCTAAAGATGGGGGTACTGGAACTTCTACACATTTTTATGACCATCTCCGTTTACTAGATTTTTATGCATATGGTAACATAAAAACCTTAGCAAAAAAAATAACCTTTGACAATTCAATGTTGATATACCTCAACAATACAACTAACAATGCAAATAATCCGAATGAAAATTATGCTCGAGAGTTTTTAGAGTTATTTACCATTTTAAAAGGGCCTCAAATAACTGAGGGGAATTATACAAATTATACAGAATTAGATATTCAGCAGGCTGCAAAAGTTTTCTCTGGTATTAAAGTTCAATACGACAGAAGTATCATTGACCCTGATACAAATCTTCCAAAAGGAAGAATAGCTGTTGGGAATCATGACACAACAAATAAAACATTTAGCAGCGCTTTTGATAATCAGACAATTACAGGAGGTAATTCAGAGGAAACGATTATTAATGAGTTAGACTCATTTGTAGAAATGATATTTGAAAAAGAGGCTACTGCTAAATCTTTTTGCAGAAAACTGTATCGTTTTTATGTGAAAAGTGAAATTACTGATGAAATTGAAAATGATATTATTGGTCCTCTAGCCAGTGAACTCATAAATAACAACTATGAGTTATTACCGACTGTAAAAACACTTTTGTCTTCAGAGCACTTTTTTGGCAATGACATTGCAAATGAAACTGATAAAATTATAGGATCAATAGTTAAAAGTCCGCTACAAATGATTTCTGAAATAAGCTCATGTTTTGAACTAGACATTGCAAATCCTTCAACAAATAATATTGATTTTTATCGATTTTTTAATTTTGTACACAATTATTTTTTGGCAAGTAGTGGTCTCATTTTATTTAGTCCTGACTCTGTCGCAGGATATCCGGCTCATTACCAAGAGCCTGATTATGACAGACATTGGTTCTCCTCCAATACAGTATTGGGTAGGTATAAATTAATTGAAAGCTTTATTAGTGGTAGAAATAAAATAGGTAACAATGGTCTAATTTATGTAGAATTAGATATTGTTAACTATGTGAGAGACCATATCATAAATCCATCTGATGCAATTTCACTAGTAACAGAATTATCTGATTTACTATATCCTGAAAGTATAGATGCTGACAGAAAAAATTATTTTACAGAAAACTTACTAGAAGGGTTCCCTTCTTATTATTGGACAGATGCATGGTCTGAATATCTGAGTTCAAATGATGATAGTGTTGTTAAAACTAGACTAGAGGCATTATTTACGGCTCTAATAAATGCCACAGAATTTCAATTAACCTAGAATTATATGAAAAGAAGAAATTTTTTAAAACTCTCTGCAACGGCATCTGCTATTGGTTTACTTCCTCTTGAAATAAAGGCAATATTGAAAACTGCTAATTTATCATCTTGTGATATTGCAAACCGAAAGTTAGTTCTAATAAATTTAGCTGGTGGTAATGATGGTCTTAATACCATTATACCCATTAACGAATATGATGCCTATGCGAACTTAAGACCTTCACTAAAAATACCAAACTCCGGGGTAAATTCTTTCATTACTCTAGATAGTACGCTGCCAGAAAATCAATTGATTGGTCTTCACCCCGCTCTAACGGGTTTTAAAGATTTATATGATGAGGGTAGGATGCGTATATTACAATCTGTTGGTTATCCTTCGCAGAATAAAAGTCATTTCGCATCTACGGATATTTATTCTACCGGAAACGATGGAAATAGCTGGGATAATGGAAATGATTCTGGTTGGATTGGAAGATTTATGGAGAGGTATTATATAAATGAATTAACTAACAGCTACCCTTTGGGAGTTCAAATTGGTTCTAATAAAACCTCTTTAGGGTTCCATGGAGAAACAGAACACGGTTTAGCAATTAATATCTCCGGACAAGATCCAGCTGGTTTTTATTCAGAATTAAGTGGTTTGGGAGGTGATGCGCCAACTAATATACCAGATAGTGATTATGGTTTAGAGCTTCATTATATTGCGGAAACTGACCAATTATCTAATCAGTACTCTCAAGCAATTTCAAATGCATTTAATACAGGAAGCAATGCCAATTCTTACGCTGATTCAGATTTGTCAAACCAACTTAAAACTGTAGCCAAATTAATAAGCGGAGGGTTAGAAACTAAGGTTTATATTGTTAGAATTAGTGGTTTTGATACCCATGATAATCAATCTCAATCAGTCGGGTCTATTGAAGGGAAGCATAACGACCTATTAACCGAAGTTTCTGAGGCTATTAAGTCTTTCGTAGATGACTTAGACCAACAAGGACTTGCAGACGATGTTGTTGGACTAACTTTTTCAGAATTTGGAAGAAAAGCTAAAGAAAATGGAAGTTTAGGGACAGATCACGGAGAAATTGCTCCCATGTTTGTATTCGGAAACCCTGTTAATGGTGGAGTGTCTGGAACTAATGTAGACTTAAGCGAGGCTACTGATGACAATAATTTCCAATTAGAAACTGTACAATTTGATTACAGACAAACATTAGGTACTTTATTGCAAAATTTTTTAGGTGCAGATGATACAGTGATTGATTCGGCCTTCTTTAACTTTTCAACTGATCAAAGCTTTGCAAATTTAAAAATAAATGAGCTTATCAAAGATTCATTTTCAGTAGATGAAGAATGCTACGGACAAACACTCGAAATTGATAAATTTAATGCTCAAGGAGCTCTCAAGGAATGGATTGTTTTTCCGAATCCAGTTCGAGAAATATTACAAGTACATTCTGAAAAAGAATTTGCAACTGTAAGTTATAGGGTTTTTAATAATCAATCTCAAACAGTTTTAAACGGAACCCATCAATTAATTAATGGCACCCTAAAAGTAAATACTCAAAACCTTACTCCTGGTATTTATTTTATCCAAATTATTTCAAATGGCAAAAATGAAACTCATAAAGTCTTGAAGTTATAATACCACCCAAATTTACTTCCATTTAATATTACAGCCTATACTAGGCTTTGGAGTACCTGTGTAAGGTTTTTCACTTCTAAGAAGATCTAAGACTTTCCGAATGTCTATGCCAGTAACAGGAAGATCATTCCCCGGTCTAGAATCATCTAATTGACCATGATACACTGATATTAAATTGCTGTCAAAAACATATAAATCTGGAGTACATGCGGCATCATAAGCTTTAGCTACCTCTTGAGTTTCGTCATACAAATATGGAAACGGATAGTTTTCTTTTTTAGCATGAATTTTCATATTAGCAGGGCCATCCATAGGATATTTTTCTGAATCATTACTGCTAATGGCAATAAAACTAAACCCTTTAGAACTATACGCATTCGCTATTTGAACTAGGGCTTGGTTGATGTGAATTACAAAAGGGCAATGGTTGCAAATAAAGAAAATAACTGTTCCTTTCTTTCCTTTTAATTCCTCTAAAGAAACCTCTTTTTCTGAAATGGTGTCTACTAATGTGAACTTAGGTGCAGATATCCCTTTCTTAAAATTATTGGATGGTGTTAAAGCCATATTCTTGATTTTTAACCTTTATACTTCATGGGCAAATGCACCACTTTTTTTGTATCAAAAAAATCTTCTTCAAAAAATTCTGATAAATTAAAAATTGAAACTGTGGTGTATTTTTTTAATTCTTCAGTTAAATCACCCCCTTTTAAATATAAAATTCCGTTTTTAATTTTGTGCTCTTGTTTTTTATTAATTTTTCCTTTAGTCCAGCGAACAAATGTTTCCATTTGAGCCACAGCTCTACTTACTATAAAATCATAGGTGCCTTTAACCTCTTCAACTCTTCCATGCGTAGTTGAAATATTGTGTAATCCTAAACCTTCAGTCACTTCATTGACTACCTTTATTTTTTTACCTATACTATCTACAAGATGGAAATGTGTTTCTGGAAATAATATGGCCAAAGGAATCCCAGGAAAACCACCTCCCGTTCCAACATCCATTATTTTGGTATTTGGTTTAAACTGAACCACTTTTGCTATTCCTAGAGAGTGTAAAACATGTCTCAGGTATAACTCGTCAATATCTTTTCTGGAAACTACATTAATTTTTAAATTCCAATCTTTATAAAGCTCTTGTAGTTTTGAGAACTTTACAAGTTGGTCTTGAGTTAATTCCGGAAAATATTTTAAAAGTAAATCCATTATTTTTATTATATCACAAAAGTAATTAATCATGAGAACAATTCCGTTAAATAATAATCGTTTATAATCATATCGTACTCAAAAATGTTTATTTTTGATAAAATACAATTCACCCATTTATGAAGACAATAAATTTTTCAAGAATAGATAAAGCGAAGTTTTTTAGAACTCTAAATAAAAGAGTAAATACTTATTTTAAAGAAAATAATATCAAGAGAACTGGAAATTGGAAATTATATACCAAAGCCTTTATAATGTTTTCTGTTTTTTTAGTGCCTTTTATTTTAATTCTTACTGTTGAAATGCCACAATGGCTAATGTTTATTTTAATGGCTGTAACAGGAGTAGGAATGGCTGGGGTTGGAATGAATGTAATGCATGATAGCAATCATGATTCTTTTTCTAGTAAGAAATGGGTTAACAAATTAATGGGGAGTAGCATCTATATCCTAGCAGGAAATGTATACAATTGGAAAGTACAACACAATGTTTTACACCATACATTTACCAATATTAAAGATCATGATGAAGATATTGATGCTGGAAGAATTATACGTTTTTCTAAACATTCTAAATGGTTGAAAATTCATAAACTTCAAAAATACTATTCTATCTTTTTATATGGTTTATTAACAATTAATTGGGCCATTACTACCGATATTAAACAGATGCATAATTATTTGAAAAGAAAATTATCGTATGGTAAATTTCCTAGTCCTGCAGTAGAATGGACAAAATTAGTTGTCTCTAAATTAGTTTATTATTCTTTGTGGATCGTTTTACCTTTAGTTGTTTTAGACATTGCTTGGTGGAAAGTTTTGATTGGATTTTTTGTAATGCATTACACAGCTGGTATGATTTTAAGCTTAGTTTTTCAATTGGCTCATATAGTGCCTAATACAGAAATGCCAATCCCAGACAAAGATGGAAATTTAGAGCATACTTGGGCAGTCCACCAATTATATACCACCTCCAACTTTGCTCCTAGTAACAGACTCATAAATTTCTATACTGGAGGCTTAAATCATCAAGTTGAACATCATATTTTCCCGCATATCTCTCACGTACATTATGGTAAGTTGGCTAAAATTGTAAAGGAAACGGCTAAAGAATTTAATTTGCCCTATAATGAGTATAAAACTACTAGAAAAGCCATTATAGAACATTTTAGACATTTAGGTGTTCTAGGTAAAAACCCAGAAATAGCATAAAAAGCACTCATAACTTCACAATATAAATGGCACATCCATTATCGAATAGAATAAATAGCCTCCCTGTTTCTCAAACATTGGCTATGGCAGCAAAAGCAAGAGAGTTAAAAGCTGCAGGTAAAGACATCATTAGTTTAAGTCTAGGGGAACCAGACTTTAATACACCAGACTTTATTAAAGACGCAGCTGTAGAAGCGATCAATCAAGATTATAATTCTTACACTCCTGTAGATGGGTATGGAGAATTGAAAGAAGCTATCTGCACAAAATTTAAAAGAGATAATAATCTAGACTATAAACCCAATCAAATTGTAGTTTCAACAGGAGCAAAGCAATCTATTGCAAATGTAGCTCAAGTCCTTCTTAATCCCGGAGATGAAGTACTATTACCAGCTCCATATTGGGTAAGTTACTCTGCAATAGCAATTTTATGCGAAGCAACTTTTGTCGAAATACCTTCCTCTATAGATACAGATTTTAAAATTACACCAGAACAGCTAGAAGCGTCTATTACACCTAAAACAAAAATGGTGTTTTTTAATTCTCCTAATAATCCTAGCGGAACAATATATACTGAAACAGAATACA
>Ga0233444_10005372_pt1 | contig 11863 bp, 11 predicted proteins | sample SI_124_October20_6_FD_182792 | JGI IMG/M metagenome (GOLD analysis project Ga0233444, IMG submission 182792) | Seawater microbial communities from Saanich Inlet, British Columbia, Canada - SI_124_October2016_10_MG | ecosystem: Environmental > Aquatic > Marine > Inlet | place: Canada: British...
CATTTTTTATATTTCCTCTATTAAGCGACTGTGCAACCATTGTTTGCAATAAGTACCCAACCGATTGTGGTTGCGTAAGTAAGCATAACACTGTCGCCAACATCGTTCATAGTAATAGTTGTACCACCAGCAAAAGTAGCTGGAGTAATAGTACCATCACCACCATCAGCTTTCATCACAATGATTTTAATTTGTCCTACTACACCATCAGCAAGCGTGAGTGCGTCTGCGGCAGTTGTTGTAACTTCTGTTACACCAGTTACCACATCAATTGCACCAGCACCAGAAAGTGTCTGTACACTTGTCTTTAAGTCTGCAAGAGTTTTGTTGGTAAGGATATCAGCAGATACTTTACTTACCAATGTAGAACTTGCACCAGCAGGGAGTAGACTTGTGTTTGTCACTGCAGCACTGTGGGGTTGTGGTTTAATTGTTTGTCCGTGTGAGTTTGCATGACAGTTAAGTTTAATCTGTCCTTCAACTGATGAACCGTCACCTTTGATTTCTACAATCTGTGTTGCAGTATCAACAGAAAGGTTTCCAGATGCAGTAGTGATATCACCACCGACAATTGGTGCAGTCAAAGTTTTGTTTGTAAATGTTGTTGTACTAGCAGCAGTTACCAAACTTGCAGCATCACTCAAGTCCGTACTTGCAATTGTGATTGCAGCAGAACCATCGAACGATTTTCCAGCAATGTTCACTGCAGCTGCAAGAGCAGTTGCTGTGGTTGCATTACCTGTCACGTTACCTGTCAACGAACCAGTAATTGTTTTATTAGTTAGTGTCTCTGATCCAGTTAGCGTGACAAAACTGTCAGATGAAAGAGTAGTACCATTACCGAGTTTGGTATAGAGTTCTACGAAGTTGGCGTTAAGTTTTCCTGCTCCGCTACGGAGGTCATCACCTGTTCCGTCATTCGCACTAGTCCCACGCCCGATTGCTTGATATGCCATTTGGGGTTTCTCCTATTAATTCCTATAGTTATTTATACGTCTTATTCTACTGGGCATCAAATGTTTCTGAGGAATTGTCAAAAGAACTTCCTAAAGAAGAGAACAATACGAATGCGCCAGTTCCAGTGTTTGAGTCTACGTCAAACTTAGTTGTTGTTGTGTCGAAAGATGTACCATCCTCATCAAATGAAGTTGCGTACCTACCTTCAGTATCCCTAGTGTTTCCACTCTCATCAAACCTAGTAATACCATCATCGAATGAGATAAAGTCATTGTCAAATGCATTTGTCAATCCCTCTCTACTTATATGTATCTCAGATGGAGGCATAAAGTTAATTCGTTTAGTGAATGCAGAAGCAGGAATTGTTCCGTCTGCAAGACATATTTCACGAATACCTATGTATCCAATCTGTGCAAGAGTGTATTGATCACGAGATTTATTTGAACCAGTAGTTGCAATTCTACCACTTGGATCACGATGATTTGGTATAACTGCATTTGAACTTGTGGGGTTTACAGAGAATGCATAGTGTGCCACGTTCTCCATTGTTGGGCCTGCAAGGAATCTCGCACCCCTTCCTATGTTCATACTAACTTTAACGTCTGATGTTAATGTAACATCTCTTCCGTCTGGTAAATCAGATAGTTCTCCATATCCAGTTACAGGAGCAGAGACTAATGATGCATTTGTTACAGTACCCAAACGTCTTCCGAAGATTGTAGTAAACAAGTTCGTGAATGTAGATGCAAGTTCTGGAGAGAATGTATCATCACCAATAAAGTCACTAATTCCACCAGCAGAAGGAACTTGAATAGTTGCAGATACTTGAGATGCAAAAGATACTTCACCGAATACGTTCCAACCAGCTGGGTGAACTGAACGGCGAATTGAATCTCTCCATTGGTTAATGGACTCACCAACACGAACAACGTATGAGTAATCTTGATAGTAATAACTATCTTGAACCTTCATACTCTCTACAGATACCTTACCTCTTTCAGATTGGAAATCACCAACTGTAGTACCAACTGTTCCAATCTCAACCACACTAGTTGCAAAATCACTTTGTACGATAGTACAAGTAGCGCCAGTAATTGTAGTTAGAACATCACCTTCATCTAAGGTTACAGCAGCATTTACTTTTAATAAGTTTCTAGTTGTATCAAAGTTTACGATTGTACCAACGTGACTTGTTAATGTATCACCGGCAGAGAATGTTCCAGAGAAATCTTTAATGATAAAGTTTCTATTGAATTGAGCTGTAGGAACTGTAGTATAATTCAAACCAAAGTTTGTTATGGAAACATCACCGACTGCACCAATCTTAGGCGCTACGGTAGAACATGCATAAAGTTCTGCACCCGAACCAGTTGAAGAAGAGACTGTAACAGTAGGAGTCTTTAAGAATCCATTACCACTATTAGAAATAGCAACCTTCGTGATTTGTCCACGTTCAGCTGAAACTCCCAAGTCTACAAATGTCTGTGGTTCCAGAATAATCTGAGTACCATCTTCTAGTACAAGGTTGTCTAACTCACCTACAGTTTGTTCAAGTGTTGCAAAGAAAATATCTGCATCTTCTCTAAGAAGTTGCTTACCATCTTCCATAATAATATCACCAGTAAGGTCTTGTGTAGTACCTTCTTCTAGTGCATATTCTAATGCAGACTTTTCAGTTAATAGTAAACCACTATCTTCTAATACAATGTTATCGCCGTCTGCAAGTAATACATAGGAATTCCCTAATGTACTATCTTCCATTTCAAAATTATCATTTTGAATTGTTAATAGATGCTGATTGTCTTCAGTAACAATTGAGTCTGGAGATGTGTCTGGTTCTAAACTAATTCCACCACCAACTACAGCAACCTTTGCAGTAAGACTTGCACCTTCTGTTCCAGTTAGATTGAATACAAGATTATCACCTATAGTATATCCTGTACCACCATCCTCAATTAAAATTTCATTTACTGAACCTGGCAATATAGATTCAATCCTTGCAGTCGCAGCATTATTACCACCAGCACCAATAGTTACAGTATCACCTATACTATAATAAGAACCTCTATTAGTAATATTCTGTCCTGTAACAATACCCTTTACTACACCAGCAATCTCTAAATCTCTTGCAGTGTCAATTGAAGTTATTGTTTCTCCTTCAACAAAAGTTCCAACGATTGAGTTTTCATCAAGACTGAGTTCAGCAATGTCCGTAGCGCCTTCTCTAAACTTAATAACAGTTATAAGAATAGCAGTCGCACCAGAAGTCGAACCAGTTATAAATTCACCAATAGCAGTTGTAAAATCTGAGTTGCCAGTTTCCGTTACACGAATAACTTTGTCAGTAGACCACTCACCATCAGATGAACGTAATAGATTATCTCTTGGATAAAGTATCTCTGGTTCTTCGTTGAAAAGAATTCTAAAGAATAACTTGTGGGCGTCAGCAGTACCTTTGGCTGCATACAAGTCTTTAATACTCTTGATAAGTTTTCTTTTCTCCGTACCTTCTGCTAAGGTATTCGGAATAGACTCCATAAGCGAGTCTCTAAACTTATCAAGAAAACTATAAACTGTATTATCAACATCTGCATATTCTAACATCTGTTGAATGTTTTGTACAGGGTTTGCACGATAGGATACTACGGTTGTTGTTGCACCAGAAGTAGAACCTGTTACCGTCTCTCCAGTTTCAAATCTTTGTTGGGATGTAATGAATAGTCTGTTGTTTGCATCAAAGTCATCAACAAGAACTCTTGCAGTCGCTTTAGATTTAGAACCAACAATAGTTTCACCAGCAACAAACTTACCAGCAGATGATTCTAGAACAACCTTTAATTCTGTTTCATCCAGAATATAATTTTTAGATATTGTTTCTTCTACAACATAATCATTAGAACCAGATACTACCAGTTCACCAGCTTCTAAAAACTCATAATAGTATTTTAGGAATAAAGAGAATACAGGATGATCTGCCTTGATAAATCCAGGCAGTTGATCTTGTATGTGCGGTGATACTTTATTCTTTAAAGTTGGACTAGTCATTTATAAAACCTTGCTAGTATGTATTCTGTGTTGTAGTATATCCTGTACCAGCAGAAGAACCGCCAGATACAATAATATCAACAGTGCCATCAACTGATGTATTTCCCATATCAATTTCAAGTAATTGATTTCTCACAGATACAATATCATTGGAAGCAGGAAGTATGTCAATTGAAATTGAACTTCCTACAACTGAAGTAATAGTTAAGTCAGTAAGAACAATCTTACCTGTTGCATAATCAATTGTTCCCGCTGTACTGTCAACATAGTTTCTAGTAGTACCACCAACCAAATAGTAAGTTCTAATATTACCAATACCATCATCATCTAAAAATAATGTGTTTGTGTTTGTAGAAATAGTAAATCCTGTGGATGAAGTAATACCACCCATAGCACTATTATGTCCAGTGTGCGGATTATATAATGGATTGTTAAAATCAATAACGTATTGTGTAACAGTATTTAATACTGGTGTCAATATTTTATTAAGAGTAATTCTTGTTGTGTTAGATAGTATGGAACCATCAGAAGCATCAATCAACCTAGAAAGTTTTGAATGTCTAAACACAACATCAAAGTTTTGCAAGTCACTTGTATTATAATCGTCTATTGTTTTTCTAACAAGAGATTCGATATCTCCGACAGACTTTGTGGTTGTCTTACTATCAAACTTAAAATCTGTTCTTAGTTTAATCTTTGTAACCTCTGGATTAACAAAGGTAGGACGTATAGATGCAACATTATATTTTTTCAAATCATTTGCAATACTATTCTTTTGAGCTTGTGTTAAGTTAACACCAGACTTAGTTCTTACAGATAGAAACACCTGTCCATAAATTGGTGGATCGTTGTCTTCACCACCCCACACTTGAACCGATTTAGTTCCAGCATATACTTGAGGAAGAATTGTTTTATAGTCTTGTGTAGTTACTGCTCTACCTTGAGATGAATAATCTAAAGGAGCATTAAACTTAATAGAAGAAATAGTTTCTGATTCAGCACCACCTCGTGCTGCAATCAAAGTAGCTACAGTTACATCTGTCTCACCATCAACAGAAGTTGTGGAGAAAGTATTTGCACCGTTTGCTTTTGTTTTGTTTGTTACAACATATTGTAGTTGAATAATATTTCCATTTGAAATTGCACTACCAACAACACCATCCCCAAAGTAAACTTCAAACCTTCCGTCACTGCCTTCTTGAAGGAAGTATACGTTAGCACCAGAAGTTACTTGAGTAATATCAGTTGCGAGAGTATATACAGTAGTCGTTACATCACTCGCTGAATTTTGTACGGATACATTTAGAGTTGTAGTATCTCCACGAACATCAGATACTAAAAACTTCTGTTCAATATTATTTAAGTCAACAGTATATCTAGAAGTAATAAGAGTGCCTTCGTATACTGGAATGTTTGCAAATCTCATCACACCGTTTGATGGTGTTACAGATACATCATCGTTAGTAACAAATCCATATGTACTTCCATCCACCTTAGTTGTAAACCGTGTTCCTTTAGCAAGGGTTGCACTGATTGCTGATGAAGAGTTTAATGTTACGTCAACGTATGCGACAGGAGCTCGACATGAACGAGGAGTGTATCCTAATTTCTTTGCATGAGATACAACTGAAGAGCGAAGAGTTGCACTATCTAAGAAAGATTCGTTCATTGCAAAGTTGGCATTCATTGCAAGGTAATGTGTATTGTACGCAAGTAGATCAATGATTTGAGATAAACCAGAACCTTCAAAGTTATAGTCCGTAAACTCATTCTGATTCTTCATGTATGTCTTTAGATTGTCTTTGATTAAATCAAAGTCTAATTCAGTGACTTGTAATTTCTTTGCCATATTATGCGCTCTTCTCTAATTGTTTTAACATCATCTCAGTCTTTCCAAATTAACTTCCATCTCAATAAGTCCAGCTGGAGAATTGATAAGATAAAATTCAATAATAACATTATATCCATTTCTATCAATGTTTGCATCAACTCTTACTGATGACAACTCAACTCGTGGTTCAAAGTTTACGATACACTCTTCAATGTATATTGATAAAGTTTCAGCGGTAGCTATATCTACAGGTTCGAATAATGTCTTTCGAATATCAGAACCAATCTCTGGGTGAAACGGACGTTCATAAAAATCTGTGTTAATGAGATTACGCACACTTCTCTTTACTGCATCAGCATCTGTCAATCCAGCAATGTCTCCAGTGATAGGGTGTCTTGTGAAAGACAAACTAACATCCTTATACTTTCTAGTTGCCCTAGATGGTGACGCAGACGCATCACTAAATGAGTTTGGGGTAAGTGCCATTTAAATCTCCTTACTTCTATTTATAACGAAAGTTAGAGATTAACGAACTCTCTATTGGCAATATGATTCTCTTCAATATCTTCTTTAGATTGTCCGTGGTATGCAACTGCATGGTGTTCTGCAATCATATTCTCATTAAGAATACTTCCATCTTCCATTCTGAACTGTCCAAGTATTCTACCATACTTACCTTTACCATCTTTAACAGTGACAAGTGTTTGAATTGAACCAACAGGCATACGATCTGTTACATACTTCTTAGCTGCAAGTCCATACTTCTTTTCTTCTAAGTCTCTTGTCCTAGACTCTGGTGTGTCGATACCAAAGAAGCGAATCCTTTGTTTCTTTAACCAAACTCCAAATCCCAAATCAATATCAACATCTGTAGTGTCGCCATCAATCACTTTAATTATTTTACATTTATATTCGTACATTCATTTCTCCTTATCCAGCAGATACATTTCCGCTGCCTGCTGTCATAGCGCCAGCATCTGCTGCATCACCAACTCTTCCTACAGGTTTACCATTAACTGTAACCGTACCAGAACCAGCCTTTAATGTCTCAACATGATCTGGACAAGCTGGTGGACTGTGTGTATGTTCAACTGTAGGAGCGCCAACTACGATTATATTTATACCGTTAGCTGTGACAGTTCCATCTGTATTGGAAGTATCAATAGTTGTAGATGCAGTACATCCGTGTCCTGTATCCAATGCATCACCTTCTCTACATACTGCTGGCATATATCTTTTCCTATGCTAACTGGTAGAATTTACCAGTGTCCTTATATCTCTTATGATTGTACATAGTAAATATCATTGCACGATTGCCCGCATCTTTACATGAGATATGAATCCAAGGAAGTCCAGAGCCTGTATTCTTATATTCTAGAATCAATTGATCGTGCGGAACATTTTCTCTAATCCACTGAACTCTTGTGTAGTATTCTGATTTTGATACGCCAGGGAATTGAATGTCTGCTGCTTCACCCACATTGTGTTGTGAACCTGTAGACTTTCCTCTAAACGCATTAGTAACAATCATATCTGGATACTGATCTTTGATTGGATCAAGAACGTGTATCGCAAGAGTTTTAAGTTTGTCAATAATTTCTTTTTGAGTGAAACCTTTGTTACCACCCTTTTTAATTTTTGTTTTCGCAACAACAGAGTTCTTAGATAGTTGTCCTAATGTAAAGTGTGTAGATAGTGGAAGTGAATAGTTAACCCCACCAATAACATCTCCAGCACCATCATACTTAAAGTCTGCTTGTGCAGATTCAAGTGCAGCAGTATCCGCCGCTGCTTCTGGTTCTGCACTAAAGGCCGAACCTTCTTCTCCATGTTCTTCACCTTCATCTGGAATGCGAGGAATAGATGTTGCCTTTCTAGACGCACCACTTGTATTAATCTTACCTGTCAATGCATTAAAGGAATAGTCTGAGAATGAGGTTGGCATAATATCACCAGCTTCGATTGCTGATTTAATTTCTGCATCACTCTTTTCTTCATCATCACCAGCAAAGAATTCATCAGACTCACTTAAAGGAACAAAAGGTTTTTCCTCTAATACTTCTGCTTCTTTCGGTGCCTCAATCTTACTAGCAAACCCATCTGTGTCATACTCTTCATCATCAATACTGAATGGTAGAATACCAGTTGCAATATCTCCTGTGTCCATGAATGTAACTTCTGGTGCGTATCCATCTCCAGCTGGTGGTGAAGGTTTAACACGAGGAACGATAGGAACAACAGCAGTAATAGTTGATACAGTAACAGCAGTTGCACTTCCGTCATTCAATCCAACAGTTGCACCATCAATATTGATTGCAGCACCCGAACCAAATTTAGTTGCACCGCCACCATATACAGTTAGTGCAGCATCAGTACCGATACTCATTGCACCAGTTGATGTTATATTCGTTGTACCAGTAGACGCAATGTCCAGTGTAGCTTCAGTATGGAAAGAAGATGCACCTTTAATAGTTGTCGCAAAGGTTCCTTCTGCCAACATACCTACGTTACCAGTGATGTTAGTGGAAAGGTTTCCTTTAATGTCTGTAAGTGAATCCCCATCAATAACCATATCATAATTACCAAGTACTGCATTCGTAAAGTTTGCGGCGGTAATGATTTGCATGTCACCTTGGGATTGTTGTAAGAACTTTCCAACAGACTGTTGTGTCATTGTAGTCTGTGCAGTCATCTCTATTGATTCGTTTGCGAACATGCGGATATTTTTACCAGCATGGAAGTCGATGTTCTGTCCTACATTAAACTTTAAGTGTTCATCAATCTGTGCATCCATACTACCACGCACATACAGAGATGCATCACCATCAACGAATACTTTCATGTTACCACGAACACGAACCTGTTTGTCATTATGAACTATTTCAAAATCATTACCGACAATCTTAGTTACCTTAGTACCGTCTGGATGTACTTCATAGAAAGTTCCAGAACGATGATACTCGTGTATACGTTCATGCCCTGGCGTGTCATCAAACTCTTGGATGTGTCCACTCTCTGTTTCCCTTACATGGTTGAAAGGATACTGAGCATTGTATGATGGTTTAGGTTCACCAGTTAAGTCATCGACATTATCTGATTTAAATTTATTAACAGGGTGTTGGTTTCTTTGATCGTTTACTGCAAGACGATTGGTGTCCGCTTCGTTTACTCTACGAGGATAGAACCCATTAGGGTCACTAAACCCTTTGAGATTATTTCTTTTAGATACAATGACTTCAACCTCTGCACCTTCTCTTGGCGGTTCATCAAATGTAATCTTACCTGATTCAATCTTATATGACATTTCTTAAACCCCCTTCTCTGCAAGATAATCTTTTAGTGTGATAGTACCATTCTTGAGTCTACTATCAACTCCCTTTGGAAATTGTTCTGGATAGAAGTGTCCACTGTCACCAGAGATATCATTCTTTAGTCCTGCTGATGCAAACGCTGATCTAGCAACTTGGGTATAGTTGGAATCCCCTTTACTACCATCATCATATATGCGTCCATCATCAGTGTAGATAGTTAAGTCAATAGCACACGCATAGTTGTGCCATGAGTTGCCCGGCCTTGCAGCAAGAGGCCCACCCGCTTGGTACTTACGATATAGTTCTAATTGTTTTGCATTACTTCTATATGAGAAAGCAATGTTACAATCCATATCTGGATTATCATCAAGGAACTTATTAATGCCTGCAATAAATTTACTTCTAAGTTCTGGTGCAAGTTGATTAACTTTTCCTGCCATTTGATTTCCAAATCTAGACCTACCAAACTCAGATGATTCAGATCTTGCACCATCACCAAAGTATGCATCTGGCGGAACCTCAACATTGTTTTCTGATTCGGGTGGATTGTTAGTTGCACGTTGTACTACACCATCAATCTTTACTAGGACTGTAGAGTCTGTTGCATCAGCGGGCGTAGAAAATTCTGTAGTCGTACCATCACCTAAAACCATTGACTCAGATATTTCTGGTGGTGGAAGTGTTTGGTTTGGAGAGAAGTCGTGAGGAGAGTCACCACTTGGAGCTGCAGCAGCAGAAGTAACGCCAGGGATTGTACCCATCACCATAGGTTCTTGCATGAAGTCTGGATCACGCCAGAAACCAAATACCCATGAACCTTCAATCGGCCCTGTGGGAGAACTACCAATACCACCAGCAGAAGCAGAGTTCGCTGGTTGCACACATACTGCCCAAGGTAAGTCTACCGTAGGAAGTTTTGTTTTATCTTCAGTATGATAACCGTACACACGAGCTCGTACTCGTCCAAGTGCAAGTGGATCATTTCTATCTTCTACTACACCGAACCACCAAACGAAACCGTCACGGCCAGCGAAGAATGTATTGTCAGTAATCGCCATTTATAAATCTCCTTACAGGTATTTATAATGAAACCACAGAAGCACATGTGTGATATTGAAGACACACATTCATACTAATAGATTAATCTATTGACAAAAAGACGTATTTGTAATATAAGTAAAGGTGTGAAAAGAAATCACATAGTATATTAAAAGGAAATCCTAAAATGAAAACGACTCTAATCGCTGCAGCATTTGTTGTTGCAGGCACACCACTATTGGCTGAAGGTTTAACTTTCGGCGGCGAAGTAGATTCTGAATACAAAGTAGATGCAGAATCAATGACAGTAACATTGACACCAGAAGTAAATTACGGAATGGGTAAATGGAACGTAGAAGCAAGTACAGACATTTCTGTATATAACAACAAGTCAACTGCTGACTCAGACTTTGTATTGTTTGACGCATTGGACAATGGTACACATCCAGTACTAGACTTTGAAGTCACATACGGATTGCGTGACAATGTAGAATTGTCTGCTGGTTCTTCATGGGACTTGAATGCAGGCAAACGAGGCGATGTTACAATCGGGGCATCGTTTAGTTTCTAATTTGTTTCTTATTGTTTACAATGTACATTATATGAAACAGTTTACATAAAAAAAAGGAAAGGCAATAATTGCCCTTCCTACACTTGAGTTCCTAGAGAACCAGTAATACTAGTCATCTTCTTAAAGATAACATTCAGACCTTCCTCACATAGAAACCCCTGTACCGTATCACCTTCACGAGTGATGCCGGGCAGTTCTACTTGAGACTTGCCATCAAAGATTGCAATCTCATACATTCCCTTCTTACCACCGTAAGAGTAACTATGACTTACCACAGACATTTCATACTTATCAAACTTTACAATGGCTTGAACACCATCATAGAGTTTTTCGAATTTTAGTTCTTCAAATTTCATTTCATACTCCTTTAGACCGTTGACCGCATTTCTTGAATGAGGTGATTCTTATCACGCATCGCAGCCATTCTGTTATATCCCTCTAACCATTTCAGAGGAGACATAATGTTTTGCGATACAGACATCTTGAGTTTACGAGAGCGAAACTCTTTCTTCAAGTCTTTCGCCATCTGAGTTCCCAAGAACCGTGAGACAAGTTTCACCAAGTCAACACGAAACCCTACATCGTGATGCATGTTCCCAGCCGTGTGGGTGAGTTCATGGATGATGGTGTACTTGTTTGTACCGCAGTTAGGACGCAGAGAGATAACACCGTTGTATCCCGCCGTACCCGCTACACGAGGACTAGAAGACGCCTTCATAAAACGTAGAGTAGGACTCTTCTGACCATTATTACCGCATAGGTTCTGATACGTCTTAGACTTGACAATGCGTTTGAAGTACTGTGTGGTTTCCTTCTCTGATAGATTAACTGAACTATCTGGATACTTACGCTGTACGGCAAACTCCGCTGAGTAAACCTTAGAACGACCACTGTCTACACCAGACGCCTGTAAACGTCCTGTACGAATTGCACGAGACTTCTTTGCAAAGTAATTCGCATACTTGTTTGCAAGGTCATTATTCATTACACCAGTGTCAAGTGCAGCTTGATATGCGTCAGTAGAACTATACATTATACATTCTCCGTCATTGCGTATTGTGGAACTGTAAACATGTCATCAAACATCCCTACCTCATCAAAACCATTGAG
>Ga0233444_10005379_pt1 | contig 11849 bp, 10 predicted proteins | sample SI_124_October20_6_FD_182792 | JGI IMG/M metagenome (GOLD analysis project Ga0233444, IMG submission 182792) | Seawater microbial communities from Saanich Inlet, British Columbia, Canada - SI_124_October2016_10_MG | ecosystem: Environmental > Aquatic > Marine > Inlet | place: Canada: British...
TCTGTGGTGTGCTTCCTGTTCATATTCTTTAATATTTTATTAGACCCACTTTGTATCGGCAAATGTATTAATGGCATTAATTTTTCACACTTGCCATGAGCTGCTATTAGATCATCAGTTAAATCTTTGGGATGTGAAGTGGTATACCTTATTCTCTTAAGATCTTTAATCTTAGCAATTTCATAGATTAAGTCTGAAAGTTTTTTGTCTTTATAATTATATGCATTAACATTCTGCCCTAAAAATGTAATTTCCTTTGATCCATTCTCTACAAGAACGTTAGCTTCATTAATTATCTCTTGTATAGATCGAGAGTATTCTCCGCCCCTTGTATAAGGAACTACACAAAAATTACAAAATTTATCACAACCTTCTTGAATGGTTAAAAAAGAGGAAATTTTCTCGTCAGAATTTCTTGTTATATTTAATTTATCAAATTTATCAATTACATCAAATTCGGTCGAGTTTATTTTTTTAGAATTTTTTTCTATGCTTAAAATTACTTTATTTATTTGGTGATATGACTGAGGGCCAATCACTGCATCAATGTAACTCTCTCTTTCAAGAAGAATTTCACCCTCGGCCTGGGCTACGCAACCCACAATTAAAACTATAGGTTTTTCTTTATTTCTAAATTCTTTCTTTAGTCTGCCAATATCATGGTAAACTTTATCAGTAGCTTTTTCTCTGATATGGCATGTATTTAAAACATAGCAGTTGCTTTCACTTAAGTCTTTAGTTGGAAGATAATTAATTTTTTTTGTCAGATCTATAATACGGTTACTATCGTATTCGTTCATTTGACAACCAATAGTTTTGATGAAGATTTTTTTGTGCAATTTATTTTTTAATTTTTGAACCGTAAAGTTCTAGTTTATGATCAACTAGTTTATACCCTAATTTTTTAGCAACCTCATTTTGTAATTTTTCGATATCTTTATTTACAAATTCAATTATTTCTCCACTATTAATATCTATAAGATGATCGTGATGTTCATCTGGCGATTGTTCGTATCTTGCTTTTCCACCTTTGAAATCATGTTTTTCTAATATACCAGCTTCTTCAAATAGCTTTACTGTTCTGTAAACAGTAGCAATGCTAATTTTTTTATCAACCTCAATTATTCTTTTATGAAGTTCATCCACGTCAGGATGGTCTTTAGTCTCAGACATAACACGCGCGATAACTTTTCTTTGATCTGTAAGTCTAACACCTTTAACTTTGCATTTTTCTTCAATCGAATTCATATTAATTGTTAATCTAGCTTATATATAATGGTTTAATCAAATTTTTTTGTATTAATTTTTTTTTAATTAAAAGTTCAATATTTGCTTGCTTAAATTGACCTAAGTCTGAATTTTTAAAAGCATAAAGGCTAATATTTTTGGACAATTTAATTCCTTTAACAACAGCTAGTGAGATTCGTATTGCAGAAAAGCTACCTGGGCCAATATTTACAAGTATTGTAAAATTTTTATCAAGATTTACTTTGTGTTTTTTTATCATATTTAATATGGTAGAAACTAATTGGTCTTTGTCTTGCGCCCCATCGCTGAAATTATGTATAAAAAAATTATCATCAACCTTTAAACCAAGCGCATCATCTTTGCCTATGAAATTCAAAATTAAAAAATCTTTAATCATTTCTTTTCTTATAACTATATTGTGTTTTCAAAACAATTTGTATTCAAATTCTTCTTTAGAAAATATTGAAGATTTTGGGATAATTTCTTTAATGTACCACAGATTCGAAGAAAATAAGTATCCTTCAACTAATATTAAAATTATCGATTTCAAAAAACAATTAGATATAATTGAAAATAGTAACATTGAATTCGTAAACCCTAATAATTTTGAAAAAACTTTAAGAGAAAAAAAGAAAAAAAGAAAAATTCTACTAACTATAGATGATGCGTTCCTCTCATTTTATGAAAATGGTTGGCCTATTCTGAAAAAGAGAAAAATTCCTTTTATTTTATTTGTTAATACTAAAGATGTTGGCGCCCCTAACTATATGAACTGGAGTCAAATAAAAGAAATAAGTAAAGAAGACTATATTGAAATTGGCAACCATAGCCATACGCACGAATATTTAGTTGAAGAAAGTAATGAAATTATTAAAGCTGACATACTTAAATCAATGGAAATTTTAAAAAGTAAATTAGGAAAAAATTCAAAATTTTTTTCTTATCCATTTGGAGAATACAGTCTTGATTTTAAAAAGATAGTCAGCTCTTTAGGTTTTATATATGCATTTGGGCAACATTCAGGTGTAATAGATATAACAAAAGATTTTTATGAATTACCAAGATTTCCGATAAATGAAAAATATGGCGAATTAAAAAGATTTAAATCCTTAACTAAGACCTTGCCTTTTAAATACAAAAAAATTTACCCAGAGGAAAAATATCTTCTTGATAAGAATAATCCTCCTAATGTAATTATTGAATTTTACAAAAATATTAAAAATATTAAATCAGTAAATTGTTACTCAAATGAAAATGATAGATGGAGACAGTCCAGTATTAAATTTATCAATTCTAATACTCTTGAGATTTCAATAAATAAGAAATTTATAGGAGAACGTGGACGAATTAATTGTTCTTTAAAGGATACAAGTGGATTTTGGAGATGGTTAGGAATTCAATTTGTGGTTAGTAACAAATAATTAAGAAGTTAACTCTATTTGCTTAACGGAATTGACTAATCTAACTGGTTCAAAATCAGTTAATCTATTTTGCTTAATAATTTGATTTAAAATTTTAGTATACTCAGCTCCAGTTTGAGCATAGTTTTTAAGCGTTTCTGTTAAGTCTAGACCGTTAATAAAATCTTTATTTTTTGATCTTAAACTTTCTCTTTTTTCTCTAAATTTTTTGTAACTTTTATGCGTGTTTAAATTATTTTGGTAGGCTTTTACTGATGCTCTCAAAATAGGAAATTTTAAAACTTTATGGTTTTTATCACCCTCTCTCTGTAATGGTGAAATACCTTGCCCACTCCAAGTCCATTGTCCAAAAATTGCATTTCCTTCTAAAGCAAATCTTGATGTTCCCCAGCCACTTTCTTTAGCTGCTTGAGCTAAAGCAATAGAGGTAGGTATAATATCTACTCTTTTAACTAGTTCCGATATATCACCCTTCTTAACTTTATATTCTAAAAGCTTTTGTCTTATCCATTGTTTTTCTAGGTCTGTGGTAAATTTTTTACCAGAGATTATTTTTAATTTTTCCCTGTCAGCAGAAATTCTCTCATTTTCAGCAACAATCAATGGAAGAACAATTTTTATAAACGTTTCTTTTTTTAATCTCGTGCTTTGCAACTCATCTAAATCTTTAGGAAATTGAGTAAAATAAATAGGCTTTACAAGTTTTTTGTTCCTTACCTGAGTTAAGTCGTAATTTACATCTTTAAAAAGATTTAAAACTGTTTCAGTTTTTAAATTAAGATCTGGAAGAATTACCTCTGCAACATTTTTCTTTTTAACTTTAAGCTCTTGTCCTTTTTCTTTTTTAACTTGAACTTGAGGTTTTTTTACTTCTTTTTTAACTTGAACTTGAGGTTTTTTTACTTCTTTTTTTACTTGAGCTTTGGGTTTTTTTACTTCTTTTTTGACTTCAACTTTAGGCTCTTCTATCTCAATTTTTTTTACTTGTTCTAAATCAGTAAAATTACTTATGACAGATATTATGGCTGTTGTTATTCCAATAACTAGAAAAAAACCAATTATTACTTGTTTTGAGCTTCCAGGATTAATTTTTTGATTATAAATTCCATGAAATAAATCGGTTAGTATTGTGGCAAAAAAACTATAGAACGTCCGGCCTAAAGTTGGGATTATATTTAAAAAATTTAATCCTATTTTACCTAAATTGCTCCATAAATTTTTTACACTCCCGTTAATCTTTCTCAGAGTGTCGTATTTAAAATTTTCACTCTTTCTGATAAATTTATTCTTAGATTTAATTTGGTTCTCTTTAAAATCTGAAATATTATTTTTAAGCTTTGAAATAGGTTTAAAGAAATTTTCTTTAATAAAACTTGTTTTATAATCTTTTGGTATAGCAATGTTATTTTTTCTTAAAATTAACTCTAATTGCCCAGTTGTTAAACTTTTTCTATTTTTAACATATTCCTGAATCTCTTTAACGCTATATATATAAGCTAACTCTAAAAGTTTATCTCTATAACTTAATTTTTTTTTCATAACTATATTGCTTCTACAGAGTTAACTTCTTTGACGTAGTGTTTAAGAAGATTTTGAACTCCTTGTTTTAAGGTCATTAATGAACTTGGGCAGCCCGAGCAACTTCCTTGCAATTCAACTTTAACCACTCCGTTCTTAAATGATTTAAATTTAATATCCCCTCCATCTCTTGCCACAGCTGGTCTTACTTTGGTATCTAAAACTTGAATTATTTTACTCTCTATTTTGCTGATATTATTAGCTTTATCAGGTTGTATTTTATTATTTTTTAAAATTGGATCCTTATTTTTTTCAAAATAGTCATTTAAGTGAGATATGACCATAGGTTTGAGTACATTCCATGTAACATCTTTTGTTTTTTTTACTGATAAAAAATTTTTTGAAAGCAAGATAAGTTCAACCCCACTAAATTCTAACAATTCTTTTACGAAAGAATTAGAAACTTCATTTATTTTACTTTTTTGAAATTCTTCTGTGCCGATAGCTGAAATAGTTTTTTCAGAAATAAACTTTAGGGAGTCAGGATTAGGCGTTGGCTCAGTATGTATCATGTTGAGTTTATATTATATCAGCCCTACTATATCACGTACATTCTTAAGGTTTTCCTCAGCTAATATATTGGCTTTTTCACTGCCTTTTTTCAAAATTCCCTTTAAATATGATTTATCATCTAGTAACTTTTGAATTTCTTTACCAACAGGTACTATTTCGCTAATTAAATTTTCTGCTAACTTTGTTTTTAGAAAAGAATAATCTTTACCAGCCATTTCGGTAAGAACTTTTTCTAATTTCACCTTAGACAAAACAGCATAAATATTCAATAAGTTTAAAGCTTCAGGTTTTTTTTCCAGTAATTTTAAATTTTCAGGAATTGGTTCCGAGTCAGATTTAGCTTTTTTAATTTTTTTATTTATTTCATCAGCACTATCTTTCAAATTAATTCGGGAATAAGCGGACTCTTCGGATTTGCTCATTTTTTTTGTCCCATCTCTTAAGCTCATTACTCTTGAAATATTTTTAGATATTAGTGGCTCTGGAAGTGGAAAAAAATCTTTAGATTTAAAATCATTATTAAATTTAAGCGCAATATCCCGAGACAATTCCAAATGTTGTTTTTGATCTGCTCCAACTGGAACATGTGTGGCTTTATAAAGAAGTATGTCTGCTGCCATCAAATTTGGATAAATATACAAACCTACACTGGCTTTCTCTTTATCAGATCCTGCTTTATCTTTAAATTGTGTCATCCTATTCAGCCAACCAATTCTTGATACACAATTTAAAATCCAAGCTAGTTCTGAATGTCCAGGAACTGAAGACTGATTGAAGATTATACTTTTACTAGGATCAAGACCTGTAGCTAAAAAACTAGCTGTTGTCTCAAGTACGTTTTTTGTGAGATCGTCTGGTTTTTGAAAAACTGTTATAGCGTGCAAATCTACCACGCAATAAATACAGCTCATTTCTTTTTGTAGTGATACAAAATTTTTTAAAGCACCAAGGTAGTTGCCAAGATGTAAATTGCCTGTAGGCTGAACTCCAGAAAAAACTAATTTTTTATCACTCATTAATTTGTTTTATAATTTTTTATTTTCAATATTCCTAACAAGTAACAAGATAACAAATAAACAAAGCCAGCGAAACCTACAATTGATATTAAATAAATTGCTTTGAGTTTATAGGTATAATCCAAATAACTTTCATAATTATTTAATGCTAGAAGCAAAATTAAAGACATTGTTATTGTCGAAGCTAAAATTTTAAGGAAATTGGGTATTAGTTGATTGTTTAATAATAAAGATTTTTTCTGATTTAAAAGGTAAATATAAACTAAAACACCAATCCAAGTAGCTACAGAAGTTGCTATAGGAATAATCAAAAATCCATAACTCGGAAATAAACTCACACTGATAGAAATATTGATTATAACCATTGATATTGAAATATATAAAGGAGTTTTGGTATTATCACGAGCAAAGAAAAAATTTGATAAAATTTTAACTAATGCAAAGGCTGGTACACCGTAACCAAAATATTTTAATGCATCAGCAGTTAATTTAACATCTTCTTCAGAAAAAGATCCATATCCAAATAAAGAATTTACTATTTCTTCTGATGCTAAAATTAAACCAATGCTTGCAGGTATTGATAGTAGTAAAGAAAGTTCAAAGGACTTACTTTGAATATCTGATAGTCTCCTTAAGTTTTTATTTTTAAATGCTTTTGAAAGTGCTGGTAGAGAAACCGTACCTACTGCTATTCCTGCAATTGCTAGATTAATTTGATAAATTCGATCTGCATAATATAAATAAGAAACAGCTCCTGTTTCAAAAGACGCAATAATTGTTCCAACCAAAATATTAATTTGCGTAACACCTGATGAAAAAATACTTGGTATTAATTTTTTAAAAAAAATTTTAACTTTACTATCTGCCTTTAATTTAAAAACTAAATTGGGTTTATAAAATTTTACAGTAACAAATATTAAAAATATGAGTTGAAATATACCGGATAAAGTAACACCATATGATAATTGCTTTGCAAAGTTGAGGTCGAGCTTATATGAGATAATTAAACTTAAAATCAAAATAATATTAAGGATGATTGGTGCTGCTGCTGCTGCAGCAAATTTATTATTAGAATTTAAAATACCTGAAAAAAAGGATGAGAGGCTTATAAATATTAAAAAAGGAAATGTAACTCTTGTTAGCTCCACTGCTAGATTAAATTTTATTTCATTTTCAACAAATCCTGGAGCGATTATATATACTAAGTAGGGTGTAAAAATTTCTACAACTGTAACAATTAATATTAAAATTAGTAATAATGAGCCCAAAATATCGTCTGCAAATTTTTTGCCTTTTTTTTTATTTTCTATTTTCGCAGATGTATAGCTTGGAACAAATGCTGCATTAAAAGTTCCTTCTGCAAACAATCTCCTAAACGTATTAGGCAATCTAAAAGCTACAAAAAAAGCGTCCGCAAAAATTGACGCACCTAGAAAGAAAGCTATTAAAATGTCTCTAAGATATCCCAAAATTCTACTGATTAAAGTAAAAATGCTGAATATGGAAGTGGAGGAAAGAAGGTTCATATATAATCTTAATTAAGCCATAAATATTTAGTGAATTAACATTTTTTATATTACATACTCATTAAACTAAATGCCAAAAAAAACAGAAATTGATCATTATACTGATAAAGAGGCACTTGATTTTCATGTAAAGGGTAAGTCAGGCAAAATTGAGATTAGCTCCTCAAAGCCCTTAACTACAAAAAGAGATCTATCTTTAGCTTACTCCCCAGGAGTGGCAGCCCCTGTAAGGGAAATAGCTAAAAATCCCGCACTTGCTTATGATTACACAAGCAAAGGTAATTTAGTAGCAGTAATTAGTAATGGATCAGCAATTTTGGGTTTGGGAAACTTGGGTTCTCTTGCGTCTAAGCCAGTTATGGAAGGAAAATCAGTTTTATTCAAAAGATTTGCTGATATTGATTCTATTGATATCGAAATTGATAGTAAAGACTCTAATTCAATTATAGAAACAATAAAAAATATTAGTGGTACATTTGGAGGTATTAACCTTGAAGATATTGCTGCACCGGACTGTTTTATTATTGAACAAAAATTAAAAGAAATTTTAGATATTCCAGTTTTTCATGATGATCAACATGGCACAGCTATAATTACCACTGCTGCACTTATTAATGCTTTAGATATTTCAAAAAAGAATATTTCTGATGTAAAAATTGTTGTTAATGGAGCCGGCGCATCAGCTCAAGCATGTGCAAATTTATTTAAAAGTTCAGGTGTTAAAAGTGAAAATTTAATTATGTGCGATAGCAAAGGTGTTATTTACAAAGGTAGAAAAAATATTGACCAATTCAAATCTGCACACGCTACTGAAACTAAATTAAGAACTTTAGAGGATGCAATTAAAGGATCCGATGTTTTTTTAGGATTATCTGCTAAAGATGTAGTTAATAAAGAAATGATAAAATCAATGGCCAAAAATCCTATAATTTTTGCTTGCGCTAACCCAGATCCAGAAATTAAACCTGAACTTATCAAAGATGTAAGAAACGATGCAATTATAGCAACTGGTAGATCAGACTATCCTAATCAAGTTAATAATTTAATCGGATTCCCTTATATTTTTAGAGGTGCACTTGATGTTAGATCAAAAGCGATAAATGAGGAAATGAAAGTTGCTGCAGCAAAAGCTATTGCTCTTTTAGCGAGAGAAAATGTACCTGATGAAGTGGTATCAGCTTACGGAGGTGATAGACCAAGATATGGGAAAGATTATATAATTCCTTCAACATTTGATCCTAGATTAATTAGCGTAATACCTGCAGCTGTGGCTGAAGCTGCAATGAAAAGTGGAGTAGCTCGTAAGAAAATTTTAGACTTTGATTTATATAAAGACCAACTTTCAAATCGTTTAGATCCTTCAATGTCATTAATGCAAGGTATAAATGCAAAAATAAGAAAAAATCCTAAAAGAGTAATATTTGCCGAAGGTGAAGATGAAAATATGCTTAAGGCTGCAATAGAATTTGGTAAAAACAAGTTAGGTAAGCCAATATTAATAGGTGCTGAAAAAAGAATTAAAGAACAGCTAAAAAAAATAGGGTTGGATGAAAGTTATAAAATTGAAATTGTTAACTCTACAGATAAAGAAAAAAGAGAAAAATATGTAAAACATTTATACAAAAGATTGCAGAGAGAGGGACAATTGGAGAGGGATGTTGATCGTCTAGTAAGAAATGATCGTATCGCATGGGGTTCTTCCATGATAGCATGTAAAGATGCTGATGCAATGGTAACAGGTAATATTAGACATTACGCGGCTTCAATCGAAAAGCTTAAAAGAGTAGTGGAAGCAAGACCAGGTGAAGAAATATTTGGTATGACTATGATAGTTGCAAAAGGAAAAACTATTCTCGTAGCAGATACAAATGTTAAGGACTTTCCTTCCTCTGCAAGACTGGTAAATGTATCAAAATCTTGTGTACGTGTAGCTCGTCTATTTGGTTTTGATCCTAAAGTTGCATTTGTATCTCATTCTACTTTTGGTAAACCAATTTCAAAAAATACAAAACATGTGCGAGACGCAATTGAATTGTTAAAAAAAGAAAAAGTCGACTTTGATTTTGATGGGGAGATGCAGCCAGATGTTGCTCTGAACCCTATTTATAAAGAAATCTATCCATTCTCAAAAATTGTAGGCAATGCAAACATTTTAATAATGCCAGCACTACATAGCGCAGCGATATCCACTAAACTTATGAAAGTTTTTGGCGGCGGTAAGTTAATAGGCCCGCTTCTTGTTGGGTTGGGTCTACCAATTGAAGTTGCTCCTTTAAGAGCAAGTACATCTGAGATTTTAAATTTAGCTTCTATTGCCTCATACTCTTCAGATATAATTGATTATTCTAATTAAAGTTTATTTCTGCTTAATTCTGTAGCTAAATAGATTGAAGGAAAAATTTCTTCAACATCGTAAATTTTATTTGCCTCATTGATTATTTCTTTCTTCTCATCTGCGTCCATTGCTATTCCAAAAATATAAATATTTTTATTTATCGTCTCGAGAGTATAATTTCTTGATTTTGTTTTTTTATTAAAAATTAAAGCGGTTCGCAATTGACTTGTAATTAAAATATCTTTTGCCGTACTTTTAAAATTTGTTTGACCTTTAATAGTTATTGCATTTTTAACCGATCGAACTCCTTTTGTTTCCCAGGCCATTTTAGTAATTTGTATTTTTTCTTCTGGTTCTTCCACTTTTCCAGATAAAAATATTCGGCCATCAATCACTTCTGACTGAATAGATAAAAAATATTTTTTATTAGTTAAAGCTAATCTAGCTGATAAATTTTTTTGCATGATAGTATCGTCTATTTGCATACCAATAGTTCTTGGGTCAAAAGTTATGTCAACACCAGCTCCAAACCTTCCAACACTAGTGCAAGATGTTAAAATAAGAATTAATAAAATACTAATTAATTTTTTCATTTTTTACTTCCAAACATAATTTGTATATTTCTTTTTTGTTAATTTTTTCAGATTCTAAAATTAATTCAACAGTATCCTTTAAACTATATTTTTTTAAAAATTTTTTTGCTTTATTAACAATTTTTTCCTTATTAATTATTTTTTTATTAATATTTTTTTCTGAAACCACTACTGTTAACTCACCTTTAATTGGGGTTTTAAATATTTTTATATTATCAACCTCATTTCTATAGATAGTTTCGTGAATTTTTGTAATTTCTCTAGCTATTATTATTTTTCTTCCGTGAAAATGATTTTGAAATTTTTTTAAGTAAAAGTTAATTTTTAAAGCTGGGATAAAGAAAATCTGTGAGCACATATATGTTGAAAGAGAAGAAAGAGTTCTCTCAAGTTCGCTTTCTTTTTTTGGTAAAAAACCATAAAATAAAAATTGATCTTTAAATCCAGAAATACTCATTGCTGACGTAATTGATGAAGCTCCAGGAATGGGAATAATGTTAATTTTTTCTTTAATACATTCATTTAAAAGCAAACGGCCAGGATCTGATAATAAAGGTGTACCGGCATCTGATATTAAAGACAAAATTTTGCCCTCATTTATATGTTTTATAATATCTGCAATTTTTTTTTTCTCATTAAACTTGTGATAAGAAATTAATTTTTTTTTAATATTTAAATGATTCAATAATTTTAAAGAACGTCTTGTATCCTCACATAAAATGATATCAGATTTTGTTAATGCCTCGATTGCTCTTAATGTTATATCATCAAGATTTCCAATTGGGGTAGAAACAATATATAAAGTGTTTAATTGTGGATTCATGATATGAAAAAAATAATTCTAGTAATATTATCTTATATAATAATATTTTTTAATTCTAATCTTTTAAGTGATGAAGACAGTAAAATTCTTAAAGTTGGACTATTAGCACCATTAACAGGAGAATATAAAGAGTTAGGAAATTCGATTTTATATTCATTACAATTAGCTCTTGATGAAATAGATGATGAAAATGTTTTTATTATTCCAAGAGATGCAGGTTTTAATGAAGAAAATAAAATGAATAATGCTATTCAGGATTTAAAGGCACAAGGTGTAAAAATAATAATTGGACCAATTAGTAATGAAGATTTTGATATAGTAAAAAAATATAATGAATTAACTTTTATTTCACCCTCAAATATTACTCCTGAATTTACAAACAATATAATTAGTGTTGGTGTGAGTTTAGAATCACAGCTTATAGCCTTAACAAATTTTATTTTAAAACAAAAAAAAAATAAAACTGTAATTATGTTTCCAGAAAATGAGTACACGTATTTAATCGAAGAAAAATTAAAGAAATTGAAATTAGATAATAGAAAAATTTTCAAATATAGCCCAAATCCTGAAATTCTTACTGGTGAAATCGAAATTTTAACTAATTATGCCCAAAGGAAAAAAAATCTTCAACGTAGAAAAAAAATGTATGAAGATAAAGAGGATGAACAATCAATCAAAGAATTAGAAAGATTAGAACAAATTTATACTTTGGGAGAAGTTAATTTTGACTCTGTGATTATAATAGATTTCGGCAATAACTTAAAGAGTGTGCTAACTTCATTAGTTTACACTGATG
>Ga0233444_10005382_pt1 | contig 11845 bp, 19 predicted proteins | sample SI_124_October20_6_FD_182792 | JGI IMG/M metagenome (GOLD analysis project Ga0233444, IMG submission 182792) | Seawater microbial communities from Saanich Inlet, British Columbia, Canada - SI_124_October2016_10_MG | ecosystem: Environmental > Aquatic > Marine > Inlet | place: Canada: British...
CTCGTCTGATTGTGCTGATATAATAATTTAACGGCTTTTGCGCCTTTGCGTCCGATTGATTTAGCAAACGCACCTTTTTCAATAACATCGCCACCTAAGTCTTTATTACCGAAAATAGAACCATAACCAGAGAATTCTCCATCCCCTTCTACATCGTCTTGTGCTTTTATCTCAAAAGATACGTCAACGCGACCATCCTCGAATTTAGTCTCAAGACCAGAGGGTGTTATCTCTTGGTCGATTTGGTTTGCGTCATCCATACTCTGACCTCTTACTTTCTTTTAAACTTTAATATCATCTGATATTTTTGCTTATTTTTTAAATAGTTTTAAATCACACTAATCAAAACTTAGAAACATATATAACACAAGTATAGAGTATTTTAAATCGTTTGTTAATCCCTTTCGTCAAACACGCTATCTTCTGGAGTAACATATAAAAGCACGCACCTACAGTTAATCACATTTGCCGCGCCTCCTCTTGGGTCGGCTGGCCTCGACATTAATCTATTTCCAAAGTCGCTAGGAACTTCAAAGTCTTCATCCATAGGTACTATTTTTCCATTCATTTGTGCATGGTTGCTTCTCGTCCTATCATCAGATACGGATACCCATTGTTTTTGTAGGTCAGGTAAATTTAATGACTTTGCTATACTGTGATTGGCATAACTTGCGGCATTATGTGTTTCTGTTCTCGATATAGTTGCTGATCTTAATTGTGTATATTGACCTCTTGTTGATTGATAAATTGCGTCTGCAACAAATGCTACACCCATTGCTTCTGCATCTGCCATTAGCATAACTTCAACTAATTTCTTTCTAGTTGTGTTCGCAATATTTTTAACAGCCATAAGACCAAAAATTCTCATATAATCTCTTATTAAAACCTCAAACTGACTATCTTGCTTTTGATTTCGTAACATTCTTAAACCAAATTCTTCGATAACAGCACGATAATGTGGCTCTAATATTTTTATTAATCTACCTTCAATTAAATTCCCAGATAGCTCAATAGACCTACGCTCAGTATATTCGCGCCTTGCTATATCACCAATTTTTGCAAATTCTGTTACTAAAAGTAGTGTTAGCCTACGTTCAAAAGATTGTCGTAATCTATTTTGTTCAGCTATTTCACGTCTGGCATTGTATCTAGTGCCACCGAATTTCTTTACTTCATACTTTGCCATAGTCCACCTCTTTGTGTAGACTATAGCATTTTGTTATTTATATCACCATCAATTTATCAATATTTAAACCGACCAGCACCATAAGCGCTGTGAATATAATTGCTATAAACCAATCATCTCTACTCATAATAAACCCCAATCTAAGAAATCTTCAAAACTCTGACCGCTTGTATCTAGGTGTTCCTGTATATCTTTCCCAAGGTAATGTAATTCGACTTGCTCAATGCATTTACCTTTAAATTTACCAATGTTTCTTTCAAGGTTTTGTTTTATTGCCAAATTAACCTGTTCAGAAGTAAATCCACATGGATTATCTATATACATGTATTTCCAAATGATAAAATTAAGCCTTGTTTCAACTGGCTTACCTAAATGCCAACTCTTTTTATTCTGAATTCCATACCTAAAAGCATATTCAAAATGTGTAGTTATAGCTCTCATATTCTTGTCCTCTCATATTAGGTTTAGCCCCAGCTAATAAAAGCTGGAGCATTTTGTCTCAAACGGCGCCTTCACCATTGTATTCACCATCAGATGCGTATTCTGTAACTTTAATACCGCGACCTGAAAGTATTTTCGCATAGTAATCAGATTGATTTCTATTAGCGTTAGCTTTTCCATGCCCAATACAGCCATAAAAAGTAGCCATTGAATTTTTCCAATATTGCAAAAGCAAATCAGAATTCAATTTAGAGTAGTCCTTCATATCAGTCTCCTTTCTCTCTAATATAAATACATCATACCATATCCTTTACATGTTGTAAACAATTATTTTACACATTATTTAAAAATATTAACACTCTTTTGTAAATTAATTCTTTACATTCGTTTGGGGATGTGGTATTGTGTAACTATATTAATGAAAGGAGGACAAGAGATTGAAAAAATTTGAAATGATTACTAGCATTGAAAAATTTTACATAATGACGATTGAAGCTGATAACGAGCTAGAAGCAATAAACCTAGCAAACAAGGCTTTATCTGATGATAATTACGATGCTAAATATATCAAGGATTTTAAATATCGGAATAGGTGTTATCAAACAAGACATATTCGTGAAGCTGGAACTTCTAAATACAGAAATTCTAGGTTTATAACAGACCCACTTGTACGAATAAAATAATCAACAGCTCTAGCTACAACGGCTAGGGCAACTTAAATTTGAGAGGACAATAAAATGAAACCAACAATGAATGTATGGATAGAACTCCAAGAACCAGATGAAAATTATACTGGTGAAGAAATAGCTGACCACGCAACTAAAATGATCAGACGGCTTGGTAGTGAAAGAGGATATTTTCAATTCTCACCAAATAAAATGAAAGGATGTCATTATAGGTATATAGCTGGTCCAGAAGGTGGTATCACTCCCCTTGCAGATAATGGGAAATGGTTTAACTTAGAATATTTTGGGCGCGATCTGAAACAAAACTATTCTGGGCGCGGCACTATGACGGTTGAAGGTACAATATCTTAATACAAGGAGTTTAAGTCTATGGGTAAAAAAAATAAATTATTAACAGCTGTAGAATGTTGTATACTTTTAGATTTACCCATAGATAAATTTCTTAAATTAGAAAAAGAACAATCCCTGCCTCCCTCAATAGACGTGGGGATTGGTCGTCGATGGTATAAACATGAGATTTTAGAATGGTATGAAGACGCAAAAGAACACTTAGATTAATCCTTAGAACTCAAGGGGTTATCTTTAGACAATAAATCAGTGTCATATTTTCCACGCTCTTTGTCTAGCTGTGCGGCTTTTTTTCTAGCCCATGTTTGACCACTATCGCCACCCCATAATAACCAAGCTATAAGACCAGCGCTTGGATAACCTTCTTCACCCCTATTAAAACCAACTCCCTGCTTATCAACCTCATGTCTGCTGAAATAGCTGTGCATTCTTCTTACTGTTCTTGGGCTTAATCTTTCTCGTGACTTTAATTGATTTGCTCTCGATACACCAACCAATGTTCCGCCGCGATTAAATTCTTTTCTAAGCTTCAAGCCGCGGGTTGCATTGGTTTGCATAGCTTCTGTTGGTTTGGTATCTACATCGCTTTCGGCCTTAGAACGATCACCATCGTCGTTAGTAGCCGCATTATACTCTGAATGTGTATTGCATGGCATATATATTACTTTACCATCTTCTGTGTGACTATGAGAACCGACGCAACCAATCTCTTTTGCCCTTTCAAGTGCTTCATCTTCCGTTGTGAATACATCTTCACGAATTTCTGTTTTTTCTCCATATGCATCTTCTGCATCTTTTTTAGCATCATCTCCACTTGCTGGCGGTATAACAGGGCTACCCAATGGAAATAAATTTGCGGCAATATAAATATCATTACCACCATCAATAGGCGCTAATCCCAATCTGTCTCGTGCTTCGTTTCTTGTAATAATACCTTCACGCACTGCGGCTGTTACGTTTTCATAGACACGCTTTCTGCGTTCAACCATAGCTGGGATGCTGTCATAATCGTAATCAATTCTAATATCATCACCATATGAGGGTGAAAGCCACTCATTTAGATCGTTACAGACACGCATAGCCAATGGTATGATTGTTTCTTCATACATGGCTAATCTAGCTTCTTGTATATTTGAATATGTTTGGCTGTCTGGTATACCGATAATCTGCGAGGGAATACCAAAACATAATGCAATATCTTTAGCCGCCATGTGTTTATTTTGTAAGAAATCCATATCTTTAGGAGACATACCCATTTCTTTCCAGTCAAAATCACCTTCAAGCAACATCGGCTTACCAGAGTTATTAACTCCACTCATTCTGCGGTCTAAATCGTCTTTTATTTGTTTTCTTTGGACATCAGACATCATCATAGGTGCGCCAGATGTGTCTGTAGGCTTAAATATAACTGCCCCTGATGGTCTAGCTCCATTAACAAGCAATGCAATATTGTGTTTTGCTATAAGATTATGTTGATCAACATCTATTGAAGCCGCCATAAGTGGTGACATGCCTAGATAATCATCTAATGGGTTCCAAGTTTTAAAATGTTTTACCTCGGATTGACCTGTGAATGGATCAGCTTCATAAGTTTTTACAACTTGCCCATTGATAGTATAATTATAACCTTTTGGTATAGCCGTATTGCTTGCAATTATTTCTACTCTATCTGGCCTTAAAAGGTGTAACTCAGATGGCAAGCCGCCAGCGGTGCTACTAATAGCGTAACTATTACCAGATAATAAAATATACGCATAAAGTGATTGAAAATATTCATTTCCTGCCTGTATTGGATTAGGTTTTTTTAAAAGTGTTAATAATGGGTGCTGTTCTAATTCTTGATCACCTTGAAATACTTTAAAATTTATTGCTGAAGCCGCTTGTGATATTTCATTAACGCATTTAAAAACTACCGCATTTTGCTGATAACCTTCTTTTGCATAAGACTTATAATTATCCTGCCTGTTATGGTATGGAGTTGTTTGTTGCATATGCACTCTTGGCGCTTCTTTATGTTCTAAATTTAGATTGTTACGTTTTAAAAAATCAAAAAATGCCATTAGCTAATTCTCCACATTGGCTGTCCAGTAGACGCGCTCAGTTCTGTTAAAGCCCATACTAAGGCGTCTAATCTATCTGGGCTAATGTTACCACGTCCGTTATAAAAAATCATCTGTTCTTCCAGTTCTGGAAAATTACCAACATGAAATACCTTTTCACTTTCATATAGTGCCGCAATAGGTTCAGCACGTAACATTTTGCCTCTAGTCGCCCTTACTGAGCGATATGAAACATTCCTATCTGTATTTCTTAACAGATTTTCAACCAAATCACCACCATTATTGACTTCCGCTATAATTCTATCTGCAGAGTATTGCTGATATTTACTTATAGCCCTTCTAATCCATTGATCAGGCGACCCTCTTAAAGAGCAATCTTCTAAAATATAATACTTTTCAGTATGATTTACTTTTCCAGCAACCACAATGCCAGTTTCATCTGATGTAGCTTTACCAGTTACAGATGGATCAATGGCTATAACTATACGATTTAATTCTGGAACTTCTTCATCAGTAATTCTGCAATTTTGAAGCAAATCACCATTCCATAAAGCGCCCTCAATCTCTTTCATATAATCCCCAAGCCATATGTGGTTATATTTTAGTATGTTATTAGACCTAGAACGCCTTGCCATTTCTCTTGTAGCTTCTGTAACAAATGGGTTTTGTTCAAAATTTACGTGAACTAAAACTGCATTATCATTATTTATAAATATCTGCTCTACTGGGTCAGTGTTTAAATTTGGGTTCCAACTAAACCAAAGCTCTGAACCTTCTTTTCTAATTGTAGGGTCTAAAAGTTCTAATGATCTGTTAGACATAGACTGTGCTTCTTCAACCCAAGCTACATCAAAACCTTCGAGTGATTTTACACTTTCAGCTGTATGATCTTGCATACCTTGAAATATTACTATTCCGTCACCATTAACCGACATTATTCTATTTTTTTGAATTTCAAAATAATGACCTACACCTAATGCTTCTATTTTATCCTTTAAAAGCTGTAATGATGAAAATTCCAGAGACTTTTGCACTTCTCTAATACAAATTATTTTTGTGTCAGGTTCTTCTATTAATCTTTCAATAACAGCCTCACCAAAGAAATGTGACTTACCAGAGGCACGTCCACCTTTAGCCCCTCTATATCTTGGCTTTCCCCTGCTTCCGCTTAAAAGAGGGATACACCATCTAGGAGTTTGTATCGGTAGGGTCGACAATTACACGCTCAATCTTTGTTATGATAGCACCGCCATCTTCACCAGTTACTTCTAAATTGCTTTTATCTCGTTGATTTAAGTATTGCTTACCTAACCATATTAATAAACTTGCATTACCATTTTCAGCCGCTTGCCATTGCATACGCCTTAATGACATTCTACCTTCGTCGTTATATCTCCTATAGAGGGCTTCAAAATTATCCTCTCCACGTTCCTTTAATCTCCTGTTTAAAGTCGTATCTGACATTCCCAATATACTGCAACATTCTTGAAGGGTACACTGTATCCTTACCATATTAAGTAATCGCTGAAAGTCCTCATTATTCAATGGCTTAGATGGACCTTTAGGCCCAGTTTTTGATGTGTTTTTAGTATGCTGTATGTCTTCTGACATATTTTATATTCCTAATTATTTCTTATGTAGTTTACACGTTTAATTCTGAATTTCAAAGGTTTGTAAAATAAGTTTGTACTTTTGTAAATTTATTGTTTACATGTCTAGTGAATTTGTTATTACTTATATAAACCAACTGGAGATTTAAACATGACATATAATTTATTACCTAGAGAACAATTTGTACTTGATAATGCTGATCACTTTGTCGCTGTAAGGGGTCGCGGATTGAATAGAACTCGCAATACATTTAAAACAATTAAAGAAGCTGAAAGCTTTGGTAGAACGTATGGTGATAAACGTACTATGATTTATGCTGTTGCTGGTGATGATACTCCAGCTATTGGCGGGGTCTCTCATATTACTAACGCTTAATACCTTCTGCTATCAAAACATTTTTCCTAAGGAGGCTGGTACTAAATCCATGCCTCCTTTTATTATAATGTATTTTCATTTCTAAATTCTTACCTGTGAAATTATTATCTCTGTATTCTTCTCCTATAATTCTAATTGATATTGGATAGGCTTGTAATATCTCTGTGAGATCGTCCTCAGTTTCATAAGGAATAATTTCATCCACATACTTAATCACTGATAGTTGTATATATCGTTCGACCAAACTTTGTACTGGTTTATTCTTTTGCTTTCTTTCTCTTGATGGGTCTACATGAAGACCTACCATTAAATAATCGCAAACAGATTTTGCTTCCGATAACATAGATACATGACCAGCATGTAATAAGTCAAAGGTTGATGCTGTAAAGCCTATGATCATTTTACCTTTACCATTTTCATACCATAATTTTTAACAGTTCCCTTAAACTCCACATCATTTCTTCTTATAAGTTTTTGTTTTTTGAACCTATTATAGTCAACGTGGTGATGCCAACGCCCGTATTTTTTAACAAGTGTTGAGCAATCAGGATGAACTTTTACCTGCATTTGTGATTTAGCTAAAGTTCCAGTATCTGCATATCGCTCACCTTCCTTAACACTTCCCTCTGCATGATAAAATTCTGCTGTATTCCCACCTTTTAAAACCTGCGTATTCATTTTTTCTTGTAAGAAAGCATTGAACTGTGTAGTACACCAGCCTGCTTTAATAATATCTAAGGAAAGTATTGTATCTTCATTGTAGCGTCCCCTCCAACGATATTTAAGTTCATTACGAATAAGGTTACAGCTGTATATTCTAGTGTTTAGCACAAACGGAGTAAGTCGCTTTTTTCTTGGAGCAAACATCATGTAATTTGGACCAGCCATACCGATATTTTTATATCGTTGAACAAAATCTTCCATAACTTTGAAGCAAGTTCCGTCTGTGACTTTTATTTGCAAATTTTTATTAAAACGATGAAAGTAACGAATATTATCGTCCATTACCCAATGCCAATTTGCGTTGTTGTTTTTTGAGTGTTCCCATGCAAAGTTTCTAGCAGGACCAGGACCAGTACTTTTTGAAAGCCCTAAATCATCACAAAGTTCGTATTTTTCTTTGTATGCCATATCGAGTTCAAGAACTGTAGCGTTTAAATCCCAATGTTTTATTGCTTTGTTGTAATCATCAACTTCTTTTGGCTCGACGACAATGTAATGAGGAACTTTCATCATCGTCAATGCCTTTGAGGTTATCATGTACTCAGATCGCCCTTTACTAGGTATATATAAAGGAAAGCTAGGCTTCATCGTCATCTGTACCATTAACACGATATGCATCAAGGTCTGCCGTCATCGGTTCTGGATAAAGAATACTTCTTGTATTTTCAGTTATTCGCATGCCGGTTTTTTCTATAAACAAATCAACATCTTCTTGGTTATTAAAGTTTACCTTAAATGATCGGTAATACTTAATGTCATCGTTGTCGTACTCTGGCATATCTTGCCATTCATCAAATGCATCAGTTTTTCCAAACTCTTTATCTAAAAAAAGTTCAGTCATTTCATCAATACCAAAACCTAGCTTTGAAAGATCAAAACTATCAATTTCAAGTTGTTTTATTTCAACCTTTAATAATTCCTCGTCCCATGTAGAATTTTCAGTGAGCTTATTATCAGCTATGACATAAGCTCTTGTTTGTGCTTCTGACCATCCCTTAGCAACCATTACTGGCACTTTATCTAGCTCTAACTTCTGCGCGGCTAATAACCGACCATGACCTGCGATTAAAACATTTTGCTCGTCGATCAATATTGGAACAGTAAATCCCCACTCTTGTATACTTGATGCTATTTGAGCAACCTGTTCTTCACTATGAACTCTGCTATTTCTTGCGTATGGTATTAATTTTGCAGTACTCACCAAATCAATTTTGGTTGCTGGCCATTCTTTCATGACGACACCCTCCTAGATGTAAAAATAGAATATACACCTATTTTATAAAAATAAAGAACCGATATGTAAAAAAACGGCGAAACTCTCAAGAGCAGATGAAAGTTTCGCCTACAGGGAGGAGGGAGAAGTTCCCTACAACTCACATATAACACATTATTCACTAAATTTCTTCATAATTCTACTAGAAATTTGTTTTCGCTTATCTGCATCTGGCTCTTTCCTTGTCATTATTGGTATTTGCTTTTTAGGCTGTAATAATACAAACCTTTTTCTATTTTTAATTATTAAATCTAATACTAAACCTTCGTGTGGCCTTTTAGATGGATATTCAATAAGATACTGCCTACAGGCATTTGTAATTTCTTTTTCAGTATAATCTTGTAACATATCCATCCATCCAAGCAAAATATCACGCTTTACTAATTCATCTTGTGGAACTTGAAAGTATCTACCCATCAATGCTTGTGCTTTGATAGCTATAAATGCTCTATGCTTAGATAATTGATCATCGTTTAAAACAGTTGTTTGCAATACTGGTAAGTTATTCATCTTTGCACCCTCGCAATATCATTAACCATATTCCTAAATTTATAATCTATATTATCATCTTTCCCATCTTCCAAATCATCATTCCATCCATCTCTATTTAACCAAGTAGCAGGGTGAGGTATAAATTTCTTTGGCTTATGAGAAACACTAACAGCAAATGGTTTTACCGCATCTAATATCTTATCTACGCCAACACGCTGTGATGCTTTCTTAAAAGCTTTTTCAGCATGTGGTTTACCAACGCCCCTAGGATATTCTCTCCAAAATTCTTCAAATCCAAGATTTACTGATCTTAATATTGGTTTATTTATATGGTTATTAGTTATATGGTTATTGGTATCCAGATTTTGGATACACCCTAGTCCAGATTTTGCACCCTCCCCATCTAAATCCTGAACCCCCTTATCAAAATAAAGTATGTATTCATTTGATGTTTGCTGTCCATCAGGTCTAACTCTATGTATTCTTTTTATAAAACCCTTCTTTTCTAAAGAATTTAAGTGATTAAAAATCGAACTTCTACTCTTTTTGTTACAATCTTCTGCAACTTTTCTAATGCTTGGAAAGCACCCAAAGTCTGGATTGTGCCTATCAGCTAATCTTGTTAATACCCTATATTCCCCGTCTGATAAATCGGGTAAGTTTAATGCCCATACAAGTGCTTTAATGCTCATTTTAAATGTGTCCTTTCTCTTGTCCTATAATCTATTTAAACAATTATATAAAAATATCAACTTTTTTCTTGTGTATTGAAAATAAAAATGTAATATATGTCCTGTAAGGTTTTTTTATTAAATCGCATTGGTTGGTACTTATTAGATTTTTAAAAACATGTTTGAACACAAGCTTTACATTCAAACCCTGCGCTGAGTCTCTTGTCCTTTCACAGCGCGGGGTTTTATTTATTTTCATCAAAGTATTCAGATAATTTTTCTAATGTAGATAACGAAGGTTTTCCATTATTTTTACGAATCCTTGATAATGACATATAAGTTAAACCACATTTATCAGCTACATATGAAAGTCTTCTATCAAGTAATTTTTTTCTAACCTGATCTGCACTTAATAATTTAATTTCCACTTTACACTCCAAAAGTTAAATAATTTATTTTTGTATTTACATTAATTAAAGAATTTGTTAGTTATTGTAAATATAAATTCTGGACAGGAGACTTAAAAAATGAAAAAGAACCCACCTATTAGATTTATTAAAGAACAATTAGTTCTTGCGATTGCTAATAGAACAACTGATTTAATCGCCAAACAAGATAAGGGTGAAATTACTCAACTTCAATTCAATACTCAAGTTTTTCCAGCTGATGCTTTTCAAGTTATAGATAAAGCAATTGCTACTGCTATTGAATTATTTAATTCAGAGGAAAATAATAATGAGAATTGATAGCGCAATTATAACAGCTATTTCAGAGGAGCTTGCTCCTTATCGTGATGATGAGGACGCATTCTGGGATACACTAGATGGTGAAACAGATGTTCTTGATCTGGTAACTAAAATATTATTAAAAATTTCAGAGGCAGAAGCATGGTCAAACTCATGCGCCGAAGTTTCTAAGAAATATGCAGAACGCAAATCAGGTCATGATGCAAGAAAACACAAGCTAACTAAAATGCTCAAGACTATTATGCTATGCGCAAATCAAACTAAAATCCCACACGCTCTAGCAACCATATCTTTGAGGAAAGGCATTGAAAGCGTAAACATCATCAACCCTGATGAAATACCAACACAATTAACCAAGGTGTCTATCACGCCAGATAAAACAGAAATCAAAAAACAATTAAAAGCGGGTGTCAAAATTGATGGGGCTGAATTAGTCACTGGCGCTCAAACTATATCAATAAGGACTAAATAATGGAAAATAAATTTATAAAAGCTATGGATGGCGTTTCTGAGTTAAACGAAACACATGGTGTTAAACAAAAAGGTGGCAAGCAATACACCGAAGTAGCAAAGCGCGTAGAGGTATTCAGACGTGAATTTGGTGGTGAATATGGCATACAAACCAAACTAGAATTAAATGATGGTAAGACTGTAGTATTCCAAGCTATAATTATAGAGCGCGAAACAGGATTTGTTATTGGCTCTGGATACGCCGAAGAGGTGCGCGGCTCGTCATATATAACCAAAACATCAGCAATTGAGGTTTGTGAGACTTCTGCAATCGGACGTGCATTGGCTTCTCTAGGCTTACATGGCGGTCAATATGCTTCTGCAAATGAAATGGTTGGTGTTGAAAGAAAAAAAGAGGCTATATCACAACGCCGTATCGATACACCCCAAAAGCGTATCGAAACACCAGAAGAGCGTGGGATAAAGCTTATGAAATTTATTGATACAGCGACACCAGAAAGCTTAGACGCTATGTTTGATAAGGGATTTAGCTTAATAAAAGAAATAGCTATAACGGATAAAGATTTCTCGGAAAAGATAGCACACGCTTGGGAAAATAAATCACTGGAATTAGGAGTAAGTTAAATGGGTGTAATCACAATATTTGGTAATATAACCAGAGATGCTGAAAACAGAACAACACAAGGGGAAAAGCCCACTAATGTTACAAGTTTTAGTGTAGCTGAAAATGATAGACGCACAAAAGAAACTATATTCTATGAT
>Ga0233444_10005385_pt1 | contig 11842 bp, 9 predicted proteins | sample SI_124_October20_6_FD_182792 | JGI IMG/M metagenome (GOLD analysis project Ga0233444, IMG submission 182792) | Seawater microbial communities from Saanich Inlet, British Columbia, Canada - SI_124_October2016_10_MG | ecosystem: Environmental > Aquatic > Marine > Inlet | place: Canada: British...
GTGTGTCAATTCTAGGTAACATTATTTTTCCATTTCATTTCAATTCGTATATTTAGTTGATATTATCTGAGAGCTCCAGAATCTAGGTATTCATTGAATTTTTCTAATTTTTTTCTTTTTTCTCTTCCTCCGCCTGATTCTGTGTATGATGTTTTCGATATGTATTTTCTATATGTCATTGATATGTCACATGTTGCAGGCTCTTCATTTGAGTACGACATGCTGACTTCGCCAACAGATAGAGGATATGACTCTTCGAATACATATGTATTTGTAACTTTGTTTGTTTCATCCATTACTAATAATTGCATATCACTAGCAGAATATTCTTTGTAATATCTAATTCTATGTGTATCGTAATCAATTACATAATGCATCCAATCTTCAAAATATTGTCTTTCTCTAAAGTCATCGCTAAGATATACACTGAAAGAAAGTTGATCGTATGTGATTTGATAGGGTGCTAATCTTACTGGTCCATATATTTTTGTTTCTGACGTTGCGATAGATTTGCTAGGTAAACTTACTGATGAACACCTATATCTTAGTTGCTCGGCGCCGCCGTTATTTGCAAAATTTCCTAAGGCTGAAATACTCGGCGCGGTTATCAATAGTTCATATCTATTGGCCCTACTCAATCCCCCCGACTTTATATTTGCAATAAATTTATCCATATTTGCCATTTAACTGTTCCTTGCGCTTTCTGACCAGACTGTGCTTGCAGCGGCCTTTCTGAATTTTTGAACAGGTAAAAATATTGCAATGTCCCATTCGTTTGAATCTATTTTTACAAAATTTGATTTTACTTGTCCGTACAGATATCTTTTCAGACATGGTTTGATCATATTATATTTAGACAAGTTTTTTAATATATTGTAAGTCATTGCCAGTTTTGTTGATTTGTCATACTTTTTGTTTGTTGTGATTAAACTCAGACTGTCCATTATAATTATTCTATTTCTAGGTGACACATAATGTAAATTGATTCCAATAAACCCGCCGGGCGCCGGCTCTACCACAAATATCAATGGAAACTCATCATAATAGGGTAAAGTTTTCTTATGTTTAGGATCATAAGCATAACAATACATAGAACCAATTTTAGGCATCGCCTCCGACCTGTCAGACGCCGACATCAACTTCTGTCGATTTACTCTTGTATCTCTCACTTTATTACGAAACCAATTTCTTGCTGCCGGCGTATTGGGTTTGATCCCTTTCGCCGCAAGTCTTTTGAGTAGTGGTGTAAAATTAACTGCCATTTAATAGTGCCTTAAAATCTTCTGTTAATATTCTAAATTCCCAATTTTTGTCTTTACAAAATTCTGTCGCATATTTCCATTTTGCTTCATTGACGCTCCATGTTTTCATTTCTTGTAAATATCTAGGGGTGACTCTTGATTTCTTTTTTGGTGCTTTTGTTTCTCTTTTTGGTTTTACTTCTATGACCATTGTTTTTTTATTGCCGTCTTTGTCTTTCACTGTCAACAAAAAATCTGGATAATACCGATGTTTTCTATTGTCAACGGGCGAAATATATGGTATAACTAATTCTTCGCTGGACCATTGCAACACATTTGTATTCATGTCGCAATATTTCATAAATCTGCGCTCCCACATAGACCTATAGGTCACATTTTTAGCATTTCCCACATATTTATGTGTGTTAATAGGATTATATTTTCCTTTATATGTAAATCTCCGCATCGTGTCTAAAAAAACCTTATAAATATATTTAACTATTTAGGAGTCTTTACTGATGTTTAATTTGCCATTTGGGAATTTTAATATATCTCAGGTCACCAATTCGTTCGATGCTAATAATATTGCTATACCAGATATACCAGATATTTCTATACCGGAGATACCAGAGATACCAGAGATTACACCTCAACTTATTCTTGAGAAATCGGGTATCCCTGTCACAGAGGAAAGTCTCGCGGCACAGGCAAAGTTGTTAGAGGGTAAAACCCAAGAAAAATTGCAAGAAGCTCTTGCAATTGCTGATGCAACCGGAAGAGCTCGAGAATCAATAAAACAAGCAGCTCTTGACGCTAGCGGGGCGATAACTCAACAGGTGGCAAGAACTGGCGGTGAAGATACAGTTCAGGCTAGTGATATGGAAAGACCTTTCGCCGGTGCATATCCGGGCGATATGGGTTCTGATAATGTTCGTGATTATATTATATTTACTGCTTATTCGAATGACGTTGCGGGATATACAAAGATGGAAACTGTAGGTTCGCAATCACAGGGCGGAGAACCGGAAGGAACTATCCAGTTATATATCCCAGAAAATCTTACAGTAAATTCTCAGGTAGGATATAGAAATACAGACGGCGGAAGTTTGGCGGGTACGATAGGGAATCTCTCAAGTGATGGAGATGAGAATAACATGGATGTACTTACAAATCTCTCCGCGCAGATCCTTGGCCAAGGTGGTCAACAATTGGGTGATACTGGCGCGACTCTTGCCCAGACACAGGGCGCTGGTGTTGGTGCTGCAAACCGACATGTTTTATTTGAGGGAGTAGAGTTTAGGACTTTTAGTTATGCATACGAATTTTTGCCCAAATCTTGGGAAGAATCAGATATGTTGAGAAAAATAATTAAATTTTTTAGGATTCAGATGTTACCCGAAATTAGAGGAAATGGAAATACTTTCAACCCTCCGAATTGGTTTAGTATAGAATACATGATAGATGGAAAACCTACTGAATATCTTAATAAGATAAAACCATCGGTATGTACGGGGTGTGATGTATCATATGGTGGTAATGGACAGTTTGCAATGTTTCAGAGTGATAAGGGCGAGGACCCTGCTCCAGCACTAATAAATCTCACATTAACATTCCAAGAAGTACAAGTCGTATCGACCCGCGATGCTGCAGAGGGATATTAAAAATGTTTAATAAAATTTCAAATATTAAATATGATATAAGACTCGATCAACGCCCAGTAGAATCTAAAAACATTTTTAGATTTGCGTATATTTTAGACTCTTATAAAGACGATCCAAATAATTATTTAGTACATACCATATCATCTGGCCAGACATTAGAAAGCATATCTTCGCAATATTATGGCGATGCGAAATATAGTTGGGTTATTTTGATGTATAATAACTTATTGGACATTTATGAAGAATTTCCCAAGTCTGAATTAATGCTGAAGGAGTATATCTCTAAAAAATACATTCCGAAAAATGTTTTGGAATTAAAACGTATGATCCCAGCGCCTTTGTTGCCCAAAAATGGAAACACTTCATTTGGGCATTATAATGGACAGATTGTTTATGACGAAAGTATTGATAGAGGCGTCAAGTGGGATAGTATAACTCGAAATTGGGCCCCTTTGGCATCAATTGGTCCACCAACACCTAGTCCAGCCGAATTTAATATATCATGTAACAATTGGAATGAGCCAGAAAAATCCAGTCATTTTTTAATTAATAATCTTATAGATCCCGAACTTGTATTATTTCGTGGCGGCACATATAAATTTAAAATAAATTTTTCCCCCGCTGATACTTTTTATTTGACTACAGATGATGGAAAAAATTATTGGAAACCGAACTATTACATCGGCATGTATACTAATGGAATAACAGAAAAGGATTTTTTTGGATCTACTCATATAACCTTCAAAGTTCCTAATGATGCTCCAGATTTATTATATTACTCATCTGATCGGACTCGACCTTTTGATGATGATAATAATAGAAATATGTCTAATATGATTAGAATTAGAAATATTGAAGATGTTCCATACGTCAGTCAAAGTGATAGTAACGCATTACAAAATTTAAATGGCCGAGTAATGGGCAAAGTAGTAAAAATCGAAGATAATTTTTATGTCTGGAATGGAATGGATACAGAACCTAACCAAACTAACTTTCTTAAGGGCTGGAATTTATTAAATCCGATATCAAGTGATGCATATGAAACTGAATTGGGTATACTTACTGCAATGCAAACTCCGCACAAATTTACTCATAAAATAAACAATCACGTTATAACTGCAGCTACATATTCTATGTTGGACGCAGAAAAGAAAAATTTATATATTATGCAGTCCAAACATGAATATGAAGAAGAGAAAAACGAAAAAAATAGAACTATAAGAATTATGAAAAAACAACTATTGGGCAAATTTCTAGAACATTGGGAAGGGACTGTTGCATAATGGGTGTTAATCAAACATATGGGTTGTGTGAAATAAAAAAAATGACTATAGTTTCCCATAACGATTTTGAATTGGATGTCTTTGGTTCTTATAAATCTCTTAATATTTATGAGGACTTATTTTCTCCTTCCATAACAGCGCAACTGACTTTGGAAGATGCTAGCGGGATTCTTAATTTTTTGCCCATTATAGGACAGGAAAAGGTGAATATATCTTTTGTGACTCAAGGACTGACAGAATTTACAGAACTTGAGATGATCGTCAATAAAATTACAGATTTAGAAAGCAATGTCAGTACGCAAACTTATAATTTGGAATTGGTTTCTGTAGATATGATTACCAATTTTGAAAAAAGAATATCTGAATATTTTGAAGGTAGTGCCACAGAAATTGCGGAAAAATGTTTTGATAGATTGGAATCTAAAAAAACATTTGAATTTGAAGCAAGCGAAGACAAGTATGATGAAGAACTTGGGGTTGTGATTCCTAATATGACACCTATGAAAGCAATTTCTTTTTTGTGTGGAAAAGCTTTTCATGAAGAATATAAAAGCTCATCTTATATGTTTTACGAAACCAGTAAAAAATATGTGATGAAACCTATGGAAATGTTGGTAGAAGAAGAACCAAAAAATGAATTTAGTCTTGGTTCTTATAAAAATGCTGGTGTTGATGGAAAGGATTTGGTTGACACAAATGTAGAAAATAAAAAGGCGATCACTTATAAGTTTCTTTCTAATTTTTCGGTTTTGGATAATATTACAAATGGTGTTTTTGCTTCAAAAGTTTCTACTGTTGATATGATTACAAGAACCAAAAATGATCTCGAACATAGTATGTGGGAAGATCATGAAGAATACAAATACTTGAATTATGACAAAGACAATAAAAACACATCAGGTCCAATTTTCGATGTTTCTGGAAAAGGAAAACAATATATGAAAGTCGATGATGATACTTCAGTACGATTTATAGTACCAGAAGTGGAAATCAAAGAAGGTCGGCCAATGTATAATCAAGAGAAAATTTTTAGACAAAGATTGTTTTATACAAATCTTATGAATAATATTAAGTGCGAAATGTCCGTATATGGCGACAGCGACTTGGTAGTGGGTGACACCGTAAATCTGACTCTACCATTATTTACCAGAGTCGATATGGGAGAAGAATGGAAAGATAAATATTACAGTGGAAAATATTTGATAACAGGAATTAGACATAAACTATCTGGCGATCAGTACACCACAGATTTAGAATTAGTCAAGGATAGTTTCAATGATGTTTTACCATCGAAAAAACCAACATTGACAGGGGGCGGTGGTAAATGAATCTTTTTACTGGTACTGAAGGATTGGTCTGGTGGCAGGGTGTTGTCGAAGATGTCAATGATCCAGAGGCATTGGGCCGAGTCCGTGTCCGTATTTTTGGATTTCATAGTGATGATAAGTCCAAAATTCCAACAGATAAATTACCTTGGGCTCCACCAATTATGCCCATAACCAGCGCTGCAATCGGCGGTGTCGGACAATCACCTACAGGCGCTTTGCCGGGGGCCTGGGTTATGGGATTTTTCAGAGATGGAATGAATGCTCAAGATCCTATTGTGTGGGGCACAATTTATGGAAAACCGAATGCCGATTCTCTAAAATCCCCCGATGGTTCTTATCCTGCTGAAGGAACTGCGAATGTCGAAGGTGGTACGGTTGTTAATCAGAGTGATGTAAACCCTCTAGCAACTGGAGCAGGAGTTGGGACAAGTGAAAGTGGTGCAAGTGCATCAAATGATAATCACAATAAAGGAAATGATAGCGCTAGTCCAGATCAATCCGGTAGTCCAAATGATGCAGACAATAGAGAGCGCCTTTCAAAAATTACATCTAAAAATGGCAAAAGTACTTGGGTTGCGTCTATCTATGCAAAGAATTTTCAAAACTTTATAAACGAATTCGAAAGAACTCCAGCGCCGAATCATCCGGATGGATATACCATTTATAGTCTTGGTGGATATGTGCATAGACAAAGTAGAGGTTCTAAAAAATGGAGTTATCATGCCTCTGGTGTTGCGATAGATATCAACCCCGCTGAAAACCCATACCAAAAAACATTTGAAAGTGACATGCCGTCAAACACTTCAGCGATTGCAAAAAAATATGGCCTTGGTTGGGGTGGCGATTGGAATAGTGTCAAGGATGCAATGCACTTCAGCATGGCAAAAGGAGAACGGGGCACAGTACCAATAAAAAGAAATGGCATTGTACCAGACCCAAAAACAGGAAGTCAAGATTCCAAAAGTACTGGATCTTCGGTCGAAGGAACTCCTTTAGAATATTCTCCTTCTACATCAGGTCCTAGCGGAAACACTGGCACTTATGATAAACCAGAACCAAAATCTAGCGAAAATCAAGGTGCAGCTCCTAGTTTGGATGTTAGCGAATGGAAAAATGGGACAGATTATTCAGAGGGAGACTTAGTGCGTTCTCCGCAATTGCAAGAAAATCAAATTGGGAGTCTCCCACCATATACATTTAGGACTGGCATCATTACAGCTGCTGCTGCAATGCAGTGTAGTGCATTAGACTTCGGTACTGTCATGTCTTATGAGATGGGTGGTAGATGGGACGCCAGACGCATGGGACCAGAGACAGAAGCATGGGGTCAACACAGAGGTGTAATACAATTTGGAGAACCACAGGCAAAACAATATGGTGTCGATTTTAGTACAGAACAAACCGCGATTGATACGCAACTTGGCCCCAACGGCGCGGTTGTAAAATTTTTACGGGCGCATGGTGTGAAAAATGGTATGGGTAGATTAGAAATTTACTCTGCTATCAATGCTGGTGGTGTTGGTGAAAAATACTATGGAAGATCTGATGCGGCCAACGGTGGTGCAAAGGGAACTGTGAGAGATAAAGTCAATAATCAGATGGGTGGCCACGAAGCAAATGCCCGAAGGTTATTGAATAGCAAAGATGATGGTAAATATATAGAACAAAAAGTTTACAGAGCGGTAAAATCCGGAACATCTAGCGACGCTGGAACTGGTCCGGCTTCATCAAAATTGAAAGATGGAGATGTAATGTGGGAAGTTGCTCCAGATGAATTTCAAGATGCTTCAAGAAATACTCAAAACGCAAAATATGAGGCAGAGGCCCCATCTTCAAGTGATGGTTATTCTGTAGCGCCTCAACAATCCGGCGGCGGTAGCAGTAGTCCAAAGCCACCGTCAGTAGAGAAAAAAATTGCAGATAGAGATGTTACAGATTTGTTTCAAGAACCGGACAATCCATTTGGAGCAAAATATCCGCATAACAAAGCACTATTCACAGAATCGGGACATATTCAAGAATTTGACGATACGCCAGGGGCTGAAAGAATACATACTTATCATAGAGCTGGAACTTTTGAAGAAATACATCCAGACGGCACTAGAGTTGTAAAGGTAGTAAAAGACAATTACGAAATCATTTTTGGAGAGAATAATATTCATGTAAAGGGTACTGCAAATGTTGTGGTAGATGCTGATGTAAATGTCAAAATAGGTGGAAATGTAAACGTAGAAGTTGGTGGAAAAATAGACACAACAAGCGGTGGCAATACAACAATCAAAGGCGCTCAAATTCATCTGAATCCATAAAGGAATTAAAATGGCATATGCAACAGAAACAAACAGAGATTTCGATTTAAAATTTATGAAAAATCCCATTAGTAATGATGTGGTGATGAAAATAGATCGTCCCGATAGGGTCCGATTTCCTGCTATAGAACAGAGCATTACTAATATATTGATGACCTCTAAATTAGAAAGAAGGTTTATGCCCAGTTATGGTGGAGATGTATTAAAAACATTATTTGAGCTGATGACGGATTTTGAAAGAATATCCGTGCCTGGCGAGATAAATATTAGAGAAATTATAAAATTATCGTTAAAAAAACATGAACCAAGAATAGTAGTAGAAGATGTAAGTTTTGGTGATTGGAAAGAAGATAGTAACTCAAATAAACTAAATATTATCATTAAGTATTCGGTGCCGCCTGTCTATGAGGTACTAACATACACTTTAGGGATTAAAAGAGTAAGATAGATGGCAAAAAATATTCAAATTTCCGAATTAGATTTTACAAATATTAAAAGTAGTATAAAGGAATATATGAAAAGTGATCCTACGTTCAAGGATTATGATTTTGAAGGCTCTGGATTATCAACTCTTACCGATCTTTTGAGCTATAATACTTATTATAATTCTTTTTATCTCAACATGATTTCCAATGAAATGTTTTTGGACACTGCAAGGTTGAGAGACAATGTTGTAGCTAAAGCAAAGTTATTAGGATATACACCATCTTCGGCACGAGCATCTGAGGCCTCACTATCATGCACATTTGAAATTATTTCGGACTATGAAGACCCGTCAGTTTTTAGTAGTATAAAAATTGACAACACTTTTTTGTTTTCGAAAAGTAACAGTCAGACATACGAAGAATATAAATTTATTCCTAAAGTGAGTCGAACTGTTAGGAGATCTTTCGATCCTGAACTACGTCAAAATGGCTCATATAGACATGTATATGAAATTTTTGATTTAGAGGTTATACAAGGCACTTATGTCGAAGAAAAATTTATAGTTGATACTACAGATCCAAATCAAAAATTTCTTATATCAAATTCTGATGTAGATACAGACACATTGAAAGTGTTTATTCAATCAAATGTTGCCGACACCAATTTAATAGAATTCAAAAGATCTACTGATACAATGTCATTGACAGATATTAGTAAAGTCTTTTTCTTGCAGGAATCGTATGAGGAAAAATATGAGATTGTTTTTGGCGATAACGTCTTGGGTACATCTGTTGAAAATGGAAATATAATTACTCTGAAGTATTTAGTTACTAAAGGCGCAATTGCAAACGATATGACGGGAAATTTGAGACTTATTTCTTCAAATAAAAATATTAAAGCGGCAAATATTCAAGATAACTTGCAAATAATTGGAAGAAGTTATGGCGGAGCAGATAGAGAATCGACAAATTCTATTAAATTTTATGCACCAAAAACTTTCGAGGGACAGAATCGAGCTGTGACTGCTAGAGATTATCAGACAATAATTCCTAAAATTTATCCACAAGCATCATCTGTAAATATCTGGGGTGGCGAAGACTCCGATCCGCCTGAATATGGAAAGGTGTTTATCAGTATCAAACCCAATTCTGGATTTTATGTTTCTTCGCAAGAAAAGCAATCAATCAAACAAGATTTGGTAAAAAATTATTCTGTACTGACTTTGACACCAGATATTGTCGATCCTGATTTTATAAAATTAAAAATTTCGACTCAAGTAAAATATGACAACGAATCTACAATGTTGGATGAATCTACATTGCAAGAAATTGTTAAAAAATCTATTGTAGATTATGACATGAATATGTTGAATGATTTTAATAGTTACTTTAGATATTCTCAATTTCTTGCCAAAATTGACCAAAGTGATGAATCTATAACCAACAACTTGACTGAAATTTTGATGATTAATGAGAAACCAATATTTTTAGACACGGCCACTAGTTATATATTTCGGTTTAATAACGCTTTAGCTCCATCGACTCTATATTCAAAAGCATTTTATATTACTGGTAACGAAAATGCATATTATCTTGATGATGATGGTTTGGGTAAAATAAGATTTCATACTATGGACCTCAGCGGAGAAAAAGTTTATAATCCGTTATATTCTGGAACAATAAATTACGAAACCGGAACAATATCTATTCCTGATATTTCCATAACAAGTGTTGTCGGCGCGTCTTCTACTTTGGGAGTGGTCGTCAAACCTTTAAATAATGATATATTTCCAGTAAGGAATCAAATTATTTTATTAGATTTTGACGAACTGAATATTATAATGCTAGAAGATACAGATGATTTCAATGAAAATTATGATATATCAACACAAAGAGTTGTGGTATCCAGAAACACTACAACCACATATAATAATTCGGCTATGTCAATCACGTCATCAACTGGCGGAACAACTATAACTAGAACATATTCCGATTCTCCAGCCGCCGGATCTAGTGGTGGTTCTAGTAGCGGCGGATCTAGTGGTGGTTCTAGTAGCGGTGGATACTAAAAATGAATAAAACTAATATTTCAAATATTGCAGATCATATAAAATCTCAATTACCGGATTACATTTCTTCGGATGAAGATTATTCTAGGTTTGTAAAATTTTTAGAGTTGTATTATGAGTGGATGGCTCAGTCAGATAATCCGTCCGGTGTCACAGGTGATATGACCGGATATGGTGATATAGATGAGACATTGGAAATGTTTGTTTCTTTGTATAAAAATGAACTTGCACCATCCTTTCCGAATGTTGTAAAAATAAAAGGAATAGAAGAAAAAAACTCTGAAAATGTGAACGCAAACCAATTAGGGAAAACAGCCGAGTCTGCTACAGAAAGTTTGTATGACCAAGAATTTTTAATGGATGGAATTGCAACATCTTTCAAACTTAATTATTTTAATCCTTTTTATTATTTTGGCGAAACTGATGCGACATCTGTTGTCGATGAAATTGTGGTATTTAAAAATCCAGCAACTTCAACTGACCGTGGCGATGGAACCACGTTACAATCTTATATAGATAATTTAACTCCACCAGCTGTAAGTCGTACAGGAACAACAGGTGATTATGTAAAACTGGTCGAAAATACAGATTATATCATAGAAAGTAATATTATTAAATTTATCAATTCTTCTGGCGACCCAGATACTTTGGTGGTAAATGATATTGTAAAAGTTAGATTTTATATAAAAACGTATTTGGACATATCAACCACGCCGGATACAGAAGATGGCGTCAAAAGATTAGTCGAATCTACTGGTATCAAAAAAACTACATATGAAAATCAAAGAAATTTTTTAAAATTTATGAAAGATTTTTACCAATCTAAGGGTACTGAAAAATCGTATGATTTTTTATTCCGCGCTATTTTCAATGAACCTATAGAAATTTATTATCCAAAAGATAATTTGTTTAAAGCCAGTAATAATATTTGGGAGAGTAGTACATCTGTCCGATCGATACCACATACCGTTACTTTAGAGAATCCAGAAATACAAAATCCATATAGAATAACAGGAAAAATATCAGAAGCAACTGCTACTGTTGAATATTATAATGACTTTAAAGTTGGAGAATATGATGTTAGAGAATATTTCCTAACAAATATTTTTGGTGATTTCGAAAGTCAAGAAGATATAATAGTTTCTCAGACCAATGGGACTTCTTTCGAAGAAAAATTATACGAATGTGTGGTGGGATTTGATATTACAAATGCGGGTACGGATTATTCCAGAAACCAACCAATTCATTATAACCTTACTACAGAAGGTAGTGGATTTGGTTTTGCGGCTGAGATAGATCACACAACAACAGGCAAAGTGGAAAGGATTGATATAGAATCTGGCGGTGTTGGATATACTGATGGGGAACATATAGAATTTGTTGATGAAGGAACATTGGGATCGGGCGCATCTGGTATAGTAACAAATACTAGTGCAACGACCAGTAATTATAGCGTTTTATTTAATCAAAACCCATCTTCTAGTGAATATATTGCAAACGGGCCTCAAACTATATTTGATATTGGA
>Ga0233444_10005388_pt1 | contig 11839 bp, 7 predicted proteins | sample SI_124_October20_6_FD_182792 | JGI IMG/M metagenome (GOLD analysis project Ga0233444, IMG submission 182792) | Seawater microbial communities from Saanich Inlet, British Columbia, Canada - SI_124_October2016_10_MG | ecosystem: Environmental > Aquatic > Marine > Inlet | place: Canada: British...
TAGACCAAGCTGAAGCTATATTAAGAGTTGAATTAGGATCTAAGGTATCAGAGATGAGTTCTAAGGAGCTTAAACGTGATTTGTTGCTATTTGCTAAAAGCAATCCAAAACTATTCTTAGAACTAGCTAATGACGATAATGTTCAATTAAGAAACTTTGCTATTAGAGCAACTGAAGCTCATATAATTAAATTAGCAGATGATCAAAGAACATTTACTTGGGCTTCAAACGGACGTAAATTAATGACAGTTCCATTTGATGAAAACCCATACTCAGCTATGGCATCTTTCTTTAAAACAGACGAAGGAATACAAGTCTTTCAATCTATAGAGAAAAAGTTCTCATAACATGTAATATTAATAAGGGAGGTGTAATGCCTCCTTTATTATAATAAAAATAACTAATGGCTATAAACGTAAATACAGTATATCAAACTGTGCTATTAATACTCAATAAAGAGCAACGAGGGTATATGACGCCTACGGAGTTTAGTACTATTGCTACTCAAGTTCAGTTAGAAATATTTGAAAAATACTTTGATGATTTAAATCAACAATTACGTGTACCTCAAGCAGATACAGACTATGCAGACCGTCAAGAAAATATTGACGAAAAAATAGCTATATTTAAAACTTTTGGTGAAGCTAATTATACAACATTAGGTTCTTTAAGTTATTTTACTTTACCTGAAACAGATTCTTATAGTAGTATAGTTTCTTTTTATAGGTTAGGTAATGTTTTATATAACGACGAAAAAATAGTTCAAAGATTAGATAGACATGAGTTTTATTATGTTAATCAATCTAAACTAACTAGACCAACTACTAAAAATCCAGTTTATCTTTATGAAAACGAAAAGCTTTTTGTAAAACCAGAAACAATAAACACAGGTATAAAAGTAGACTACGTTAGAAAACCAAGTAACGTTTTATGGGCTTTTGATACAGGTAATTTAGGTCAATATCAATATAGAGAAATTGATTCCGTTGATTTTGAAATACATGAATCAGAGCAAAGTGAAGTTGTATTAAAAATACTTTTGTATGCTGGTATAGTTATAAGAGATCCTCAAATAGTTCAAGCTGCTGCAGCTCAAGTGCAAGCTGATGAAGTAAATAAAAAAAGTTAACAAATGGCTACACCTAACAACGGTTTAATAACCGAAACTAACGCGCAGTATTACGCTGGTTCTCAAACTTTTGTAATGGATGGCGTTAAAAATTCTGTAACCGCTAATTTTAATACTGATTTAAAATTCGGAGACTACAACCCGACTACTTCTGGATATAATTTAAACAACTTTAAGTTGTATATTAGTTCTACTGGAGTGGTTAGCGACTTCACACTTTACACTTCAGAATATAGCGTGTCTAATAATACTATAACGTTTACCAATATACCAAGTGATGGTAACTGGATAGTAATACAGTTGCTTAATCAATACGGAGGTAATTACGGAGATGAAGATGCTTATGGATCTACAGTAGAAGAAAACTATGGAGGATATGCATATACGTCTTTAGAAGATGTTATAACAAATTTTATGATAGGTTATGTTGGTACAGGAAAATTAATACCAAGTGCTAAAACAACTGATGTTATGTTTTTTGCCAAACGAGGCTTACAAGAGTTTAGTTATGATACTTTAAGAAGTATAAAGTCTCAAGAACTAAATGTACCTTTTAATTTAAGCGTGCCGCTACCTCAAGACTATGTTAATTACGTTAATGTTTCTTGGATAGACAATCAAGGAGTTAAACATATTATATATCCTACAACTTTAACCTCAAATCCTTATGAGGTTCCAGCTCAAGACAATCAAGGTATTGCTATACAAGATAATGACTTTGACAATATAGACACTACATCTATAACGGAAGACCGTTGGGCTAAAAACAATTTAAAAAACATAAATAACGCTCAAAGCAATTTAACAGGAGTTCTCTTATCTGAAGGATTAGGTTACCCTGGAATGTATGGAGACAACTATTTAGGCCAAAAATACGGTTTACAGCCTGAAACAGCTCAAATAAATGGGTGGTTTACAATAAATGAACGTAATGGTAAAATGTCTTTTTCTAGCGATTTAGCCGATAAATTAATAATTTTAGAATATGTATCTGATGGAGTTGGCTATGATGCTGATATGAAGATACCTAAACTAGCTGAAGAAGCTTTATATGCTTATATAAGTCATGCGATAATAGCATCAAGGATTAATCAACCTGAATATGTAGTTCAAAGATTACGTAGAGAAAAAAGCGCTAAACTTAGAAATGCTAAAATAAGGTTGTCAAATATAAAATTAAATGAATTTATTCAGATTGCTAGAGGTAAATCTAAATGGATTAAATACTAAATTTAATGGCTGAAGTTAAAAACGCTTTTATAAAGTCTAAAATGAATAAAGATCTTGATAGTAGATTACTACCATCAGGTGAATATAGAGACGGACAAAATATACAAGTTAGTAAATCAGAGGGCGAAGACGTAGGTGCTTTAGAAAATGCTGTGGGTAATGAATTAGCTATAGACTTCAACTCTATAGCTCCTGGAACAGGTGGTGTTTTAAAATCAATAGGCTTGTTATCTGACACGAATTCGTCTAATCTTTATGTTTTTTTAACAACAAATGATTCAGAGGATTATAATCCGTTAGCTAGAAATTTTATATATTCTTATGACAGTAATTCTAATTCTACTACGCTTTTAGTTCAAGGTGCTTTCTTGAACTTTAGCAAGTCATATCCTATATATGGTATAAACGTTTTAGAGAACTTATTGTTTTGGACAGATAATAGAAATCAACCTAGAGTCGTGAATATAGACACGGCTTCTAAAAACTCTTCTTTTTACAGTACGGAAGATTTAATATCTGTTGCTAAATATAATCCATATCAATGTATCGATCTTTATATAGCTGAAAACTCAGGTTCAGGTAACACAACCATGAAAGATGTTGCGTCTCCTATACTTCCAGATGGAACTACTAATCCTTTTTACGATCCAAATTGGCCTGGTGATCCAGATTATTTAGAAGATAAATTTGTTTCTTTTAGCTATAGATTTAAATTTTCTGACGGTGAATATTCTATAATGGCTCCTTTTACTCAAGAAGCTTTTATACCTAAACAAGATGGTTATTTTTTAAGTGATGACCAGAATAACGCGTATAGAAGTACTATAGTTAGATTTATGGAAAATAAGGTTAACAGTGTTAAACTTATAGTGCCTTTACCTTACAAAGGCAATGAAATAGAAAGAAAACTAAATGTTTCTGAAATAGATATTTTATATAAAGAATCTGATTCGTTAGCCGTAAAGGTTTTAGATTCTATTAAGAAAGCTGATTTTGAAATTTCTAGTGATTTTAATTATGAGTACGATTATCAGTCTAGAAAACCTTATAAGACTCTTCCTGAAAGTGAAATAATAAGAGTATACGACAAGGTTCCTGTTAAAGCTTTAGGGCAAGAAATAATAGGCAATAGAGTTGTATATAGTAATTTTCAAGATAAACACACTCCTCCTTCTTTTATAGATTATGATGTAGCTGTTACTCCTAAGTTTAATTTTAGTACAGATCCTAACGATCGTCAAATTGAATGGACAACTAGCATAGTTGAATATCCAGAGCATACTGTAAAACAAAATAGAAACTATCAAGTTGGTTTTGTTCTTTCAGATAGATTTGGAAGACAATCTACCACTATATTATCTCCAGTTAATTCAGAAACAAAAACAGATCCAGATGGAAATGTATACGGAGGCTCAACTTACTTTCACCCTTACGAAGTTAAACCTGCTGCAGGTGAAAACCCAACTAATACTAAACCAGGAGATTCTTTAAAAGTTTTAATAAACAACCCTATACCTGCTACATCTGATAAATTTGGATGGCCAGGTCTTTATAATGGCGACGTTAATAGTCCTGATTATAATCCTTTAGGTTGGTTTTCATACAAAGTAGTAGTTAAACAAACAGAACAAGAATATTATAATGTTTATTTACCGGGTATACTTAATGGTTATCCTGAATATGATTCTAACTCTCAAGACACTCCTGACCCAACGGATTCTATAGCTCATATAACTTTAATTGGAGACAATATAAATAAAGTTCCTAGGAATTTAACAGAAGTTGGTCCAGAACAAAAACAGTACGGTAGTGAAGTTCAATTATACGGAAGAGTTTCTCCACAAAGAAGTTCTACACCTACTTTTACCGAGCCTTATTACCCAGCAACAAACGCACAAACCGTAGTAACTATATCTGAGCAAGATAATTTATTCACAGATAGTAACACAACCCCTCCTTATAGTACTATTTATCAAAGCGACTCAAACCCTTATATAGCTAGGCTATCTCAAAATAACGTAGGAAATCCACCTGCTCCACTGCCTTTACCTATAGGATCTTTACAAGCAAATAATACTGGTAGTGCTTACAATATACTTTTAGGCGTTTTTGAAACAGCGCCAGTAGAATCTTTGTTAGATATATTTTGGGAAACATCAAGCTCAGGTTTAATATCAGATTTAAACAGTATAGCTGGCCAAGACACAACTGTCAGTGGTTTTGCTAATTTTGAATCTAACTGGTATGAAAATAGCACTCCAGGGTCTAATTTAACAGAAAATAAATTTATACCTACATTCGAAACAGGCGTTGGTCCTGAAAAACTAACAACAAGCGAAGTTAGATTAATATCCATAACAAGAGGAGCATTGAATCAAGATATAAAAGACGATCTTTTTGAACCTCTTGAAAAGTCAAATGAAGGTGGCTATGATTCTTACAACCTAAAAGTTAAAGAAACACAACTTTTTTCTTCCACACTTGAGAATAATAAATATAATTTTACTTTTGAAGTATCAGGAACAACCTCTAGCGGAGCTACTTCAGGTCTAACCAACACTACAGTTAGTATATATTTAAAAAATGTAGAACCATCTGTTACAAATGCTATAAACGTATCTGCAGGAGATAGAATAAATTTATTAAATCCTATAGCTACTTTTGAAGGCTTAAATGGATGTTCTTTAGCCTCTGAAAATACTAAAGATTTAGTTTGGTCAGTATCTTCTAGCTTGAATAGTTTAGAAATAGATCAAAATGGTAATCTATATGAAAAAACTGGAAACGTTTCTGGAGGATATAGTTTTTCTTTAACAATAAAAGATGCTGGTGGTAGTGAAGTTAGTGGCGTGCCTTCTTCATTATCTAAAACATACGATTTAGATGTAATTTTTGGAGAAGATCAAATAAATGAAGAATTTGGTGCTAAAACTCTTTTTCCAATAAGCAGAGGGCTTACTTCTTCTGGTATATACTGGGGTGATTTTAACAACTCTAGCTTAATAGAGTCTACAATACCTGAATTATTAACCAGTGGTGCGGGTGGTTCAGACACTAAAGCAGCGCAAAACGGGTTAGAGCTAGATACAAGTTATTTTATCAACAACCCGCAATCAATAAAAAATAGTGCGATAGCTGATAATAATAATGTTAAAGACCGTACTAATAGCGATACCCCTGGAGACCTGTATATTTGGGGTAATGAAGATCATAAACCTAGCGATGCAACAAACTCTTCTTTGCAAAAAGGAACAGCTTATGTTACGGTAAGCTTTGAATATGATAATTTTAGATGGCAAAATTTAGAAAACTTCAATTATGCAGATAACGGACAATTTGCAATACGCAACGAACAATACGGTGTTAATTGGTTGGCTTATTTTCAATATAGACCAAACTTAAATACTAATTGGCAGACCGCTGTAGATATAGAAGGACAAGATATGACTTTCGGAGGTGAGCAAGTTAATCAAGTGTATCCTATAAACGCAGAGCCTGGTTATAATCAGTTTGTAAATAAAGGTTTTTTAAATAGTTATGTAGCTGCTCAAGCAGGTTCTAGTCAAACCCCAAATACAAATGTAGCAAGCGCGAGTTCTTTTTCTATAAATACAAGTACTCAGCGACCTGCGTACTCTCCTCCTAAATCTGTTTTCACTAAAACGTTCGCGTTTGGTAAAGATCAAAGCTATGAATTACAGGACGATAAGTTTGGCGAGTATAGAATTATAGTAAAATATCCTCAGCCTAGGCAAGGTGGTTCTGCAAACAATCCATTTTCAGCGGTAGTGCCAACGTATAATGCGGCCTACAGAAACGCTATGGCTCCTTGGGCTTGGATAGGTGGATCTGCTGCTGTTGCTAGAGGAATAGAAGTAAATATTTCTTATGGTGATTTTTATTATCCTGAAGGATCTACGGAAACAGCTTATAGATACTCAATAAGCGAAAAAGGTTATGATACTATAAACGACGCTGCAAATTCACCTGCGAATAAAGTAGTTTGGGCTAGAGAATGGCACGCTAAATATGTAACTCAATTTTATACTGAAAGTAATCTTAGAGATAAAATAACGCTTGATAGTATAGATAAATATCATTCATTCAGGCCAAATAATTCAAAAAATGCAACAGATGGAGCTGCTATAAGAGGTATTAATTCAGACATGACAACTCCAAGTGCTATATCAGGCAATAGTTATTCTAATTCTAGTAGATCTTGGGTTGCTGTTTTTAGTAAAGAAGGTTTAAAAAAGAAAGGCTCTGCTGTTCCTTGCACTAGCAATACTAATGGAGCTACAAATTAAAATTAATGTGTATTTACATAATAACAAGTGATAATATAATATGGGAGTAATAGAAGTTAAATATTTTAACAGTTTCAAACTGAGAAAAGTACTTAATGCTAGCAATTTACCTGCTTGGGGTGGGTCTAGAGGTATTGCTCCTGGAACAACTGGAGCTTGGCCACAGGTTGAGAACAATGGCATACCAACAGCTAATGATAATGATTGGTCTATTGAAGAAGCTAGAATAAGAGGAGGTTATAATAATACCAGCGTTAACTTTGGAGTTAAAGCTTATTTAGTTGAAGACAATCCTGACGCTTCTGTAAGATCTAGTTCTATGATATATTCTGGTATATTTAACTCTAGAACAGGTATAAACGATACTAATGTTTTTTCTATAGGAGAAGACATAGTTAAAAGCGCGGATCCTTCTAATGGATCTATACAAAGAATATATGCTGAAGACTCTAATTTAACTGTATTTCAAGAGTCTAAAGTAAGTAGAGCGCTTATAGATAAAGATGCTATATACTCAGCTGAAGGAGGAGGTACGGTTACAACTTCAAACTTAGTTATAGGTACATTACAACCTTATGGAGGTAATTATGGTATAAGTAGAAATCCAGAAAGCTTTGCTGCTTATGGTTATAGAAAATATTTTACAGATAAAGACAGAGGTGTTGTCTTAAGACTTTCTAGAGATGGCATGACAGAAATATCTAATTATGGTATGTCAGATTTCTTTAGAGATCAATTAAGCTCTCTAGATAACAGTAGCGATAACCTAGGTGAAGCCATAGGAGGATGGGACATTCACAACAAGCAGTATGTTTTATCGCTTCAAAAGCCTAATTCTGAATACAAAACATTATCTTTTGATGATAGCGTAAATGGTTTTCCTAGCTTTTTTAGTTATAATCCAGATCAAATTATTAGCATAAAAAATAATTATTATACAACTAAAGACGGTTCGTTGTATAAACATTACACCTCACCTGTAGCTGGTGGAATACCTCCACTTAGAGGTGTTTTTTACGGTGAACAAAAAAAATCAAGTGTTACTTTTATTTTCAACCCTAAAGTAAGTGCTTCTAAGGTTTTTAAAACAATAAACTACGAAGGTGGAAATGGTTGGCAAGTTGATTCTTTTAAATCTGACTTAACTGGCATCAACACGCCTAATAGCCTCAACAGTGTCGATCAAACTAGAGATGTAACAGCACAGGTATATAGTTATAATCAAGGATCTTATGATGCTACTGGAAACGAATATCCTGCCACTTTAACACCTCCTATATATCATGCTGGTTTTGACAGAAAAGAAAACAAATATATGGCAAACCTAATAAATAATAGTCCTGCAGCTGCTGGAGAAGTTGTTTGGGGAACTGATATGACTGGAATAAAAGGTTATTTTGCTACAGTTACAATATCTACTGATTCAGTTACAGACGTAGGTGGTATGAAAGAATTGTTTGCTGTTTCTTCAAATTACGTAGAATCATCATATTAAATTAAATTAAATGGAATTAACTAATGAAAAAAAAGCGGAAATAGCTAATAAGCTTAACTTTAGACAAAATTTATCTAAAATAGAAGACGCAATGTGCGAACATCCATCTTCTATAACTGGAGACGATTTTGAAGCAAAGAATCCTACAAAAAGCACATTTGTTGGTGGGTGTTACATAAGAGAAATATTCATGCCTGCTGATCAAATAATAACAACTAAAATACACAAAAAGGATCATCCTTTTTTCGTATTAAGTGGTAAAATAATAGTTATTTCTGAAAAAGGTAAACAAGAGATAACAGGTCCTTATCATGGAATAACTAGAGCTGGTACAAAAAGATTAATTAATGTTGTTGAAGATTGCGTTTTTATAACAGTTCATGCTACAGATAAATTAACAATAGAAGAGGTAACTAAAGAAGTGATAGCAGAGAATTTTGACGATCCGTTGGTTGCTTTAAAATAAAACAATAAAGTTTATTATGATACAAGAATTAATACACTTAGCTGAACCTGTAGTTCAAGAAGCAACTTTTGGCGTGGTTGCTATAGTTTCCGGAGCTGTTGCTGTAGCTGGAAGTGTTATAGGTGCTGTTTCAGCTGGTAAAGCAGAAAAACGAGCTCGGACAAACAAAAACAGACTCACTGGTGAACTAGAAGAGTTAGAAAAAAACAGACAAGAAATAATTAATCCTTACGAAGGAGTAACTGATTTGTCTAGCATGGTTTCGGATTTAAGCGGCATCGCTTCTAATCCTTATCAAAATTTAGCTGTTTCTACTGCTGCTGCTGAAATGCAAATAGAAGAAGCTGATATAGCCTTAGCTAACACACTAGATACTCTCAGAGCTACAGGCGCTAGTGCTGGTGGCGCGACTGCTTTAGCTAGAATGGCTTTAGAAAGCAAGAAAGGTGTTTCAGCTAGCATAGAGCAACAAGAAGCTCAAAATCAAAAACTAAGAGCTTCAGGAGAAGAAAGAGTTCAAAACGTAAAACTAAGCGAAGCGCAAAGAGTTCAAGGAGAATTAAGAGGAGAAGCTACGCGAATGCAAGATATTGATGTTAAAGGTAAAGATCTTATGTTTAGAAGAAAAGAAGAAAGACAAATGCAACAGCTTGACAGAAAGCAAGCTCAAATAACAGGAGCAGCAGCTCAACAAGCAGCAGCCTCTCAAGCTAAAGCTGATTCAATAAGTGCTGGAGTTGGCGCTGTAGGAAATATAGCTGGAGCTGCTATAGGCGCATCATAAGGATAATCAAGAATATGGAAGCAAAACAAAATACCTTTACATCTGTAAACAAAGAAGCTAATAAAATATGGAATACAGCTATTGAAAATATAGCTGTAGATACTGCTAAATCTATTAGTCAACAAATGTCTTCTATGTCGGCTTCCCAAAAAGAAGCTGCTACAGTTCAAAGAAATATAGCTGCAAGACTTTTTGACAATCAAGAAGAGGCTTTAAAAAATATTAAAAAAGGTGGTATTAATAATCCATCTTTAGCTAAATTAGGCAATGATCTCATATGGGGAATATATCATGCTGATGCAGCTATGACTAATGCTAAAACAAAAAAAGAAAGTAATGACGCTTCTGTTGCTTCATCTAGCTTAAATAAATCTTTACAAGAGCTTTATCAAATAATAGAAATAGGTAAAGATACAGACACTATGTTTATGCAAGAGTACTTTGGACTAGAAAACGCTAAAAACCCAGGTCAACCAGGTGGTATGGCTTTAGTTGGAAGAGATACGCCAAAGTGGTGTAAAACCATGGCTATAAGAAGCGGTTTAGCTGGTGATAATGCTAATGAAGAATATTTTGTAGGTAAAGACGGTGAAATTAGATTAAGATATACTGGATCTATATTAGACGGTGAAGTTGTAGACAAACCAGCTTTAACTTGGTTAGCTTATGATCCTGGAGTTATATTAGATTTAAAAGCAGAAAATATAAAAATGCTTCAAGCGCCTAGCACTTTAAATGTTAACGGAGAGCAAGTTGGAATTGTAGATAATAGTTTACAATATAATGATGCTTATTTGCTTTTGGATCAAAAATATGTAGAAGTATCTTCAGATGGTAAAATGCAAACAGAATTTATACCAGCTAATATGGCTAAAATAGTTAATGACACAAAAGCTAGATCTGCAGCTAGAGCAAACGCTTTATTAAATAACTATGACGATGCTAATAGAGTTTGGAGAAATAACTTTAACATGGAAGAAGATCTTAAATTTGCAGTAGCAGCTAACGGTAAAAACGTAAACGCTGGTCAGCAAGCTGAGTTTCAAGAGCTTATGTTTAGTAGTTTAAAAGAGTTGTTACCAACAGTAGCTGTAGGTCAAACAACGGAAGTTGTACAAGAACAGCCTAAGCCAGAAGTAATCGAAGAAGTAGAAATAACAGCAGATCAATTTAATTAATATGTATACATTTAAGGATCAAGAACTTTCAGAAGAAAAAGTAAAAGAAATAGCTTTAGCTAAGGGTTATACTGTTGGTGAGCTTTTAGCTAAAAACGATGAACTGACTAAAATAGAGGTGCCGGATTTAGTGGGAAAGAGCAACTCCACGGATCAGGGCGAGTCTGTGGATGTTACGATTCAGTCCGAAAATACTCCTTTAGAATCGGAAGATGGAGATTTGAAGCCAAAAAAATCTTACTTTAACGAAGATGGTTCCTTTAATTTAGATTCTTTTGAAGTAGAATCAAGAACTATAGCTGCTAGAACTATAGCGCCAGAAAAAGTAATAAGCAAAGATGGTTATGATTACAAGTATACTGTAAACGAAGATGGTACTGGTAATTATTTTTCTAAAAAACAAGGTAGTGAAAAATGGATAAATTCAAGTGAAAATAAAACCCAAAAAGGTAAAATAGCTGAAGCATCTATAGCTAGTGAGTTTGGACATTCTGATTTTGACAAAGATAAATATTTTGATATTCTTGAACAGAATAAAGAAATAAACAAAAAAAATGAAGAGATATTTAAACACAATAGAGATATAGCTGTTAATGCTGGTCTTAACGTTGAAGGTTTAGATAACGACAAAATAGTTAAAATGCTCAAAAAAGAGCAAGAAAAACTAGCTAGACAAAATGATTTATCTCAATTTACGCCTGATAAAAAAGAATACACGCTAAGAAACACGGGGCAAACCAAACCTAATTCTCATAAAGAAATCAATGAAGATTCTACTTTCGATAAAATAGGACAATATCTACGCGAGCAAGCTAAAGATGGTATATTAGGTGAATACTTGTTAGGTGAAGATGCTAAGAAAGCAAAAAGCAAAGACAAAAAAGGTTTAAACACTAGACAACTTGCTGTGTCTACCTTAGTTAGAAATGATTTAGATATTAAAAATAAATATTTATATTATAATCAAGATAAAAGTGTTGAGTTTGTAAAAGAAAACTATCCTGATGTTGAAAGTTTTGGTATAAATCCTATTGATTTTGAAGGTTTTTTAAAAGAAAAAGGCTACTTGCAGGATGCTGAATCTATGCCAGAAGGTTTAGCAAAAGAAAAAGCTTTTGCAGGGTATGTAAAAATGTACATGAACGAGCAAGATTCTAGATCAAACAAGAGACAGTATCTTTTAAATATAATAAACGATAAAAAGTTTGCTAAAGAGTTTGAAGGGAAAGAAGAAGAGATAGCACTTGACA
>Ga0233444_10005389_pt1 | contig 11837 bp, 9 predicted proteins | sample SI_124_October20_6_FD_182792 | JGI IMG/M metagenome (GOLD analysis project Ga0233444, IMG submission 182792) | Seawater microbial communities from Saanich Inlet, British Columbia, Canada - SI_124_October2016_10_MG | ecosystem: Environmental > Aquatic > Marine > Inlet | place: Canada: British...
GGACTTTGCTGTTGCAGCCCAATACCTTGATTTGCGTTATGTTCCGGAAGAAATTGCGGCCATCGAGCCAAAAAATCTCGCCCAAGCATTGGCCTTTGTCTGGACAAAGCAAAATGTATTAGACATCAGCATATTAAGCGACAGCCCCCAAGGACACCTCGATGATGACCTTCCCAGCTATCGTGACCAGGTAGGCGAGGTTCAGCTGAGCGAGTCAGTGGTGCCCATTTTACTTCAACGCATCCCCGATAAACAAAGTGACTATGTCTGGCGTATTTCAAATGCCACAGTAGTGCTAATCCCCGACATGTGGGAAGAGCATGGCTACTCCCAGTGGGCCATATGGCTATCTCAAACGTTGCCTCCATTTACGCTTCTGGGCATGACCAACTGGCAGGCATTTTCAATGCTGCTCGCTCTGGGATTATTTTGGGTTATTTCAGGTCTAATCGCGCGCATTATGGCCTGGCTTTCCCTGCGTATCCCCAACAAATTTCCCCTCGCAATTACGCATTTTTGGGCACTCCCGATGCGCATAATTATTTATGTCGCACTGCTGCGAATCGCCATGGAGCAGTTGGGTCTGTCGATAACAGCGCGGGTATACCTGCAAAGCTCACCCCTTGAGTATCTGGCAGTGACCGTATTTATTGTGGCGCTGCTTTCTTTGTGGCGCGATTATAAATTTAGGCAGCTTGAGAGCTCTGGTGAACTGCATTTAACCGCACTGCTGCGGCCGCTTGTTTTAATGGTAAAGATTATTGTAGTTGTCGTGGCGATGCTGGCGTGGGCTAAAAACGCTGGATTTAACATCTCAACATTGATTGCAGGCTTAGGCGTTGGCTCGCTGGCAATAGCCTTGGCGGCCCAGCGCACTATGGAGAACATCATTGGTGCGGTCACAATTTATGCCGCTCGACCTATACGCCCCGGAGATTTTTGTCGCTTTGGTGATCTTAGGGGCACGGTTGAAGAAATTGGATTGCGGTCGGTGACGGTGAGAACCCTTGATAGGACCCGAGTTTTTATTCCCAACGCAAAATTTGCTGCCGATCAGGTTGAGAATATATCGGTGCGGGATCGCATCCGATTTTTGAAGTATCTTCAATTGCAGATGCCAACGTCGGAACAGCTTCGGGTCATTCTTGGCGAGCTACGCGAGATGTTATCTGCACATCCCAAGGTGCAGCCAGGGACTATTTCAGTGAGGCTCGTAGATATTGAGGCTGCCACTGCAGTATTCAAGGTTGATGCCGGTGTTATGACTGCAGACTATCAAACGTATCTTGCCATCGCCGAAGACCTAAACCTCCGAATCATCGAAATCGTGCACGACAATGGCGCCATCTTTTCAGGTCCAGGCCAAGTCTTACAGGTTCGCGACTTTCATAAAGCGAGTGACGAAACGATGTCAGAAGTCACAGCCAAACTTGATGACTGGCGGGCTAATGAACAGCTGCCATTCCCAGATCTGTCAGAAGAGCGAAAGGCTGAAGTCGAAGCGAGCCTAATCTATCCCCCTACCGGCTCACCCAAGCAATGAGTGATGACCCGAGTAAACCTCAGGAAGCTTCTGAGGGGGTTGGCGCGGCTGGATTTACTCCGCTGCGTGGCCTTTTAGGACTTCTGTGGCGACACAAGTTGCGGCTGGTTGCTGCAAGTCTGGCCTTGATTTTGACCTCAATGTTGCAGCTGTCGCTGGGTTACGGTTTGCAGCTATTAATTGATGATGGTTTTGCTGGAGGTGACCCTGAGGGTTTACGAAAGGCGGTGATTTTTATCGTCGCCGTGGGCGCCGCAATGGCGATAGGCGCCATGGTCCGCTTTTACCTGGTCTCCTGGCTGGGAGAACGTGTCAGTGCCGACCTGCGCAGTGCGGTGTTTTCTAACCTCGTGGGGCTTCACCCTAGCTATTTTGAGTCCAATCAATCGGGTGAAATTATGTCCCGACTGACAACCGACACAACACTCTTACAGACACTTATTGGCTCCTCGGTAAGCTTAGCCGCGCGAAATAGCTTGTCCCTCGTGGGTGCATTAGTGCTCATGCTGATCACCAATTTAAAGCTAAGCCTCATCATTCTCGTTGGCGTTCCGCTCACCTTGCTACCTATCTTGTTTTTTGGCCGCCGAGTTCGCAACTTGTCGAATAAGAGCCAACAAACCATTGCCGAGGTGGGAAGTCACGCGGGGGAAATCCTGCAATCGATCAAGATAGTGCAAAGCTATAATAGAGAGGCAATGGAGCAGACCGCCTTCGATCGTGACGTCACCGTAGCGTTTGATGTCGCTCGAGCAAGAATCCGCCAGCGTGCTCTTCTCACAGGCTTCGCAATTTTACTCTTAGTCGCCGCTATGGCGGGCATGATGTGGAGTGGCGGACAAGACGTCATTTCAGGGCGCATGTCCGGTGGCGAGATGGGCGCCTTCGTTTTCTATGCCGTGATGTTAGGCGCAGCTTTTGCAACATTGTCAGAAGTTTGGGGGGATCTGCAGCGCGCCGCCGGGGCGGCAGAGCGGCTTATGGAGTTGCTTAACGAAACCAGTGTCATCGATGATAGTGGCACTGAACATCCCGACGTACGTTCATCAATTACGTTTAAGCAGGTGACATTTTCCTACCCCAGCCGACCTGATCAACCCGCGCTAACTGATTTTGAGCTATCAATACCACCGGGAAAGTCTCTGGCCCTAGTCGGACAATCGGGGGCAGGAAAATCAACGCTCTTTGAACTGCTGCAGCGCTTTTATGATCCACAGCAGGGCTCAATCAGCTACGGCACGCACGACCTGCGCCAAATTCCCCTTGCGGCTTGGCGCGAGCGTGCCGCTTTAGTCCCTCAAAGTCCTGTGCTTTTCAGCGGTAGTGTTCGATACAACATTGCTTACGGCAAGCCGGATGCGACCGACGCTGAGATTCAGTCAGCGGCACAAACAGCTTATGCTCACGACTTTATCTCACAATTACCCGAAGGCTATGACAGTCCACTCGGTGCACAAGGTGTTCGACTATCGGGTGGGCAACGCCAGCGAATTGCTATCGCAAGAGCCGTTTTGAAGAATCCCGAAATTTTGTTACTCGATGAAGCCACCAGCGCACTGGACACAGAGAGCGAATATTATGTTCAACAGGCCCTGTCGGAAATCATGCATGACAGGACGACGATTATTATCGCCCACCGACTTTCGACCATTATCAATGCCGACAAAATTGCTGTGATAGATCAGGGACGCGTGGTGGCGACAGGTACTCACAACGAGCTTCTGGCAACGTCGGCGCTGTATGCCCGGCTGGCTAGTCTGCAGTTTGATCAGGAAAGCAGCTAACACCATTCTCCTCGGATACTGCTCAGACAATGCCCCCAGAACCCGCTTATCGCTGCAACTGTGTTACCGGAGCGGAGCAACAAGCATGCAAAAAAAAGCCCGCTGATTTGCGGGCTTTTTTTGGGCCGAGTCTTTTTTGGTTTAGCTGCTGAGCTCGGAAACCAACTTACCCAAACTTTCTTTAGCGTCACCGAACAGCATGCGTGTGTTCTCTTTGTAGAACAGGGGGTTCTCAATGCCTGCAAAACCCGAAGCCATAGAACGCTTCAACACGAAGACCGTACGTGCGTCAGCAACATTGATGACCGGCATACCGTAAATAGGTGAAGACTCCACCTCTCTTGCAGCGGGGTTCACAACGTCGTTAGCGCCGATCACAATCGCCACATCTACTGAATCCATCCTGGGATTCACTTCGTCCATTTCTAGAAGCTGGTCGTAAGGCACATCCGCCTCCGCCAACAATACGTTCATGTGCCCCGGCATACGTCCAGCGACCGGGTGGATGCCAAACACCACCTCTGCCCCGTTGGCCTCCAACAGATTTGAAAGCTCTTTAACAACGTGCTGTGCCTGTGCCACCGCCATACCATAACCCGGAACAATCGCCACACTGCTGGCTGCTTCAAGTATGTAGTAGGCATCGTCAGCACTGATCGGCTTAATTTCGCCCTCAATCTCGGTGACTTCGTTGGAAACGCTGGCGAAGCCGGAAAACAGCACGTTTGAAAGCGAGCGGTTCATCGCTTTACACATGATCTGGGTCAAGATGATTCCAGACGCACCGACCAAGGATCCGGCCACAATAAGCACGTTGTTATCAATTGCGAAGCCTGCGGCACAGGCCGCCAAGCCTGAATAGGAGTTAAGCAGTGAAATGACTACCGGCATGTCTGCACCACCGATGGGAATGACCACCATAATGCCAAACACCAGTGCCAATCCGATCACGGCGTAGAGGTATGTAGTATTCGTCGGCTCCATTACGAACAGCGTTGCCCCTGCGACGATACCCAGCACCACTAAAGAATTAACAATTTGCTGTCCACTGAAAACGATCTGGCCGCTACCCAGCTTTTCGCTCAATTTGCCGTAGGCAATAAGCGAGCCCGTCAAGGTAACGCCACCAATCAGGATAGACAGAACGATGGTTATCAGCGTAAAAGTTGCTGAATCCGGGGACAAGGCCGCCCAACCCACTAGCAGCGATGCAGAACCACCCAAGCCGTTGAAGAGTGCAACCATCTCTGGCATTGATGTCATGGCAACCGAGCGGGCGACGACAGCGCCAATCAGACCGCCCACCACCATACCGCCAACGATGTATGTGTAATCAACAATACCCTGATCGAGAAGCGCCACAACAATGGCCACCAACATACCCGCAGCAGAAACCATGTTGCCCCTGCGCGCCGTTGCCGGAGACCCCAACATTTTCAGACCAAAAATAAACAGGCCGGAAGCAACAACGTACCCTAACCCCGTCACAAGCGAAGTATCCATGATCAATTCTCCCGCTTCTTAAAGAAGCCCAACATGCGGTCGGTCACTAAATAACCACCCACCACGTTAATGCTTGCTAAGGCTACGGCACCGGCACCCAGCCACTGTGCGAGGTCACCCTCACCGCTACCGGCTAACGCGACAGCACCGACAGCCGTGATGCCCGAGACAGCGTTGGCTCCGGACATGAGGGGTGTGTGTAATGTTGCAGGAACTTTATTGATCAGCTCAAAGCCTAAAAAAACCGAGAGCATGAGGATAAACAGAAGATATTCGGCACCGTTCATGATCAGCTGGCTCCTTCAAGGATATCTTTAATAGTAGGGTGAACAACTGCACCACCGTGAGTAATAACACAGCCCGGGAGAATGTCATTTTCCATGTCCAAAACGAACGCTTTGGCCTCTTCGTCCCATGTGTCTTCCACTAAATTGAACATATTGCTGGCATACATTTGGGTTGCGTCTCGTGCCACCAAGTTTGCTAAATTGCCGGTACCAACAATCGTGACACCACCAACATCTACGACCTCATCGGGCACCGAGCCTTCAACGTTACCGCCAGTTTCCGCCGCCATATCAACGACAACCGATCCCGGGGCCATCCCAGCAACCATATCCGCAGTGACAAGAACCGGCGGTTTACGACCGAAAACCTGTGCTGTGGTAATCACCACATCTGAATCGGCAATGACTGCCTTTTGGGCCTGTCGCTGAATTTCTACTTGCTCTGGGGTGAGCTCGCGGGCATAGCCATCGGCAGTTTGTCCGGTATCACCGAGATCAATTTCAAGAAATTTCCCACCCAAAGACTGAACCTGCTCCGCAACGACTGGACGGGTATCAAAAGCGGTAACCCTAGCACCCAAGCGTTTAGCGGTTGCTATGGCCTGCAAACCCGCCACCCCGGCGCCGATAATAAAGACTTTCGAAGGCTTCAAAGTTCCCGCTGGCGTCATCATCATTGGAAAAATTCTCGGGAGACGTGTTGCAGCGAGCATTACCGCCATGTAGCCCGCTAAGTTGGCCTGAGAGCTCAGCGCATCCATCTTTTGCGAACGCGTTGACCGAGGAATCATTTCCATGCTGACCGCAGTAATGCTTTTAGCTGCAAACTCACGGATCAACTCGTGCTCGTTGAAGGGATCTAAGTAAGAAACATGAATGCATCCTGCCTTGAGCTTCGCGACCTCCTCAAGTTCCGGCTTGCGCAGGCGCAAAACCATGTCGGCGCTACCAAGGAGGGCATCGCGGTCGGTAACCACTGATGCGCCTTCAGCTGCGTAAGCTTCGTCGCTGAAGCCAGCGCCAGCACCGGCCCCAGCTTCTATCGCTAGATCGGCTCCAAGTCGAACCAGTTTTTTTACGGTTTCCGGAGTGACAGACGCACGGTTTTCACCGGGGTGCGTCTCACGGGGTATCGCTAGTCGCATAGTGTCTTAACCTAATATTTTTTATGTTTGAGGCGCGGGAGTGTACACAATGTGAATATTCACGTCCCGTGAAAGTTAGGCGCACTGAATTCGGGACCTATGCCCGAGTACATCTTCAGCCGGCGCGAAGTTTAAGAAACGGATTAAGCCAACGATGCTGCCAGCTGGTAAATCGCAAAGGGGCGTCCAGCACGGTCAAACAGATACAGTCCTCGCCATCGAGAGCAACCGGTGCGTGGGTATCATCGCTGGATCGAAAAATGAAATCTCCGGGATGGTAGCTGTCTCTACCGTCGCTAAACCCGCCCTCCAACACCAGCGTCATTTCATTGCCGCCATGGGTATGCTCTGGAATGCGGCCACCCGCCGCGATTCGCAGCAATGCAAACTCGTGTTGCATGTCGCCCGTTGACAGGTAACTGACGCTCAAAGCGCGAGTCACGCGCTTCCAAACCAGCTGGCCGAAATCTTTGTTTATAAGCCTTTCTAGTAAGCCAGGTATCTCTGATGCTTCGGTCTGACCGCTGTAGGCCAGGGGGGCAGGATCCTCAAGACGTGCTAGTACGGTGTCTAGCAGCGCCTCTGAAACCGGAACAGGCTCAAGACGCTCCAACATGGTACCGCCCACTGTCTGAAGCTGATCATAAGTACGGCGACATCGGTCGCAGTACGATAAATGCGCAGAGATACAAGCGGCCTGCGCTATCGGCAGACTGCCTGCCGCGTATTCCATTAAAAGGTCGTTAGAAGGGTGATGTTTTGCCATAAATGAACTGCCTTTGCTACTCGGGCTTTTGGCTGCCCGAATACCTACTGATTGTTTCAGAGTCCTACGTCTCAGCTCTGCAATCGGTTTACTGCCTGTCCATTTGTACCTGTAGTTTTTGTATAGCGAGTCTCACGCGAGACTTCACAGTACCCAAAGGCAAGTCAAGCTCGGCCGCCGCCTCTGAGTGCGACTTGCCCTCCATATAGACCTTGGCCAAGATTTGCGCCTGATCTGGAGGTAGCTGCCCCATCAAATCTTTGATGCGATCAGAACCACGACGAGTGTGCAGGACAGTGAAGGGCTCTTCACCTTCAAGTTCAATGTTTAGGTCGTCTGCAGCCAACGGCGTGTCAAACTTCTGCAATCGACGAAACATGTCTGTTCGACAATTTCGAGCAATGGTGTAGATCCACGTGCTGGCCGCGGCTTTTTCTGGGTTGAAACCACTCGCTTTTTGCCAAACCTTTAGCATCACCTCTTGAACCAGCTCATCGGCATGGGCAGCAGACAGGCTCGATCCGGCCAACGCAAACGCTTTGATCAGGGGGGCAAAATGCCGGAAAAATCGGGTAAACGATGCGCGATCGTTGCTATTACCGATTAACACCAAGCACTCGCTCCACTCATCGGTACGCCGCCCAGTAGGCACAGCCCACTTGCCGGAGTTACGTCCCGAGTCTGACTCGTCACCGCTTTTGTTTTCAACCATACCGCACCCTAAAACCTATATACGTCCGTAGATCAGCATACACGAAGCTGTCACCATCACAACCACGCTGATCCGCAGCCCTACTGACCACGTAGGTTAATAACCAGAAAATAAACCATTGCAGGTGGCACGCGGGTGAAGGTTGCAATAATCGGGTCGGGCATTTCCGGCTTGGGCTGCGCCAACCGGCTAGCAGCCCTCAGACACAACGTGGCTGTTTTTGAAGCAGCAGATCGTATAGGCGGACACACCGCTACATATGATGTGAAGCTTGGCGCTCGCCGTTATGCCATTGACACCGGCTTTATCGTCTATAACGACCACACTTATCCCAATTTTATTGAGCTCTTAGAGAGCCTAGGCGTAGCCACCCGAGCGACAGCCATGGGTTTTTCTGTGTCAGATGATTCAACCGGCTTGGAATATGCCGGAAACAATCTCAACGCGTTGTTTGCACAGCGGCGAAACCTGCTCTCGCCACGATTCTTGGCCATGGTGAGAGATATTTTACGCTTCAACAAAGAATCGGTTGCCGATTTGGATGCGGGTAATTTAGCGACTGGGGAAACCCTGGGCTCCTATCTTGAAAGACGACGTTACAGCGAAGCCTTTTGTCAAGATTACCTGTTGGCCATGACTTCGGCGATCTGGTCAGCTGACTTTTCTGATGCTAGAGATTTTCCAGTAGAGTTCTTCATCCGGTTTTTTCGAAATCATGGCTTGCTACAGGTCGCCAACCGCCCTCAATGGCGGGTTATAGAAGGTGGAAGCCGAGAATACATTCCACCGCTAACCTGTGGTTTTGAGGACAGAATTTTTTTGAACCACCCGGTTCAGCGGGTGGAGCGTTTACCCGGCAGGGGCGTACAGCTTTGCTTTAAAGACGGTACTAAACGCCAATTCGATCAGGTAGTGATCGCCACCCATTCTGACCAGGCGCTCGCCATGCTAGCTGAGCCCTCCGCGAAAGAAAAAGCGATCCTCGGGGCTATTCCCTACCGTGACAACGATGTTGTCTTGCACACAGACGATCGAGTGCTGCCCCGCAATCGTAGGACATGGTCGAGCTGGAACTACCGTATGCGACCAGGCAATGACCGTGCAGTGGTGACTTACAACATGAATATTCTTCAAGGGATTCAAGCGCCCGAGACATTCTGCGTCACACTAAACGACACCGATTCTATTAACCCCGCACGAATCCTAGGCCGATTCAACTACGCTCACCCCCAATTCACCGTAGCTGGCGTAGAAGCTCAAGGTCGCTGGGAAGAGATTAACGGCGTCAACAACACCTGGTTTTGCGGAGCTTATTGGAGAAATGGTTTTCACGAAGACGGTCTCGTGAGCGGCCTGAGAGTTGCAGAAGCCTTGGCTGAGACGGACTCAATGGCCGCATGATTTCAAAGCTATACCGCGGCACATTATTTCATTGCCGCCACAGCCCGCGGTCACACCGATTTTCTTATAAAGTCTTCATGCCTTTTGTACAGCTAGACGCGTTACCGCATTTAACCGACAACATTCCTTTCTGGTCTGCACGACGCTGGGCACCCGCCGCGTTTCGGCGTGCTGACTTCCTCGGAGATAGCCAAACCTCGCTAGTTGATGCGGTCAAGAGCTGTATCGAAAAACAGTGTGGGGCACAGTCACTAGGCCCCATTTACTTATTAGCAAACTGGCGCTACTTTGGTATTCAGGCCAACCCTATCGCCTGCTACTTTTGCTACGCCCCCGATGGCCAAACGCTGAAATATATAGTCGCTGAGGTGACCAATACCCCTTGGGATGAGCGTCAAAGTTATGTTATCCCGGTGACGGATTCTCAGGGTAAAGTACACACCGAATTTCAAAAAACCTTGCATGTCTCTCCATTCAACCCCATGAATATGAAGTATCGATGGTCAAGCAGTGCCCCGGCGGAGCAACTGGCCATTAAGCTGAGCGCGTTTGAGGGAAGCGAAAAGGTTTTTGATGCCACTCTTTCTTTAGAGGCTCATCCGTTTACAGCGACCCACCTGAACCGGGCTATTTGGGGGCTGCCATTTATGACACTAAAGGTCATTGCCGCTATTTATTGGCAGGCACTGAAACTTTGGTTAAAAGGGGTGCCATTTCATCCTCATCCGAACCGAGGATAGCTCCGTAATTTCGCTAAAAAGAAACACCGAGGTTATAACGAATGCCTGAATCAAGTGTCCGAAACATTGTGAAGCTGCCCACACTGAGCAGAGCTGTGCAGCCGAAAATGGCCAGAGAGCTTCTTTTACGGCTATTTCGAAATATTCGTGTGGGCACACTGACACTCCGTGACGGGGACGAGGTGTTTACCCTAGGAGACGACGAGCGCCCCGAATCACCCCATGCGCACGTTGATATTCATGATGGCCGGACTTACTGGCGCATCCTTACTGGCGGAACAATCGCTTCAGGCGAAGCCTACATAGACGGAGAGTGGAGTAGTCGGGATCTCACCGAGGTCACTCGCTTGTTCAGTGCCAACATGGAAACCATGATGGCAATGAAGGATAAGCAAAGCTGGATCATGCAGTTAGGCCTAAAACTCGCTCACTTTGGTCGGCGCAATACAGAAACAGGCTCAAAGGCAAATATTGCCGCACACTATGATTTAGGAAACAGTTTTTTCGAACTATTCCTCGACCCGACCATGATGTATTCATCAGCTGCCTACCCCAGTGCTTCAGCGACCCTCGATGAAGCGGCAGTTCACAAGCTCGAACTCATTTGCCAATCGCTGGAGCTAAAACCGGAGGATGAATTGATCGAGATCGGCACGGGCTGGGGAGGTATGGCAATGTATGCTGCCCGTAACTACGGTTGTAACGTCACTACAACTACAATTTCTAAAGAACAATATGAGCATACGCTGAAGGTCGTTAAAGCTGAGGGGCTGGAAAATCAAATCACCGTGCTTTGTCAGGACTACCGCCAATTGGAGGGCACCTTCGATAAACTTGTGTCAATTGAAATGATAGAAGCGGTGGGACATGAGTTTTATGAGAGCTACTTCCGCTGTGTCAGCAAACTGCTAAAGCCCACAGGCAAAGCGGTCATTCAAGCGATTACTATTCCCGACCAGCGCTACGATTTTGCCCGGCAGTCGGTTGACTACATCAAGCGCTATATTTTCCCCGGGGGCTGTCTACCATCCCTGCGAGTCATTAGTGAAAATCTCGCTAAACATACAGATCTGCAGATTACCCAGCTACGGGACATTACCCTAGACTACGCACGCACCCTCGAAGCGTGGCACCATAGCTTCTTGGAACAGACTGAACGAGTGAAAGAAATGGGCTTTGATGATCGGTTTATCCGGATGTGGCGCTTTTATCTTAGCTACTGCGAAGGCGGGTTTCGCGAAAGAATTATTGGAACCTTTCAGATAACCATGGCAAAACCCGGCTACCGTCCGGAGTAGACCATGCTACTTTCCCTCGTACCCATTATCCTACTCGTGGGTATGCTCGCAGGCGCAGTACAGCTGTTTGGTTCTGATGCGTCCTACGGCCCCAATCAGATTGTTCTTGTTGTTGCCACCGGGATCGCAGCGCTCGTAGGGCTGCGCCGTGGGCTTAGCTGGCCGGACATTCAAAAAGCCCTGACCGATGGCATTCAGGTTGGCCTTGGCCCCATCCTTATTTTACTTGCCGTGGGCGCATTAATCGGCAGCTGGATTTTGGCCGGCACAGTACCGGCAATGATTTATCACGGCGTCGCCTTGCTTGACCCCGCGCTATTTTATGCTGCGTCCGCAGTAATCTGTGCGCTGGCATCTATAAGTATTGGTAGCTCTTGGACGGTGGCTGGCACTTTAGGGATAGGGCTAGTTGGCATCGCAGAAAGCTTCGGCCTCTCATCGGCAATGACCGCTGGCGCAATTATTTCCGGCGCCTATTTTGGCGATAAACTGTCGCCGCTATCCGACACTACTAATCTTGCAGCGGCTTGTGCCGGTGTTGATTTGTTTCAGCATATCCGTCATATGCTTTGGACAACCGTACCAGCGTTTGCTGTTGCTTTGGTCTTCTTCCTACTCATGAACAGTGAGCAGGCGACTCGCCCACCTGAGGATATTG
>Ga0233444_10005390_pt1 | contig 11836 bp, 11 predicted proteins | sample SI_124_October20_6_FD_182792 | JGI IMG/M metagenome (GOLD analysis project Ga0233444, IMG submission 182792) | Seawater microbial communities from Saanich Inlet, British Columbia, Canada - SI_124_October2016_10_MG | ecosystem: Environmental > Aquatic > Marine > Inlet | place: Canada: British...
AGAATGGTTATTTAACTATAAGGGCTAAACAAGAGTATTATGGAGGTTTTAATTATACTTCTTCAAGAATTATAACAAAGGGTGATTTCTTTCACAAGTATGGAAGAATTGATATTAGGGCTAAAATACCTTATGGTCAAGGATTATGGCCGGCTTTATGGATGCTTGGCGAAAATATTTCTAGTGTTGGTTGGCCAAGTTGTGGTGAAATTGATATCATGGAGATGATTGGTGGTAATGGTTACAACGATCGTACTGTACATGGCACAATTCATTGGGAATCCAATGGCCATGCTTCTTATGGAGGACACAATTCGTTAAGTTCTGGAAAGTTTGCAGATGAATTTCATGTTTTTTCTATTATATGGAACCAAAGTTCTATTACTTGGTATAGAGACGATATTCAATACCATACGGTGGATATAAATAATTTATCAGCATTTCATGATAATTTCTTTTTTATTTTTAATGTTGCAGTTGGTGGTAATTGGCCTGGGAGTCCAGATGCAACCACAGTATTCCCACAAACCATGATAGTAGATTACGTAAGAGTTTTCCAATAAAATAAACATGAAACAAAATAAATTATTAGTTCTAATTTTTGCCGTAGTATTGATGGCATCTTCTTGTAAAGAAAGTAAAGTAAAAAATATTATAGAGCTTAGCCCAATTGATCTAAAAGTTGATTCAGTGTTGTCCCTAATGACCTTGAAAGAAAAAATTGGTCAGATGACTCAAATAAATTTAACTGTAATTGCAAAGGGGCCAAATAAGTGGGCATCAAATGATACTATGGAAATTGATATTCAAAAGGCAAAAAAAGCCATAGTGGAATACCATGTTGGTTCTGTTTTAAACACTGTAAATAATCTTGCCCAAACCCCTTCAACTTGGTACTCCAATATCTCAGACATTCAAAAGATAGCTATGGATAGTACCAGTATTAAAATCCCTGTTATTTATGGGATTGATGCAATCCATGGAGCTACTTATACAGATGGAGCTACTATGTTTCCACAGCAAATATCTACTGCTGCTACTTGGGATACAAAACATGCTTATAATATGGCCAAAGTATGTGCATATGAAACTAGAGCATGTGGTATTCCATGGAATTTTTCACCAGTACTAGATTTGGGTATTGATCCAAGATTTCCTAGACAATTTGAAACTTTTGGAGAAGATCCTTTGTTGGTAACAGAATTCGGAAAGGCAATGATACTTGGCTACCAAGGAAAGGAAAGTAATATAGGAAATGAATATGTAGCAGCTTGTATGAAGCATTTTACAGGCTATCAGGCAACTATTAGTGGCAAAGACAGAACACCTGCTTATATTCCAGATAATGTCCTATTTGAATACCATATAAAATCATTTAAAGCTGCCATAGATGCTGGAGCAAAAACTGTAATGATCAATTCCGGAATTATAAATGGAGAGTCTGTTCATGCAAGTTATAAATTACTTACGGAAATTTTAAGAAACCAATTAGGATTTGAGGGAGTAATTCTTACAGATTGGGAAGATATAAATAAGCTATGTGACAGAGATAAAATTGCTGTAAATCGAAAAGAAGCAATTAAAATAGCTATTAATGCTGGTATTGACATGTCTATGGTCCCTTATGAATATGAGGAGTTTACAGATTATCTTTTTGAGTTGGTGGAAGAAGGAAAAGTGAAAATGTCAAGAATTGACGATGCAACTAGAAAAATTCTAAAATTAAAATTTGAACTAGATTTATTTCAAAATCCTGTTACTAATTACCAAGATTATCCAAAATTTGGTAGTAAAGAGTCTAATAAATTGGCTTATGAATCAGCATCGGAATCTATCACATTATTAAAAAACAATAATTCAATACTTCCATTAAAAAAAGGTTCCAAAATATTGGTTACTGGTCCTAATGCTAATACAATGAACTCCCTAAACGGAGCTTGGACCTATAATTGGCAAGGAAAATATACTGATAGTTATGTAGACGGAGTTCCTGCAAATTTGATAGCCACAGTAGAAAAAGAAGGAAATATAAATAGTAAAGTAGTAAAAGATAATCTAAGCCCTAAACCATATAATACTATTTATGAAGCATTTTCTAAGTCTTATGGGGAGGAAAATGTCTCTTTTTTACCTGGAGTTTCTTACAAAAAAAATGGATCGTTCTATGATATGACTGAAGATGATATTCAAAAAGTAGTGAATGCAGCTAAAAACCATGATTATGTTTTATTATGTTTAGGTGAAAATTGTTATACAGAAAAACCTGGGGATTTAAATGACTTAAATCTTCATAAATTACAGCTAAAGCTTGCTAATAAACTATCCAAATGTGGGAAACCAATAATTTTAGTTCTTAATATAGGTAGGCCAAGATTAATTTCTGAAATTGAACCGTACATGTCTGCAATTTTAAATATTTATTTACCAGGAAATTTGGGTGCAGATGCTTTAGTAGATATAATCAATGGGAAAGTAAATCCCTCTGGCAAACTACCTTATACCTATCCCGCTTTTCCTAACTCTCTTTCTACTTATTATTACAAACCGTCAGAAGTTCAAAATAATTCACAAGGTGCTTATAATTATGTAGGGAAATTAAATAATCTATATGAGTTTGGTTATGGGTTAAGTTATACCAATTTTGAATATAAAGACATTACTATAGAAAATGATTCTCTTAATTCTGAGGATTCGTTAAATATATCTTTAACAGTTTACAATTCTGGCGATATAGATGGACAGGAGGTTATTCAAGTATATGTTTCAGACTTATTTGCTTCTATCACACCTGATAATAAAAGACTAAGAGCATTTGATAAAGTTTTTATAAAATCCGGAGAAAACAAAAAAGTTTCTTTTAGTATTCCTGTTAAGGATTTTTCTTTTGTTAATCTGGAAAATAAAAATGTTCTTGAAAGTGGTGACTTCACAGTTCATGTCGGTGGAAACTCTAAAGACCTTACTTCATTAAACTTTTTTGTAAGGTAATTTAATGAAGTATTTATTTTTCCCAATAGTATTTGTCATTTTCATTTCTTGCGCTAGTGATAAATCAAATGATTACGCTGTTAACCTGATTTGGGAGGATAATTTTAAAGGCTCAAGTTTAGATACTAATTTTTGGAATATTTATATTGGAAATGGCTGTCCGGAACTATGTGGATTTGGAAACCATGAATTACAGTATTATACTAATGGTTCTTCAAATCTTAAAGTAGAAAATGGAAAGCTCACTATTTCTGCTTACTACGATACAGTTTCTAATCTTTTTAAATCTGCGAAAATCACCACCAAAAACAAAGTTGATTTTCAAAAAGGATATTTAGAAGTCGTAGCAAAATTACCTAATGCTATAGGTTCTTGGCCTGCAATTTGGATGCTCCCAACCTTAGAAAGAGACTTGAACTGGCCATTAGATGGCGAAATTGATATTATGGAAAACGTAGGCTATGACTCTTGTAAAATTCTTGGTACAATTCATACTAAGGCTTATAACCACACGATAAATACCCAAAAGTCAGATAGTATCGTAATAAATACTGCTCATCAAAATTTCCATACTTATGCTATTAATTGGACAGATTCTATTTTAGAGTGGTATGTAGACTCTGAATTATACAATCGTATTAAAAGATCACCTAATGATAGAATAGAGCAGTGGCCATTTGACAAATCTTTTCATTTAATACTTAATCAGGCAGTTGGCGGAGACTGGGGTGGTAGGTTTGGAGTAGATACTTTATCTTATCCACAAGATTTTATAATTGAATCAGTAAAATTATTTAAAAGAATGCCAAAAAAAAGCTCTTAAAATAAGAGCTTAATTGTATGATTTTTTTAAGTTAATTTCTATCTAAATCCCATATTATCCCATAATCATAGTTTACTGAAGCGCCAGTAGTTGGGTCTATATTTGATTCAGACTGTGAGGCACTTAGTTTTAATAATGTTCCACTAACAGAATCTATGTTAAATATCAGTGATGTGTCCTGCAAATTCATCTCTAGCATATCATTTATTCTTGTCCAGGTACCATCTTCAGATGGATTGTTATTGTAGTGAATTATTAAATTACCATTAGAAAAAATATCTATTCCTCTTGGTTCAAGTGAGTCTGGGTGTACAGTTTGAGTAAAAGAGGTGTCAATTAATGGAAATCCAAGAAGAGTCATGGTTAGATTTATATTAATTTCTTGGAATACTGAATTCCAAGATCCAACTTGATTATAAATACATTCTCCGCTTACAGTTGCTAAAGAGTCATAGTTTACAGCATTAGGGTCTGTACAGCCTTGAAATGTACAAGATCCGTCATCTGTAGTAGCTTCAGTGTTATAGTTATAAGCATTTGGGTCAGTACATCCTTCTTTTGCACAAGAGTTGAAGATTAATGCAATACTTAATACAAAGGAGATTTTTAATATATTCTTCATTTTTTAAATTTTATTATAATAATAACGTGATTAAAGAAAAAAGGTTTGTTATTTTATTAAGATATACTTAAAAATTATTTTAATATTGATAAATAACCTGTTAAATGAATTACAGAATTGAAATTAAATACAGTCAAAAAGATAAATTATCAGACAAAATATTGCAATTTATTTTTGAACTAAATCAGAACAGTATTCCCGCTCTAGGTTCATTAAATAATTTAAAACATGTTAAGGAAATTTACAATCATTCCTTGTTTGCTGCTCTAGTTGTTGTGAAAGAAAAATTTGCTGGATTTGCATTTGTAATGGACTATAAAAGTGATTATAAATCTCTAAACTATAAGTTTTTTAAAAATAATTATAAGAACTTTTTATATATAGACAGAGTTGCTTTTGAAAAAGAATTTCAAAGAAAAGGTTATGGCACTAAGCTTTATAATGAAATATATAAAATTGCAAATAATTCAGTATACCCATTATGTTGTGAGGTTAATACTGTTCCATTAAATAAACAGTCCTTAGATTTTCATTATAAGTTTGGTTTCGAATCTCTTGAAACAGTTCCTTTTGGAGAGAAGCAGGTAGCTATGCTTTGTAAGTATTAGGATTATTTATAAACTTCTAATTTTTCTGTAAATACTTTATCCTTTGAACTTATTACTATTTGATATATACCACTTCTAAAATCAGCTAAATTTATTCTATAGTTATTTTTACTTTCAATTATTTTATCAGAAAATATTATATTTCCAATTACATCATAGATTTCCAATGTTGATGGGCTATGACTTAATGGTAGAAGAATGTTTGCAAATCCATTAGACGGGTTTGGATATACTTTTATTTCTTTTTTGTTGAGTTCATTAGTATTTGTGACTATAGATCCTTCTGTAGATTGTAATACATACTTAGTATCTACATCTTGTATCCAAACAGCTACACCAAGATTTTGAAAATCTTCAATACTGTGTTCGATTGCATGATCAATAGGGGTGTCTGAATCTGGGGGTAAATTATATAATCCATTGAAGGTGTAAGTTAAATTTACAGTTGTAGGATTATTAGGGCCAGTTAAATTTGAAAGAGTTGTTCCATTAGCATCTGGAATCATTTTTTTCATAATATTATAAAATTCGATTTCTCCATTTACATAAGAATTGTTGTAGGTAGTTTTTTCATAAACTGCTGTATGTAATACTAGATTACTCCATATTCCAGATGCATTGCACAGTGGGTCAATATTTACAGAAACATCAATCGTTTGCCCTCCAACTGAGTATTCAGCAGATAAACTAATAAAAGAGTATAAATTTTTTGCATCATCAAATTCTTGTTGCGTATAGCCAATAGGGTTAAATTGAACAATTCCATTATTTACAATTCTAGGAACTGTATTTATTGAGTAATATACTCTTCTTTGTCTTCCTTCAAGGGTATAGTAAGGATCGCCTGGTGAAGGCCAACTCATTGGGTATTTTACAAGAGTGTAATCATTTTGATTAGTGGATAAAATGTTGTGCAAGTCAGTATTTCCAGTTACTGAATATTGACTTGTAGAACTTGCAAATGTTTCTAACAATGGAGTTCTCAGGGTAGATACATCAAAGACATGAAGATTTTTGTGAAGTGTGTCATTGGTATTGTCCATGTCAGATCCACCGTTTATAGAATCAGCCCATATTGTAATATTGTAGGTTCCTGGATTTACAGGATTCCATGGTGTGGTAAAAGAAGCAGTATCGTCTTGGTAAGAACCAATATTTAAATTGGTAATATATTCAGACACTGTACTTGCTCCGTTTACAGAGTAGTTTATTTTCATGTTACTAATAGTGTCTAACCCTAAATTTCTAAATACTCCTTCTAAAGAGTAGGGTGCATCATTTAGATGTAAGTATGGATAGTTGACTAATTCTACGCCACTAACGTCTAAAGAATTTTGAGCACCATAAGTAAATTCATAATAATGATTATCATTTGGCGAAGGATCAGTTCCCGCCAAATTTGATAGTGATGGAGATCCTGTCACCATAACAGCATTGGCACTATCTACTTGTATTCCTGCAGTTATTGCAGGAGCAGCATTACTACTATGCCTTTGATCTACAATATATATTTTGTTACTTCCTTCTTCTAAAACAATAGACCAATAACTCCAGCTACCAGCAGTATAAGAAGAGAAAAATATCCAAAATTGTTGTCCTCCTAAATTGCCGAAAGTTTTAGTTACAATGTTGTCATTACTTCCTGTTCCTTCAAGGCCCCATACCATCACAGAGTTATCAGGGATTGCAGGGTCAGGAATAGAAACATTACCAAAACCAGGAACTATTGTAGCGTTAATGTCAAAGGTTAAAACACCAGAAGATGAAACTTTAAACTAGTCTGCCAAATTGTTGTTAAAAGTAAATGGAAAAGGAATACTATCTGTTACTGACCATACTGGAGAAGTACTGCCTGCAGGCAATAGAACTTTCCATGATGTATCTAAACCTGATCCAAATGGATATTCATTGTCCATATTCAATCCACCGGGGTTTCCGGTGGATGAACTTGGGGTGTAAAAATACTGTGCATGAATAGAATTAAATAATATTACTTTTAGAGAAAAATAAAGAGTAATTCTTTTCAAAACATTTCTAATTTATTATTTGTAATTGTTTTGTGGTTGAAGTTCCATTAGATACAAGTACTACATTATAAATTCCACTATTTAAGTGTGAAACATTTAAATAGTAATAATCTAGGCTAGAAGAAGCAGTAAATCTCTCCGAAACAACTACCTCACCTAATAAATTCACTACGTTAATTTTTAATTCTGAGTCCTTATGTCCTTGAAAAGCTATTGTAGCAATATCGCTAGTTGGATTAGGGAAAATCATGATGTTACTTGCAGCCGTTAGGTCACTATTTACATCTGTAACAAGAGACGCAGTAGTAGATTGTAAAATCTCTTTTGTAACATCGTCCTGTATCCAAACAACTACACCAAGATTTTCAAAGTCTTCCACTGTATGATTTAACATGTGGTTAATAGGTGAATTTGCATCAGGTGGTAGGGTATAATTTCCTTGAAAAGTATAAGAAAAATTTTCTACTACTTGAACTCCAGCCTGAAGAGGATTAATTGAATAACCACCTGCATTAGGAAGCATTTTTTTCATAACATTATGAAATTCTAATTCTCCATTACTAGATGAATTATTATAAGTAATGTATTCAAAAATTCCAGTATATAATGTAAGATTAGTGCTGTTCATATTTTCTAAAGGGTCGATTGTTATACTTACATCTACAGATTGTCCGCCAATAGAATAATTAGCCGAAAGTGCGGTGAAAGAAGGAATTGCAGCAAAATCGTCAAAATCCTGATTGGTTAGTCCAGAAGGATTAGCATCATAACCTCCATCAATTTCAAGTCTTGGAACAGAATTCACACCATAAAATACACGTCTATCGTAACCTTCATCTGTAAAATATGGATCACCATTTCCAGGCCAACTCATTTGGTACTTTAAAAGTGAATATTGTTCTGAATAATTGGAGAGTACATTACCTAGATTAATGTTTCCTTGAACACAAGGTCCACAAGTAGAACTAGTAAATACTTCAAACATAGGTCTTCTAGTTTCAAAAGAAGTAAATACGTTAACAGTACCAACAATAGTATCATTTGAAGGATCCATGTCAGTTGATCCATTAATATTACTTGCCCAAATTGCAATATCGTAAGTACCGGAAGAGCTTGGATTCCATGTAGAAGAATGGTCAAATGTGTAATTGTCGTAAGTATTTATTGTTAGGTTAGAAAGTGACTCAGTGACAGGCGTTCCACCATCAATTGAGTAATTGATATCCATTGAATTAATAGTATTAGAGCCTAAATTGGTAAGTTCACCAGAAATAGTAAATGGAGCATTTCCAAGAATTAAATATGGAAAAGTTGTAACAGCAACACCTGCTGCATCAACCGCACTTTGAGTACCATATATAAATTCATAGTAATGATTATCATCGGGAAGAGCACTACTTCCAGCAACATTTGCTAAAGTAGGAGAACCACTAACCATAGTAGCAGTGGTTGCATCAATTTGAATACCTGCAGTCACTTGAGGACTTGCCGCAGTACTATGTCTTTGATCTACAATATAAATTTTATCAGTTCCTTCTTCTAAAACAATAGACCAATAACTCCAGCTACCGGCTGTGTAGGAAGTAAAGAAAATCCAATGCTGTTGGGAACCTGAAGTACCAAAAGTTTTAGTACAAATATTATCGTTTGCACCAGTTCCTTCGATACCCCAAATCATTACAGAATTATCTGGTATTGCAGGGTCAGGTAATGCCGCATTCCCAGCACCTGGAACTGCAGGTGCTGTTAAATTTGAAAAAGTAAGAACTCCAGTAGAAGAAACTTTATATTGAGAAACACTGGATCCATTAAAATTAAATGAGAATGGTATAGTTTCAATGGAAGACCATGTAGGGGAAGATTGGCTCGGCCCTAAGATTACTGTCCAAGATGGGTCTAATCCAGAACCACTAGGGTATTCACTGTCTCCATTAAGCCCACCAGGGTTGCCAGCAGTAGAAGCAGGGATGTAATAGTATTGTGAAAAGGAGTAAGAGGAAAAAAACAAGATTCCAATAAAAAGAGTAATTAATTTATTCATTTTTAATATTTTAATTGTGTGCTCTCCTAATGTATAAAAAGTAATTGTTATTATTTAAGTTTTTTTAAAATATAAATGGGAAAATATATTGAAAACCCTAAAAATACTCCAGCCAATAGTCCTAAAGCAATGAGGATTGTTCTTGGGTAAGAAGAGCTAATATTTAGTATTTCGTTGACAAATAGAGGGTTGTTTAGATGATATGTTTTGAAAAATAATACCATAACAAGTGCACAATCAAATCCCCAAGAAAGTCCTATGATTAAACAATGAATAAAAATACGATTCTTTAGATTCTTATAGAGGTAAAAAGAAGTTACTGATGCGGTAAACAACCAAATAAACGGCTGGGAATTTTGGCTCCATCCCAAAACAGAGAAAATCCCCATAAACACACCGAAAAGACTAGTTTGTAGAATAATTTTTTGGTTAATATCTTTAAAATCCATAAATATTTATCATAAATGGTTTAATTTAGTAAATAATAAATAATTATGAACCTAACAGAGATAGTCAGAAGTAAAGAAACTTCCATTGTAGATGTTAGAACTAAAGGAGAATTTTCAAGTTGTAGACTCGAGGGTTCAATAAATATCCCCTTAAATTTAATACCTGAGAATGTTGAAGCATTAAAAAAAATGCAGCCTTTGGTTTTGTGTTGTGCCGCGGGATTAAGAAGTGGACAAGCTATGGAATTTCTTAAGTTTAATGGACTAAAACAGGTATATAACGGTGGTTCATGGCAAGATGTGGAAAATATGCTTAATAATTTAAAATGAAATTAAATTTTTTCATATCCATACTTTTATTGTGCTTATGCTCCTGTCTAAATTCTAATGATTTTGACCCAAATACTATACCGGTAAATGTCCTAGATGTGGAAAATCATCAAATGCTAAAACTTTTGGAAGATAACCCTGGAGTTTTACTAGATGTCAGAACACCTGAGGAAATTAATAAAGGATTTTTGACAAATGCTAGTTTTATTAACTTTTACGATGAAAATTTCTTACAAAAAGCTAGTTGGATAAAAAAAAACCAACCAATTTATGTTTATTGTCATGCAGGTGGAAGAAGTTCTAAAGCTGCAGAAATGTTGATAAAGCTAGGTTTTAGAGAGGTATATAATCTTGTTGGTGGTTTCAGTAAATGGGTAGAAGATGGTTATTTAGTAGAGAAGGGATTAGATAATATTAAAGGACCCAGTTCAAAATCTTTTACCAAAAAGGAGCTAGATGGTATCTTGCTAAAAAATCAAAATGTTATTTTAGTATTTAAGACTCCTTGGTGTCTGCCTTGTAAAAAATTAGATGCTGTTTTAGATTCCTTTTCTATAAATAGTCCTAATTGGGTAGTTGTAAAAATTAATATGGACGCTAACAAGGATATAGCTGAAAATTATCAAGTTAAATCTGTTCCAACACTACTATTTTTCAAAGAAAGTAAAAAATCATCTTCTCATATTGGCTTCATTAACTTGGAAGATTTAATTCTTGAATCTCAAAAGTGACAATATGTCACTCTAATTTTATTTTAAATGACATAATGTCTACTTTTCTGGTTTTTTATTAGATTCAATACGACTTTTTTGCTTATTTTTTCTAAAGGCATACCAATTGATATGTTCATTACGTATTAACAATTAAAAATATAAAAATGAAACTATTAAGAAAATACGAAACACCATTTGAAGGAATACTTAACAATTGGTTAAATGATGAATTTATTGGAATACCAAGTATAGATCACTCAATGAAAACACTTCCGCCAGTAAATTTAATTGAAAGTAAAGAATCTTACACTATAGAATTATCTGCTCCTGGATTTGATAAAGATGATTTTAAAATAGAACTAGATAATTTCAATCTTTCTGTCAGTTTAGACATAGACGATAAAATGAATGAAACTATTCATTACAACAAAAGAGAGTACAATTATTCTTCTTTCAAAAGGTCATTTAAATTGGCCAAATATTCAGATATTAAGAAAATTGATGCTTCATACGTTAATGGAATACTCACAATTCAAATACCAAAAACTAAAGAGGCTATTCCATTGCCTGTTAAGACAATTAAAATTTCTTAAGAATAAACTTGATTGTTTCTAAAGACGGGGTCTATCTCCGTCTTTTTTATGCAGTTAAATCAAATAGTGCAAGTAAAACACTTCCAAAAGAAAACATTACCACCGAATTTACAATCGTATTGAACTTTAATTCTTCTCTCTTAAATCTGGATATAAAATACAGTGGAATATATACAAAGTTGAAAATCAATGTGGAAGAAAGCATTAAAACTGTTGCCCAAGGCCAATGCATTAATTTAAATATAAATCCAACCATAAGTATAGTGCCAAGTGCTATACCAATTGAATAAATAAACTTATCAAAAAGAAAACTAACTTCTTTGAATTTTATGAAAATTAGAAGAGGAATAAAGATAAAAGCAAACGAAAAAGCTCCCATTATAATCATTACAGCAGCTCCTGGCCAATGCATTATTTTAAAAAACGATCCTAAAAATGTAAAAATCGTAGAAAGTAAGCCAATCAAATAAAGTGTTTTTTTCATAGTATGATTTATACCAATTTACAAAAAAAAATCTACTTTAAATAATTGCTTAGTTGATCTTTAAAAGCCGGATAGATAGTCCACCATTTTTATCGAATACATAATGGTTCATGGTACTTTCTTGGTCGTAATGAAGTGGTCTTGTGTGTGCATAATCT
>Ga0233444_10005392_pt1 | contig 11835 bp, 15 predicted proteins | sample SI_124_October20_6_FD_182792 | JGI IMG/M metagenome (GOLD analysis project Ga0233444, IMG submission 182792) | Seawater microbial communities from Saanich Inlet, British Columbia, Canada - SI_124_October2016_10_MG | ecosystem: Environmental > Aquatic > Marine > Inlet | place: Canada: British...
CTTTGCGTCAAGGTGTGCAAGGTGATTGTCCTTTATAGTTGTAATTTTCTCATTTACCAATTTAATTTCGCCTTGAAGTTTTATAATCTCTTGGGAATTTTTTTGGGATTGAGTAGGCATAATTTATTTTTGTTTTTGGCTTCCTAAAACCATTTCTAAATACTCACTTATAAATTGTCTTGTTTCAGAATCTGCATTTCCCATAACTACACCTAATTTACCTAAATGTTCTATAGCTCCATCAACACCTTTATTGCCACTAATTTTAATTCCTTGTGCTAACCATTTTATAAAAGATTGATTAGTCATTAAACCAGCAGCACCTCTTGCACCTCCTATAATTAAAGGTAATCCAACAAGAGCAAAAGCAGGATTAGAAACAAAAGCTCCTGCTCCACCTCCTAATAATATTCCTTGTCCTATCAATCTATCTGCTGTTCCTGATGGATTTTTAAAAGTCTTACCACTTTGTCTTATAAAGTTAGATATGTTTAATATTTGGTCAAAATCTTTTTGCATTCCCTTAGTCCAACCTTTACCTGAAAATAAAGAATCTTTAGCTGCCTTGCTTAGTTTATTATAATTAGTTAAAAATGTTTCTGAAGAAAACTTACCAACTCCCTCAACAAAATCTCCTGCCAATGCTTGACTTGCTTGTAATCTACCCATTCTATCAATTACATTAGATAGGAAAATATTATATTGATCTCCATTTAAACTTTTTTTAATAGCATTTAATCTTGAAGAACCCTCTTTTCCTGTATTAATTAATAATGATGCAATACGATCAGGATCTGCTGTTTTAGAAATAGGTTGCAGGTAATCATCTATTCTTTTTAAACCTGATTGATAATATTTATTAGCTCTTGAGAATGCTCCTAATCCTTTTGTATTTCCTTTTAAAGCTAATTTAATATCTTCACTTATAACACCATATATAGTTTTTAATTGTGCTTTATCTACAGGATTTACTAAATCAAAACTAGATAACTTGTTTCCTATTTTTCCCTTAATACTTTTTATAGCTTGATAAGGTAAAGTTCCTCCACCTTTAGCTAAATCTGATTCCAATCCTTTTAAAATATCATCTAAAAATTGATTTTTAAAAATAACTGAAGTTTTTTCTGCACCTGGAACAGGTAAAACTAATTCTTTAAGTTTTTCTACTGTCTTATTTAATTTAATACCTTGTTTAGGTTTTAAATATTTATCTAATTCACCAAATAGTTCTCCTGATCTTGATTGAAAACGACCAACAAAACCATTTGAAGCATTAACTCCATCTTTTATTCCTTGATTTATAGCTCTACCTACAGCAACTTCATCAGCAGGTAATGTTTTATTTATAGTTGTTTTTGCTATATTTAATGCTTTTTTTCCTAAATCGTCTTGAGCTTTTTGAGCTACTGCTGATATTTTACCTGAAGCACCAGGAACATTTCCTAAAAACATTTCTACAGTTTGTAAACCTTGTTTTTGAGTAACTTGACCTAATGATGGTGTAACACCTGCATCTATATAATTTGCTAATCTTTCAGATGTAGCTTTTCCTGTTTTACCAAATCCTGTTATAGCACCTTTAAATCCTTTAGCTATTATTGGAACAGCAGCTTGTCCTACAGAACCAAAAGCAAAATCAGTTGCTCTTTGTGCTGCCCATTCTTTATTTGTTCTTAACATTTCTGCACCAAATGTTTGACCAACTCTTTCAAATATTTCAGCACCTATTGCCATACCTGCACCTGATCCTGCAACAGCACCAGCGACAGTTCCTGCACCTGGAACAACACTACCAGCAGTACCACCAGCAGCAGCACCAACTGTAGAACCAATTATTTCTGTAATTTCTTTACCAATATCAATAACATCACCAAAATTTCTTTCTTTTTTATTATCTAATTGAAATTGTTTTCCATCACTATCCGTTACGATAAAATTATTTGATTGGGTAGTATCTACTTGAACATCAGGATAAAATTTTTTTAAAGTTGCTATTTTAGATTCTAAATTAGGAGATGCTTCAACTAAAAATCTTAATTTATTTGGAATTTCTTCTAAAGATTGAACTCTTTCAATAGTTTCTGTTGGTAATTCTTCAACAAAACCTGCCATTATAAACCTCTACCATCTGTTTCATAAGGTTTGTCAAAACCTGGAATTTTCCAATAATATTTACCATTTCTAAAATCTATAAGTGATGCACCTGCTGGTGTTTGTATTTCTTTACCATCAGGTGTTTTAATTTTTTTAGGTCTAAAATCTACATCTATAAATATATTATCTGTGTTTAAACCTTTATTTTGTGAAACTAAATTAAAGCCACCTCTAAATTGATCTAATCCTTCAACACTTGATTTATATAAATCAATTCCAACTTCTTTAAATTGTTCTCTTTGAGTTTCTGTTAATCTATCACCTTTTCTTAATTTATTCCAAACATTCCAATATTTTCTAAAAGCTCCTGATGAGTTTTCTGCTGTTGCAAATTCACTTTCTCTAACTACTGAATCAGGATCTAAAGTTTTCATAAATGTAAATATAGATGCTAAATCTCCAACACCATCATTTTTTTCTAATCCCACTAATAATTTTTTTACAGAGTCTGTAGATTTATTAAAATCAACAACAGGTTTTGCTGATATATATTTTGAACTAAGATTTGTTTCTAATTTAGAAGCTATTGATTCTTTTGGTTCTCCTCTAAATCTATCAGGTTCTATTTTATTTGCAGATGCTATTTGTTGTTCAGTTCTATAAACAGTTTTTCCTGTCTTTGTATCAAAAACAGATTTTGTCTTTGGTATTTTAGGCATAAATGCTTTTTGAATAGATGCTGTTTGAGTTAAAGCTGGAACTACAGAACTAAAAGGATCTTGTCCTTTTACACCTTGACCAATAATACTTGCACCAAGAATTAAATTAGGATTACTTGTTAGACCACCTAATAAACCACCTGTAGCTTGAGTATTTTGATTTGTTAACAAACCTTGATTATCTTGGTTAGCAGCTTGTTGTAATTGAAATAATTGTTTTAATCTTTCTAGCATTATATTAATCCTCTTGTTTGTAGATACGGAATATTAAAAGGGTTCGTACCTGTATTTTGTGCCGTTAAAGCTCCATAGGGAGCTGTAGAGTAGCCAAACTGTTGTGTTAAAGGGGTAATAGCCATAGTTTGTGCTACATTAGCTTTTGCTGCATTATAGTCGTTTTCTAAGTCAGATGAAAGTCCTGATTGATTACCTATATTGGCAAAATAATCGTTTACCATAGATTTAGGTGCTTGACCACCACTTATAGTAAAAGGTGCTTGGGGGATAAGTTGTTTTACTAAGTCAGACTCAGGTTGATTTAAATTTTGTATGTTTTGAGTATCTCCTGATTGATATAAGTCTTTAAAAGATTGACTTCTAAATCCTGCATCAAATGCTTGTTGATCTAATACTGCTTGAGTTTCTAAATCTTCTGAAGAATAGTCTGTTGTTAAACCTCTTGATTCAGCCCAATCACCAACTGTAGAAACATAATCACCCTCTCCATATCCATCTTCACCTGTAATACCTGCATATTGATTTTCAGGTGTTCCAAATACATCTTGAACAGTTCTAATACCTGCACCTATTAATCCACCACCTGTAACATAATCAGTTATTGTATCTACTATAGTTGGTTCATTAGTTGGTGTAAAATCTGCACCACTAGCAGTATAAGTGGAATCTATATCTAATCCACCTATATTAGATCCACTTGTATCTGTATAGCTTGTAGATGGTGTAGTGCCATAAGCTGCACCCTCATAATCAAATGTGTTTCTATCATCTCCTTGACCATCATTAAAATTAGAACCAGCATAATTACTAATTCCTGCTGCTTCGCTTTCGTAGTCAAATGATGATGTTTGTGATGAAGAACTACTTCCTGAATCTGAACTAGAATCTGAACTCATTAATTTCTCCTTATAAGATTATTGAAATACAAAAAAGAATAAATAAACCTATTAAAAATTTTGATGGATGTTTTTGTATGTAAACATCAAAGTTGTAATATAATTTTTTTAATTTATCCATTATAATAATCCTCCAAGTAATCCAACACCTGCACCTAATAAAGGATTAAATCCTAAAGCAGAAGCTGTTACAGCTCCACCTAGTCCAGTTGTTAAAGGGTTAGCTCTTGTATTAGCTTGACCTGATGTTACTGGAAATCCTGATGCAATAGGAGAAACTAATCCAGCATATTGTTGTAACGATTGAAAAGGTGCTAAGTTTTGTTGTCTTTGAATTTGTTCTAATTGTTGTCCTGTTTGTAATACGCTTGGTGCTTGAGAAGCTATAGCTAACTGTCTAGCTCTTTCTTGATCGTATTGTTGAAAAGCTAAAGGTAATGCAGCTTGAGCTACTTGAGAAGTAACTTGATTTTGCATCATTGGTGAACCTGGTGTTCTACCTGCTCCACTAAATTGTTGAGCTACATTAGTATAAATATCTCCAGCAGATTTTTGAATTAAAGGTGAAAGAAAAGGATTTAAATATTGTCCTCCAAGTGTTGCAGCTAATTGTTGTTGTGCTGCTGTACCCATTGATTCTTGTTGTGCTAAACCAGTAAGAGTTTGTTGTGTTGGTGCAACATAACCACTAGCTTGTACTCCTTGACCATACAGATTTCCAGCTTCAGATATAATTTGATTTAATGCTGGTTGTGCTGCTGCGTAAGGTTGAACTGATTGTGTAGTAGCTTGATTACCACCTGATGATCCTCCTCCAAAACTCATTTTTTCTCCTCTTGTTTAATTTTTTTTTCTAATACAACATGAGTCATATTATAACCAAAATTGTTTAAAACTTTTTTCCAACCTGGTCTAGCAATTAATTCCATCATTTGACATTCTTCGTCTTTTGCAAACTGCTCAATGTCTTTGACTAAATGTTGCCATTTGTGTCTTTGTTTACCGGTCATAATATATATGTGGCAAACTTTTCCTAACTGTCTTTTTATAATCTCAGTTACGACTACACCAAAATATTTTTCTACTGATGTAGGTTTTGTTTTATCCCATAAAACCCAAATTTGAAACTTTCCTTCTTTGGTTTTATTTAAAACAAAATCTGAGCTAGTAAGTTGACTTGAATAAGCTAGAGCATTTTTAATATCTTTTTCTACGATTGCCCAAACCTTATCAAGTTCTTTGACAGGTATTCTAACTAATTCCATAAATACACTAATATCTTATCTTTGTTAAGGACTTTTTTCGTCAAAAATTTCTAAATAGCTAACAATACCAGCTATATGATTAGCAGATGCAGCTTCTAACTTCAAGGCATCACCAGCTTCTAAAACCATTGTTCCTTTAACTAAATTCTCTACTGTTTTTGATCCTAATGATATGTGAGCTACTTCATACTCTGCACCAGAATCAGATGCGTCTGTTGTAAATGCTTCTACTTCAACAGTACCACTATGTATATTGGTAATCTGTATAGATTTAATTAATGCAGTTCTATTTGTAGGACAAGTATATACAGTTGTTTTGTCTGTCGTTGTAAGATCAAACATTGCATTTTTGTATATATTAGCCATTATGGTTTTGTTGGAAATGTGATAGCATCAACTTCAGCAGCAGTATTCTGATCAGTAACAGTACCAGGCAAATCTCTAAGATTTTGTCTGTATGTTGCCATATTAGCAGACATAGTTACATCAGATAAACCATAGTGATCTGTTTCTTTAAGCAAATTATTTCTTTTTGCTCTTAGATTAACCATTGATCTATCTTTAGCACCAGCTTCCCAAGCCGCTTCTTCTGCGTCTCTAGCTGCTTCTTCTTCTGCTGTGAACTGAATACGTTCACCATTTACCATTTTGTATCTTGCCATATTTTTCTCCTATTTGTTGTTGTTGTATACTAATTAAACCACTCCGTAAAGTGAGATTGTTCCAGCATCTATATTACCTGACGACATCTTGAAATCTACTGCATTAATTGCTGATGTTGTGTTTCCGTAGCCAGCAGTTAAACAATTAACACTTCTATCATTTAAATTAGTTACATTTGATTTTGCTATAAAATGTTTTACAAATGTGTCGTTTGATGGATCAAAAAGGTGAAGATAACCTGATGTATTTTGGTCATCATCACTTCCTATCGCTGTAGCTATTGTTTGATAATTTGTGCTTTGTGCAAGATCATCACCTGTATCATAATCTAAACCTGCTGGAGAACCACTTTCTCCATGATAAGCATTAAAAGCTGTAGTAGTCTTTGTAACATTATAATTAGAACCACCATCGGTTGATAAATTAAAAGTTAAGTTTGCTCCATCAGTAGCTGGGTGCATATTATAAAAAAAAAATATGTATTCTTTGTAGGTGCTATTAATACCTGATGTGAAGCTAACATTAGCAGATGAACTGGCAGTTTGTTTAGATATAAAAACTAAATTACCTAATCCTGTTATGCTACCAAAAGCTGTTGCATCCTTTACACCATTATTATTTAGTTTAACTATTGCCATCTTAACTTTCTTTTAATCCATATAGTTTAATTGTTCCATCAAATGTATTTGATGTTGTTAAAAATCTAACAGAATTAACTGCTGCCGTAACATTAACATATCCAGCAGAAAAATTTGTAAAACAAGCTGGGTTTGAATGTATACCATTTGATTGATGCATAAAATGTTTAACAAACGTAGTCGAAGCTGGTGAGAAAACAAAAAGTTCACCTGAAACAGAAGCATCATTATCACTTTCCATATCCCAAGTAATAGGTTGATCTCCAGCCGCATTTGCTACATCTTTAGCAGATTGATAATCTAATACTCCACCACTTCCACTTTCATTATGAAATGATCTCCAAGCAACAGTTGTTTTAACAGCTGCAGTTGATTGACCATCTGTACTAAAATTATAACTGAAACCAATGTTTTCAGTAGATGGATGAATATTAATAAATTTAAAAACATAAGTGTTATATGTTCCATCAAATACTACGTCATTTGTTCCATGAGTAAAATCAACAGCAGTAGCACCTGATGCAGTTTGAGTTTTAATTAAAACTAATGAACCTGTTGCTAAACCTGTTTCAGTAACAGCAGATATAGAATTGTTATTGTATTTAACTAACGCCATATAATTTTATAACTCCACTATCTATCGTATTGCTTTCAACTTTAAAATCTACTGCATTAATTGCTGATGTAGTATTAGCATATCCAGCAGACCTTGTATTAATTGAATAATCACTTTTATTATTATGATTAGTATTGGTCATAAAATGTTTAACAAAAGTAGTATTGCTGGGGTCGAACAAATGTAAAGTGCCTGATAAACTGTGATCGTTGTCCCCACTCATTAAACCACCAGCACAAAATCTTTGATAACCTGTGCCTTGTGCTATGTCACTTGATGCTTCATAAGCTAATTCTGAATCTGCACCATCTTCTCTGTGCAGAGCATAAAAAATAGTTGTAGTTTTAATAGCATTGTAATTACTTCCACCATCTATACTAAAATTATATCTAAAATCATCATCATCTGCTGAACAATGTATGTTAATAAACTTAAAAATATATTCCTTGTACGTACTGTTTATTCCACTTGTAAAAGAAACTGATGCCGTTGGACTAGAAATAGTTTGTGTAGATATTAAATTTAATCCACCACCACTAATACCTGATGGTAAAGCTGTGATTGCTGATAAGGAATTATTATTACAAAAGTTTAAAGCCATTATGATACTCCATACATTATTATAGTTCCGCTATCAATGTTGCCTGAAGCAAATTTGAAATCAACAGCGTTTATAGCAGAAGTGGTATTTGCGTATCCAGCTAAGAATTTTCTAACTGTATAATCTGACCCTTGATATTCATTAGTATCAGAAATAAAATGTTTAACAAAAGTTGTGTTGCTTGGATCAAATAAATTTATTGTTCCTGATCCACTTTGGTCATCATCATTTCCAGGATCTTGCATAATAACTTGATAAGCAGTTGATTGTGCTAAGTCTCTACTATCATCGTAGTTAAGCGTTGGATTTAAACCACCCTCACCTTGATATGATTGAAAAATAGAAGAAGTTTTAGTTACGTTATAGTTACTTCCACCATCAATAGAAAAATTAAAAGTAAAATCTGCACCATCTGTTTGAGGGTGAATATTAATTAATTTAAAAATATATTCTTTATAAGTAGAGTCTATGCCTGTCGTAAAACTTAGTGAAGCTGAACTACTTGCAGTTTGGCTAGATATTTTTGTAAGACCACCTGTGCCTGTTGCGTTAGCTGAAAATGGGTGATCGTATTTTAAATTAGAATATGTTGTCATTATGCTATCCCATACATTTTGATTGTTCCTGAATCTATTGTTCCAGCAGATGCAGAAAATTCTACTCCATCAATAGCGGCAGTTACATTAGCATATCCAGCAGTAAAAGCATCAACAGTTTTAGGTGCGCCACTCATACCTTGAACTCTTGCTATAAAGTGCTTCACAAACGTAGTGCTAGACGGAGAAAACAAATACATTTCACCTGAATAAGACGCATCATTATCTGTAAGTGTAGTTAAATGTAAAAAGTGACCACCTGTGCTTTGTGCTAAATCTCTATCACTATCATAACTTAATGCACCACTTGTACCATCTTCTTTATGCTGACCAAAAAAGAAAGTTGTAGTTTTTGTAGCATCAAAAGCACTTCCACCATCTCTAAAATTTAAAAAAAATGCTTCATCTTGATTAGAAAAATGTAAATTAATAAATTTAAATAAATAAGTCCTATATGTACTATCAATCCCACTTGTAAATGATGAACTAGCAACACCTGAGGTTATTGTGTTTGTGGCTAATAAATTTAAGCTACCACCAAAACCACTAGGTAAATTATAATCGTATCTAATGTCTGTATATGTACTCATTTAACTACTCCAAACATTTGAATTGTACCAGCGTCTATGTTGCCTGAACTCATTTGAAAATTTACTGCATTAATTGCTGATGTTGTGTTTCCGTATCCAGCAACATAAGTTTCTCTAGCTGTGTTACCTGATTGATCTGTAATACCTCTAAAAATAAAATGCTTCACAAAATTTGTGTTGCTGGGGTCGAATAAGTGAAGTATGCCAGCACCATTTGCGTCATTATCATTACCTTGTTCTAATATTAAAGTTTGATAAGCTGTTGATTGTGCAAGATCATCACCTGTTCTATATCCTATAGCGGCTGAAGCACCATTTTCTTCATGATATGCTCTAAAATGTGAAGTAGTTTTTGTGACGTTGTAATTGCTACCGCCATCAATAGACATATTAAATTGTAAGTGTGTATTATTTGTTTCTGGGTGAATGTTATTAAAGATAAATAAATACTCAGAATAAGTAGAGTCTATTCCTGATGTAAATGAAACTGATGCACTAGAACTTGCAGTTTGAGTTGATAAAGCTATTAAGCCACCAGCACTTGCAAATGGAACATTGTATTTTATTGCGTTATATACGGACATATTATTTGTCCCTCAATAACCAACCTTGCGTAGCATCTACATACACTAAAGTGAAACCAGCTCTTTCAGTTGATACAGTAAGATCAGAAGCGTCTCCTTGTATGTTATGACTATTTCTGCCAACAGTTAAATTATTTGTATCAAATGTTCCAGCGTAATCTACTAACCAAACTTCGTCACCTCTTACCGCAGAAGCTGGAAGTGTCATTGTAATTGCACCACTTGTTGTATCAACAAAGTAACCTTTACCAGCAACCATTGTTGTATTGCCTGTAATTACAGCTTGCCAATCAACTACACCACCTGTATTTGAAGCAAATTTAGCATGAGTAACTGTTCCGTCTGATGGTACTCCTAAATCTAAAACATTACCTAAAATAATAACAAAATCTATAACATCACCTGTTTCTAGGTTAGAAGCAAAAGTTAATGTTGAACCTGATACAGTAAATGAATCTGTTGGTGCTTGAAGTACACCATTTAAAGATACTAGCATATGATTTACAGACTCAGGAACTACATTAGTTCCACCTACTTGCAATGTGTATGCCGCTTGACCATTAACTACTGATATTGCGTCACACTTTTGAAAGTTTCCTATTGTTGGAGTCTTGCCTATATAAGCCATTATTCAATTACCTCCCAAGTTTGATTAGTTTCATTCCATGAATAGTTATTGTCATCATCTGGATAAGAAACTGGTGCTTCCCATAAACAAGTAGTGTCGTTTAATGTCCAAGATGGATAAGGTTTAGGTGCTATAAAAGCATCTTTATCTTCATCATAAGTATATCCTATTCCAGCATGATTTTTTCTTAAAGGTGTTCCACCTAATTTATGAACTCCACCTATTGTATTAAAAGATGTTTGTTTCCAAATTGACCAACCTGTTAATTTAGTTAAAAAATCTATACCGATTGTTTCTTGTTCAACTCCGTTAGAATCTAACAATTCATTATTGTGAACTGAAAGAACTTCTATTACTTTATTGTTTAAACCTATTTTTGCGAATGTAGCCATTATGTTGTGTAACTCCCTGATCCGTTAAATGTTAAAACTGTTTTTCCTGAAACTCCTGTCGCAACTGTTGGTGAACCTGTTGTCGTTCCTGAATAATCTGCGTCTGGCATACTTAAAATTACTATACCTTTTCCACCTGCTCCAGATGTACCACCTTGTCTAACACCACCGCCACCACTTCCTGTATTAACAGTTCCTGAAGTAGCAGTTCCACCATCTGAAGAATTACCAGCTCCTCCACCTCCTGTTCCTCCTGAACCAGCAGTTACTCCTGGTTGTGCATTACCACCACCTCCACCAGCTCTTGTTACTGAAGAACCTGTAATAGATGAAGCTGTACCAGCACCACCATTTCCTGCCGCAGAAGATGTAGCATCAGCACCTACTGCACCAGCACCTCCACCACCTCCACCACCATAACTAGGACCAGAAACAATAGCAGCACCACCATTATTTCCTTGACTTGGAGATGTACTAGGGGTGTTACCAGCACCTCCAGCACCAGCAGAAGAACCTGACGAACCTCCGCCACCTGAACCTCCGTTAGCACCAGCTGAATCTCTATTTCCACCTCCACCACCTCCAGCAGAAGTTATTGTTGTTAATCCTGTTCCTGATATTGATGAATTTGAACCTGAATTACCTCCACCACTAGCTGTAACAGCAGCACCACCATCTCCTACTGTTACTGTAATAGTTACTCCTGAATTACTTGATTGAGTTGATGTTCTATATCCTCCAGCACCACCTCCTCCACCATTGTACTCTGATGCACCACCACCTCCTCCAGCTATAACTAAATAATCTATTGAATAGGCTTGAGGTGTTTCTAAAGTTACGTCATCATCTACAGTTGGGATCCAACCATTAGTTGCTCCTGAATAAACTATTGTTACTGATTGACCAGTAACATCATAAACAGGATTTGGTGATGAGTTGCCTTGAAAATTTAATGAATTTTGATTTATAGTTAAATTATTTGTTCCCCATTGTCTTGCATAATCAACAAAAGAAATAGTATCACCAACATTAGCTGATGCTGGAAGTGTTACAGTAAAAGCTGCACTTGTAGTGTTGCACCAATAACCTTCACCAGCAACTGCTGTGAAGCCTGCTGTTTTAATTGCTTGCCATTTTAAATCAACTGTTTGAGTTGATGCTGGAAAATTTCCTATATATCCCATTTAAACTCCTTATGAACTAATGTCGTCTACTGTTGATACCCAAACATCTAATGAAGATGCTGTGTCAGAAATAACTTTTAAAGCATCACCTGATTGAACTACGAATTTAGCTCCACCATCTAATACTTGTAA
>Ga0233444_10005393_pt1 | contig 11832 bp, 14 predicted proteins | sample SI_124_October20_6_FD_182792 | JGI IMG/M metagenome (GOLD analysis project Ga0233444, IMG submission 182792) | Seawater microbial communities from Saanich Inlet, British Columbia, Canada - SI_124_October2016_10_MG | ecosystem: Environmental > Aquatic > Marine > Inlet | place: Canada: British...
AATCTAGGGTTGTAAATATTCGTAAGCCATCCCGAAAGATATCATACTTTGTCCCATCAGGTTTCGGATTATTCTTAGTCCATTTTCGCATGAACTGCTGTAAGTATGCTCTAAAATAAGTTGCTAACCCTTCTCGGTGAGAATCGGGAGTATAATGGATTGTTAGGGGGATTTGCTTGAGGGAGTCGAGCTCAACTTCTGAAATAAAGCCGTTGCGGTTCATTTGATTAAGCACTACATTTCTTCTTTGCTCTACACGTTCTGGGCGGCGTAATGGATTGAATAAGGATGAGTTTTTGAGCATTCCTACTAAGGTTGCCGATTGTTCAATCCGCAAAGCCTTGGGGGTGGTGTTGAAGTAAATTTTTGCAGCCGACTGAATACCATCGGCACTGTATCCAAAATCATAGATGTTCAAATACATGGCTATGATTTCTTTCTTGGTATAGCGGCGTTCCAATTGCACAGCCAGTACCCATTCTTTAAATTTCTGAAGAACGGCCTCCAATTTATTTCGAGAACGAACTCCAACAAACAGTTGTCGCGCCAGTTGTTGGCTGATGGTGCTTGCTCCTCCTTTTTTACCCAAATAAACTAAAGCCCTAAGAGTCCCTTTCAGGTCGATTCCCGAATGACTGAAAAAACGCTCATCTTCGGTCGCAATTAGCGCATTTACTAAGTTTTTGGGAAGTGCATCAAAAGCAATTGAAGTCCGATTGTCATTAAAATAAAATTTTCCCAAAACGACTCCATCGTTGGATAAAATCTGCGTAGCTAGGTTTGTTTTTGGATTTTCAAGTTGCTGTAATTCTGGCATTTGACCCAAAAGGCCTAATGCTGCACTTGAAAATAAAGTAATTACAGATAAAATGCCTAAAGCAAAGATTGCCCAAAAAAAACGCAGTGCGGTTTTAAAAGGATTCCCTCTTTTTTTCTTCTTCTGGGTTGCTTTTTTCTTTTTAGTTGCCATTAGGGTTGAATTTGAGGTTCAATTGAGACACCCACATTGATAATGCCTTCTAAGAATGAAACGCCTTCAACAGATCCATTATTGCGCACCCGCTGAGAAAATTCAATGAAATAAGGACCGCTGTGCGGCGGGTTCCAGTCCGCTTTCCACCACAGTTTACTTTCTTTCACATCTAAAAATCCTGCTCCCAGCCACTTTCCCTGTGGGTCGGCCATGGCATATTCTAAGGTGTCGCGAGCAAGCACTTGAATGGAATCTCTCAATTCGGCTACTAAAAACAAATTGGAATAGGGATAGGTATTTGTATTGCGGATGTGGATGAAGATATCCGAAGGAGTTTGTACAATTTGATCGGAAGTGAAGCTAATGTTTTCGTCGGAGGACCAACCGTTAGAAAGTTCGTGATACGCTCTAAAACCAAGACTCGAATCGCAGGAAGCGAAAATAAAAAGAATCAGAAGAAAGGCTACACTACGCATTTTTCTTTGGGTTATTGTTCTTTCTAGAGCGCGACTTCTTTCTTCCCTTTTTTTGCTTTGGACGATCAAAACGATTCAAACTATCCTGGCCTACAACATTTTCAAAAACTTTTTCAGAAGCTTCTACTTTTTCTTCGTGGGCGTAATCTTCAAGGCTAGAAACTGGTTTTTTTGCCTTATTCAGAGAGATTATTTCGTTGGCTTGGTCGGTGGTCAACAAATGCCAATTCATCCACTCTCCTCTGTAAGCATACCATAAATGCCCTTTGAAGATGTCTATTTTTTGGCAAACACCTACGCCCTTTTCGGTTTGTAATTTGGTTTCCATTTTCGGAAAATTCTTCAGTGCATTGCGATAAGAATCGAGTTCGTAGTTTAAGCAACACTTTAACTTACCACACTGCCCTGCAAGTTTTTGGGGGTTTAACGAGAGTTGTTGGTAACGCGCTGCAGAGGTAGAAACCGATCTAAAGTCTGTGAGCCAGGTAGAGCAACACAATTCTCTTCCGCAAGAACCTATCCCACCCAAACGAGCGGCTTCTTGGCGTAGGCCAATCTGACGCATATCGACCCGAATGCTGAATGCCTGTGCCATGTCTTTGATCAGCTGACGGAAATCAACTCTTTTCTCGGCTGTATAATAAAAGGTCGCTTTGGACCCATCTCCTTGAAATTCAACATCAGAAATTTTCATTTCTAAATGCAGGTAGATGGCCATTTCGCGAGCCCGCTTCTGGATGGTTTCTTCTCGGTCACGAGCTGCCTGCCAAACGTCGATGTCTTTTTGACTTGCTTTTCGGTAGATCTTCAAAACATCTTCGCTCTTTTCAGATACATTCTTTTTTTTCATTTGAAAACGAACCAGCTCCCCTGTTAGGGTTACCTGGCCGATGTCGTGTCCACTTTGTGCTTCAGTAGCAACTAAGTCTCCAATACTCAAACTAATGTCTTTTCCTTTTCGATAAAAGGCTTTGCGGCTGTTTTTAAAACGTACCTCAACAATAGTGCATGCTTCTTGTCCATTGGGCAATTGCATATTAGACAACCAATCGAAAACCGTGAGTTTGTTGCAACTATCCGTTCCGCAAGTACCATTGCTTTTACAGCCCCGTGGGGAACCGTCAGATGTAGAACATGAAGCGCAACTCATATGAGAATTTTGTTAAAACGTGAAAGGTAAAGATACGGTTAATTAATAAAAAGGAAAGACTTCCTTTTTATTATTGGTTTTAAAATTTAAAAACTGTCGAACACCCCTTTTTTAAGTTTTTAACGTTTTTATACCTTCATTTTGGACCTGCACAGACTAGATTCCGGGTTAATGCATTGTCTTGAAAAATAATTGCTGTTAGAATGCGGTTGATGGAGTGGGTTGGATGGAGGTAACGGTCTTGTGTAAGGCTCTTTGCGTGCAAATTAGCGATTATTTTTCGGTTGGGCACAATCCAGATTTTTAAATTTTACTATTTATCTTACTTTTTGGAAATCATCAAATTTAAAAATATGACGACTTTCCAAATATGCTTTAACTTTGATTAAGCAGCTGATTAGCAATGAGCTATTCACGTTGTTGTGCCTAGTTATTTATTGTAAAATTCCGACTGTAATTCCTGAAACAAAAACTCCCAAAAGAAGAACTATTTGTAAAACTAATTCTATCTTCTTGATGTAATTTTCACTCCAATGTTTTACAATCATCCTCAATGTTTTAAAACTTAAAAGCAAGACAATTAAAATTGCTAATAAATATAAATATTTTACAATTCCATAGTATTTAGTAAGCATTAAGATTAATGACGATATACATCAAAAGAATGCTATTAATCCAATTCCCAAATTTATCTTTCTAATTTTATGCATAGTTGATTTTTTAAAAGAACAAGAATTAGGTTTGTAATTAATAGAAATGTTGCAAAAAGTAAAGCAAGTCCAATAGCAATTTGTTTTCCAATAGTTCCAGATAACAACAGGTTGTATGTGAGATTCAAAGCAAATTGGTCTCCTGCTTTAGAATTAGTAAAGAAAACAAAACCCCATTTCTTGTCTTTGTCAAATGCAAAATAAGACGAAAACCCTTATAATATTTGCAAGAGCTTTTTTCTAATATGCATATAAATCTCTGCCACTTTTAAACTTCCCTGTCCCAATAATTCCTGTATATAGGTTCCCTGTTTCCAACAAGTGCATAGGAAACCGCTTTGATGGTAGCGCTATAAAAATCGGATAATAACCGCAGGTTTTTCATAACATAGAACAGATTTGGGAGCTGTTGTTTTCAAATGTACTAAAAAAAGTAAAGCCCTCAAAAGGAGGGAGTTCTTGTGCCTGTTTAGATATGAGACAACGAATTATGGTAGGATCAGGACTCTAGTATGATCCAGGTTATAGGCCTCTTTCTACTGTTGGTTTTTAAATTTCAAGACCGCTGAACGGCCTTTTTTAAAAATTTTATTGCTGTTGTGTGTACCTTTTCTCAGGTTTTTTTGCTCTTCAAAAGACAGTTGGATGATCTCTTTACAAGCATCGGAGCAGCAGTTTTGCATTTGTTCTTTGCAACTTTCACATTGAATAAACAACAAATGACAGGCTTCGTTGGCGCAATTCACATGGGTGTCACAAGAAGTTCCGCACTGGTGGCAATGAGCGACTACATCGTCGGTAATGCGTTCTCCTCGGCGTTCGTCGAACACAAAGTTTTTCCCAACAAACTTATTTTCCAAATTCTGATCTTTTACCTGTCGGGTATATTCAATTATACCTCCTTCGAGTTGGTAAACATTTTTAAACCCTTTGTGCTTAAAGTAAGCACTTGCTTTTTCACAGCGGATGCCCCCCGTACAATACATCAACAGGTTTTTATCTTCTTTCTGGGCTTCTAGATCCTCTTCAATAATGGGTAAGGAATCTCTGAACGTATCTACATCGGGAGTAACAGCTCCTTTGAAATGTCCGATTTCACTTTCATAATGATTTCGCATATCCACACAGATGGTGTTGGGGTCTGCGAGCATGTCGTTAAAGCCTTCAGCATTGAGGTGCTGTCCTTTTTGAGTTACATCGAAGGTCTTGTCGTTCAACCCATCGGCTACAATTTTGTCTCGTACCTTGACTTTTAGTTTTAAAAAAGATTTGAGATCCTGTTCAATAGCAATATTCAATCGGATGTCTTTCAAAAAAGTTACCTCATCCAAATGGGCTTTAAATTCTTCAAATCGAGGAGCAGGAACGGATAGTTGTGCGTTGATGCCCTCCTGAGCGACATAAATGCGTCCCAATACCTCTAGGGCATTCCACGTTAAAAACAAGTGGTCTCTAAAAAGTTGTGGGTTTCCAATATGGGCATATTGATAAAAGGATAGCGTGAGCCGTTCGGTTCCGGCTTCTTCGAGCATTACCGCTCGTTCCTTCGCGCTTAATTTATTGTACAGTTGCATGCTATACGTGTTTAAGGTAAATGATGGAACAAAGATAAAAAAAAGAAATGCCTAAAAGAATGTTTTTAAACGCAGACCAAACATTAGGTTTCTGACCAAATGGCGAGCTCATTTCCAGTAGGGTCTTTAAAGTGAAATCGCCTTCCACCCGGAAAAGAAAAGGTTTCTAAAACAATTGCTCCCCCAGCTTTTTTAACCTGCTCTTCAATTGCCTCAAGATTCTTATGGTACAAAACAACCAAAACTCCGTTTACAATGGGCTCATCGGTATACTCAAAACCTCCTGCAATTCCAAGGTCAGAAAAGGAAGTATAGGTTGGGCCATAATCTGTAAAAGTCCAGCCAAAAACCCTTGTGTAAAATGCTTTGATTCTTTCAAGGTCGTGAGCCTTGAATTCGATGTAATTGATGTGGTTGTCTAGTTCCATTTGTCTTAATTTGGGGTTAAAAACAATGGAACTGTATAAAAATTTCTGTGATCCTACAAGCTATACTCCCGCCACCAAGGGCTTCTATGGCGTATCTTGCTCGTAGCATCTACATGTTGTGTTGTTCTCTTTTTCCCTTCCCATCGAATTACTCATGTGCTGAGGCAAATCACCCTCTACAAGAACTTCATAAACAAATGATATCTTGTTAATAAACCCTTGGGGTAGCGGTCTATTTAAAAATAAAGAAAATAGTACCTTAGCCAGAAAGATAGAAACTATGGCAGACGATAAAGCAGCGAAGCAAAAAGCGCTTCAGCTTACCTTAGACAAACTAGATAAAACATACGGAAAAGGATCTGTAATGAGATTGGGCGATTCGGCTATTGAAGAAGTAGAATCAATTTCTTCAGGCTCCATAGGTCTTGATATTGCGCTCGGTGTGGGTGGGTACCCCAAGGGTAGGGTTATTGAGATATACGGTCCAGAATCTTCTGGTAAAACAACCTTAACCATACATGCAATTGCAGAATGTCAAAAAAAAGGAGGCATAGCCGCCTTTATTGACGCTGAACATGCATTTGACCGTTTCTATGCCGAAAAATTAGGTGTTGATGTTCAAGAACTCATCATCTCGCAACCAGATAATGGGGAGCAGGCGCTAGAAATTGCCGATAATTTAATTCGTTCGGGTGCCGTTGACATTGTTGTTATTGACTCGGTTGCTGCTTTGACTCCAAAAAGTGAAATTGAAGGCGAAATGGGAGACTCCAAAATGGGTCTTCACGCACGTTTGATGTCTCAAGCACTTCGAAAACTAACCGGCTCTATAAGCAGAACAAACTGTACTGTATTCTTCATCAACCAGCTGCGTGAAAAAATTGGTGTGATGTTCGGAAATCCGGAAACTACTACCGGTGGAAACGCATTGAAGTTTTACGCTTCCGTACGTTTAGACATCCGCAGATCTACTCAAATAAAAGATGCCGATGCAAAGGTATTGGGGAATAAAACCCGTGTAAAAGTTGTAAAAAATAAAGTAGCTCCACCCTTTAGAACTACTGAATTTGACATCATGTATGGAGAAGGTATCTCCAAAATAGGGGAGATCATTGACATCGGAGTGAACTATGAGATTATTAAAAAATCGGGTTCTTGGTTCAGTTACGGAGAAACCAAATTAGGACAAGGCCGCGATGCTGTAAAAACGATCTTGATCGAAAACCCTGATTTGATGGATGAATTAGAAGAAAAAATAATGGAAACACTAAAGGCTGTAGAATAGTCTTTTCTGTTAAAGTTTCTAAAACCCGCTCTTATCTGTAGCGGGTTTTTTTATTTTTATAGAGCTCCAAATTCAGTTCTATGAAAAAAAGTGTCCTTGCAGTATTATTTATTTTAATCCTCTGCTCTTGTTCCAAAACCAAAGAAGCAATCCCAAAAGAAGCGGGAAATGGACTGTTTCGTCGAGTAAAGACCAAGCACAACTACAGTATTGATAGTCTTGATCAAGTACCCTACGTCATAAATGATCCACTTTCGACTTCGTATTACCATCTAATAGACAGTCTCATCGGTTATTGGGGAATCAGTCATAAAGTATCTTCTTTAAACTCCCTCCCCTATTTTGAAGAATTAGACTTAGTAAGTAATTACTATGAAAGTCGTGACGTTGTTTCCTTCAAAGAGCTGGATTCGGGCCAAATTGAATTCACAATAAGATTCAAAGAAACCGAAAATGAAGACAATCGCTAAAGCCGTTTTATTGTTGCTAGGGCAGGCAGCATCCCTTTTAAAAGCAATACTAAGGAAATTTTATTTTCAAAATATAAAGAACTAAAGTCAGGTATTTTTTTTTGATTCTATCTATGGTGCTATTGACCTCTTTGATCCCTATTCCCATTTAGAAGCCTTCAAAAAAGATACTGCACGACATGGGATCGATTTAAGCTATATTACACTATCTGATATGGAACTTATATGGGAACCCGATTCTTGTAGAAAATTAATGGGCTATTCTTTTAAGAATTGTGATCCTAAAAGACTAGGCATTGGTTTGAGACGAACAGATTGGAATCAAAGAATTATTTCAGACTTCAACGAATTCCGAATCAGCATGATGTGGCACGAATTTGGTCATACTATTTTAGGGTTACAGCACCTTTGTTAAGGAGGGCATATCATGAGTGGAAGACATCAGAATCCAAAAGTTGTTGAAAACCTTTCGGAATGTGAAGGTGAATTTATTTCCACGTATGATTTAGTCTTTGACCATAAAGATCCACACAAAAATTTTCAACACGCAGTAAAAGATATGTTCGATGGGTATTTTCAGGTACAATACATTTGCGGTTCTTTAAAACAAGATGTAATCGTGGATTGAACCGTCTTTACTTTTTAGAATCTCGCACACCCATGGCAATTGGCACACCAGCCATTAGATACATCAACGGTCCATAGATAGCCGCAACGATGGCATATTCTGGTTTTGCGAGCGTAATTACAGCTAAGCTTATCGTTAGGGTGCCGTTTTGTATTCCAGATTCAATAGCAATTGTAACTGCTTGTTTTAAATTCAAATTCAACCATCGAGATCCAAAGTAACCCAAACTCATTGTGATGCCATTCAAGGCTACTAAAATCCAAAGTGTATCACCAATATGCAGTTTAAATAATTCAAATTCTTTTACAAGGATGGTGATGATTACCAGAGCCAGTAAAATTGAAGAAGCGATTCGTACTGGACTTTCCATTTTGAGAGCAAAATTAGGTGCCTTCTTTTTAAGGAACATTCCAATAGTAAGCGGAATAGCAATTACAGCAACTAGGGAAATAAAAATATCTTTTGCGGGTGGCGATATTGAGCCCACTTCACTGTTGAAATATGCAAACGAAAAATTAATGATCAACGGAATTGTAAAAATGGTTATTAGACTGTTGATCGCCGTTAGAGAAATAGAAAGCGGCAAATCTCCCTTGGCTAAAAGCGTAATAATATTAGAACTTGTTCCCCCGGGACAGGCAACCAACATCATCAGCCCAATGGCAATAAAGGGTTCTGGTTTAAAAACTAAACAAAGTCCAAAACCCACAAGAGGTAACAATACAATTTGATTAAAAAGACCAATAATTACTGGTTTTCGGTTGTCAGCAATACGTTTAAAATCTTGTATTGTAAGCCCTAGTCCCATTCCAACCATGATGATCATAATCGAAACGGCTAAGAAAAGTGTTGAAGCTTGATCCATACTGCTTATTTTTTAAGTTTTTGTGCTTTTATTTCTTCGAAAATAACCGCTTTTTGACTGCGTTGTTTTACGTCAGAGTTTAAACCAACCAAGATAATATTACGTGTTTTTTCTTGTAATTCTTCGAGTTCGTCCATGCTTTTCACTGGATTGATCTCTGGAAACGTTTCTACACGTAATTCGCCCGGAAAACCAAAATTTGGAGACCAGGGAAATTTTCGCTTGCAATCCAAAAAAGTCATGGGAACAATCGGAATCTGATGCTCTATTGCCAGTTTAAAAGCACCTCTTTTAAAGGGATTTAATAAAATCGTGTCGTCTACATAATTTACCTCAGGAAAAATACAAACGCTTCTACCCTGTGCAATTATTTTATTCGCGCGTTCGTATACCCCCCAGCGACTTTTAGAACTACTACGATCAACTAAAATCGCAGCGCGCTTATATATGCTTCCAAAGAGCGGGACTTTTATGAATTCTTTTTTTCCGACAAAGACAAAGGGATTTTTTGAAACCCGAAACATCACAAATGGATCGAGGTAACTGGAATGATTTGCAACCAAAAGATAGGAGGTTCCTTCTGGAAGAGGTTTTGCGAATTTTGTGCGAATATAAAAACCCATCCCAATCAAGATAAAAGGTGACCATACATTTCGAGCGATCCAATACAGGGTCGGATAACCGTTTTTATGACTTGCAATAAGTAATAGAATGGGAAAAAGCGTAATGATAGGGATTGCTGCAAGGACATAAAACCAAACCCTCCAAAGCAGCAACGCTATTTTCTGAATTATTTTTAGCATCAACCAAAAATAAGCTTTTAGGAGCTGCTATAAAATTTTTACCCTACAAAACGGGTTACTCTGCCGAAAAATAAGAGTCTAGAGAGCACCAAAACACCAGAGTCCCTAAAATCGAATACACTGTTTTACTTCCAAAAAAGAGGCCTTGACACCGCCGAATAAATCCAAACCTGCCAATTCGGGCAAAAAGGGCTCTAGGCAAATGATCGTGATTAGAGCAACAAATATCCCGATGATTATATGCAAGGAGATTCCTTTTGGACTGATCTGTGCCTGAGGCATAGGAAGTTTTTCAATTATATTTAAAACAGTGTGCTTAAGACCAGCTGGTGCTTTTGGGGCTTCAGTTGTTTCGAGAAGGGATTTCCAATTAGGTTCTTCCATACTATGTTTTTATACTCTTTGAGCGAATTCTTGTGGGGTTAATAAACGCTTTAATTTTTTCTTAGATCGGTGCAATTTTACTTTAATATTCGCTAGACTCAGGTTGGTGATTACGGTTATCTCTTCATAAGAAAGTTCCTCCAAATAAAACAAAATCATCACCAAGCGTTCTGAGCTTTTAAGCTGCGACAGAGCCCATTGAACTTGATTGCGTTGTTCTTCTTGATTCAGTTGATCCAGAACTTATGGAGGAGCCGTTTCTTGGTTACGTTCATGATCAAAAAATCCAAATACCCACCTCTTTTTTTGCCTTCAACTGCGTCATGGCCTCGTTGTAGGTAATGCGGTAAATCCAAACTGAAAATTTGGAACTACCCTTGTATAGTTTTATTTTTTTATAAATCTTAATGAACGTATTCTGTGCCACTTCATTGGCGTCATCTTCATTTTTCATCAACTGAAACGACAACCCATAGACCCGGTCTTGATACATCTCAATGAGTTGTCCAAACAATTGTTTTTCGCCCTGCTGTAATCGATCGATGATCGTCTCCGAAAGTTCCATAGGTAGATTTGGTTACTTATAAGACGAAGCTGGATTCTAAAAAGTTACAAAAAGTGTAACCGTTTATTGAAATACACGGTCTTAAGAACAACTAACCTAAAAATTACATATTATGAATGAAGGAACCTTAGCCCTTTTGATCCCTATCTTTCCAGTGATCGGTGGAATTGCAATTGTAATTTTAGCGATCGTTACTGACTACAGAAAAAAAACTCAAATGATTGAAAAAGGAATGGAAATTCCGGTGAAAAAACCCACTCCTTACGGAGGAATCAAGTTTGAAGCTCTTATTATCGGAGCTGCAATCGGATTGACATTTGGAAGTATTGCCGACAACTAGGGTTTATTTTTAGAAGACGAAACCGGTTATTTTGTCGGTGTGATGCTGTTCGCCGGAATTGGCCTCATTCTTTCTTCCTTGTACATCAAGAAAGAAATTAAAAAAGAGGAAGGGCAATAAGTTTAGTTTTCCTAGCCATACCACCTCAATTTTTGCGTTGAAAAAAGTACCTTTGCTCAAATAAAAATTGGTATGGCTAGAATTCTTACGGGTGTGCAAAGCACCGGAACCCCGCACTTAGGGAATCTTTTAGGCGCTGTTCTTCCTGCAATTGCAATGGCAGATCAACCCGAAAACGAATCTTTTCTTTTTATTGCAGATTTACATTCTCTGACTCAAATCAAAGATGGAGCTCTGTTGCGAGAACATACCTTCAATACGGCAGCTGCTTGGTTGGCATGTGGTTTGGATACCGATAAAACCGTTTTTTACCGGCAAAGTGATGTAAGTCAGGTGACCGAATTGAGCTGGTATCTGAGTTGTTTCTTCCCCTACCAACGACTTACTTTAGCGCATTCTTTTAAAGACAAAACGGATCATTTATCGGATGTAAATGCAGGTCTTTTTAGTTATCCCATGCTTATGGCTGCAGATATTTTACTTTACGATGCAGAAATTGTTCCCGTAGGAAAAGATCAATTACAACACCTTGAAATGACCCGAGACGTTGCCGCTCGCTTCAATAACCAACAAGGAGAAACCTTTGTTCTGCCCAAAGCTCAAATCCAAAAGGATGCTCAAATTATTCCGGGTACCGATGGTCAAAAAATGAGTAAATCCAAAAATAATACCATCAATATTTTTCTTCCAGAAAAAAAATTGAGAAAACAAATCATGGGGATTCAAACGGATTCTACTCCCTTAGAAGATCCCAAAGATCCCGACACTTGTACTGTATTTGCGCTCTACTCTTTATTAGGAACTGAACAGCAGATATCGGATTTGCGCACCCTGTACAATGCAGGAGGAATGGGCTATGGTCATGCAAAACAAGCCTTATTTGAACTGATCCTTGATTCTTTTGCTGAAGCGAGAACTAAATTTGACTACTACCAAAACAATCCCGCTGAAGTTACTATTGCGCTTACAAAAGGTGCTGAAAAAGCAAAGCTTATTGCTACGGATGTCATGATGCGGGTCCGTTCTAAAATAGGATACTAAGCGCGTTCAAATTGTTTTCC
>Ga0233444_10005394_pt1 | contig 11832 bp, 10 predicted proteins | sample SI_124_October20_6_FD_182792 | JGI IMG/M metagenome (GOLD analysis project Ga0233444, IMG submission 182792) | Seawater microbial communities from Saanich Inlet, British Columbia, Canada - SI_124_October2016_10_MG | ecosystem: Environmental > Aquatic > Marine > Inlet | place: Canada: British...
ATAAGCAATATGGTAAAAAAAATATTAAATTCAAAAAAATTAATAAAGAATTTTTTAACAAACTTTCTAAGCTCAATGGTCAAGCTTTACACGCCCAAACATTGGGGTTTATTCACCCCACTGAAAACAAAAACTTAAGTTTTGAATCTAATTTACCTTCAGACTTTAAAAAAACACTAGATTTATTAAATAATCTAAGTGGTTGAAAATTAATAATTAATATATAATTCTATAATTATGAATATTAAAAATCAGATGAGCAACTTACCTACTCCATCTGTTGGTGGTCTGTCATTATATTTAGCTCAAATAAAAAAGTTTCCTATGTTAGACGCAGAGGAAGAGTATATGTTAGCTAAAAATTGGCGGGAAAATGGGAATTTAAAATCTGCACACAAATTAGTTACTAGTCATTTAAGGTTAGTTGCTAAAATTGCTATGGGCTATAGAGGTTATGGTTTACCAGTTAATGAATTAATATCTGAGGGAAATTTAGGATTAATGCAGGCTGTAAAAAAATTTGACCCAGAAAAAGGATTTAGGCTTGCAACCTATGCAATGTGGTGGATTAAAGCTGCAATACAAGAATATGTTTTAAGATCATGGAGTTTAGTGAAGATGGGAACAACAACTGCACAAAAAAAACTATTCTTTAATTTAAAAAAAATAAAAAATCAAATCGCTGCTGGACAAGAAGGAGATTTGAGAGATGAACAAGTAAATGAAATTTCTAAAAGGTTAAACGTAGAAACTCATGAAGTAATAAATATGAACAGACGAATGATGGGTCAGGAAAAATCACTTAATGATCCAATTAAAAGTGGTGAAACTGATGAATGGCAAGATTGGTTGGTTGACGATAGCTTGGATCAGGAATTAATTGTTTCACAAAAACAGGAATACGATGATAAAAAAGAACTACTAAACAGTGCTATGAAAATTTTAAATGAAAGAGAAAAAGAAATAATAGTTTCTAGAAGACTTTCTGAAGAACCAAAAACATTAGAAGAATTAAGCAAAAAATATAAAATTAGTCGTGAACGAATTAGACAAATAGAAACTAAAGCGTTTGAAAAATTGCAAAAATCAATGATTAATGCCAGTAAATCTAAAAATTTATTACCTTTAAATTAATTATTAAAAGGATCCTCGACTAAAATTGTATCATCTCTTTCGGGACTTGTAGAAATACTTGATATTCTAGCACCTATAAAATCTTCTAAGGCATGAATATATTTTTTAGCATTATCGGGTAAATCTTTAAGATTTCTTATACCTTGTGTTTTAGATTTCCAACCAGGAAAAGTTTTATAAATTGGTTTTATATTAAACTGATCTTCAGAAGCTGCTGGTAGATAGTCTATTTTTTTTCCATTTAGCTCATATTCAACACACATTTTAATTTCATCTAATTCATCTAATACATCAAGTTTTGTTAATGCTATTCCATTAATTCCTGATATTTTAATAGTTTGACGTACAAGCACTCCGTCAAACCAACCGCATCTTCTTTTTCTGGCTGTTACGGTACCAAATTCTTTTCCTCTTCTGCCTAAACTTTCTCCTATCTCATCATTTAATTCTGTTGGAAAAGGTCCGCTTCCTACTCTAGTTGTATAAGCTTTAGTTATTCCCAAGATATAATTAATTTTATTGGGGCCTGAACCTGAGCCTGTCGCGGCCATAGCTGGGACTGTATTAGATGATGTAACGTAAGGATATGTTCCATGGTCAACATCTAAAAGTATGCCTTGTGCACCCTCGAATAAAATTTTTTTTCTATCCTCATTAAATTGATCTAATTTCAACCATACTGGTTTTGCAAATTTTAAGATCTCTGGAGCTATTTCAAGCAATTTTTTTTTTAAATCATTTTTTTCATATATCTTCTTGTTTAAGCCTTTTCTAATTGCATTATGATGCAACAATACATTCTCTAATCTATTATCTAGATTACTCTCTGATCTTAAATCCATAACTCTAATAGATCTTCTACCAACTTTATCCTCATAACAGGGTCCTATACCTCTTCTTGTGGTTCCTATCTTTTCTTTTCCTGCAGCATCTTCTCTTATTTCATCCATTTCTTGATGAAATGGCAATATTAATGAGGCCGACTCGGAAATCATAAAATTTTCAGTTGTTACGCTAACACCTTGTTTTTTTATTTCTTCAATTTCGCTAAGAAGTGCCCAGGGGTCTATAACGACACCATTTCCGAGAATAGAGATCTTACTTTTTCTTACAATGCCTGATGGTAGCAATCTAAGTTTAAATACCTTTTTATCTATAACTAAAGTGTGTCCAGCATTATGCCCACCTTGAAAACGAACAACCACGTCCGCCTCGCTTGAAAGCCAGTCAACAATCTTTCCTTTGCCTTCATCACCCCACTGCGAACCAACTACTACAACATTTTTCATTATTTAAATTTCTTATTTAGAGTTATTGAATTTAAGTGATTAATTGGACCTCTTCCATTTCCAAAGTTTAAATTTGATTTTATTGACTCATTAACATATTTAATTCCAAGCTCACAGGACTTAATCAAATCTTTTCCACATGATAAATTAGCAGTTATAGCAGAAGATAAAGTACAACCGGTGCCATGTGTGTTGCTAGATCTATATCTTTTACTCTTAAAAATTTTAATAATCTTCTTATTCAGAAAAATATCATTCATTTGTTTGGATTTTAAATGACCACCCTTAATAATCACATTTTTGGCACCAAGATTAATTAATAATTTACCTGCTTTAATCATATCACTAATTGAGGCTATTTTTGTGTTTGTTAATAATTCTGCTTCTGGAATATTAGGTGTAATTAATAAAATTTTTTTTATTAATTTTTCTTTTATATCGGTTATTGCCTTATCATTGATAAGTTTTGTTCCTCCTTTAGCTACCATAACTGGGTCTAAAACTATTTTTTTTACATTAATTTTTTTTAAAGATTTCATAACTGCAGAAATAACTTCCTTTGAATGCAACATCCCTATTTTAATTGCATTAGGTTTGATGTCATTTGAAGTAAATTCTATTTGGTTCGATATTTCTTTAGGTTTAATAGGTATAATTGATTTAACTCCAGTTGTATTCTGCGCTGTAACTGCAGTTATAGCTGTCATCGCATAACACCCTAGGCAAGTAACTGTTTTAATGTCTGCCTGTATACCTGCTCCTCCAGAAGAGTCTGAACCAGCTATAATTAAAACTTTAGATTTTGGATACATATTAATTAATTGTCTTTTTTACAATGTTTATACACTTATTAATTAAAGAACTGTTTAAAGACTCACACATAATTCTTATTTTTGGTTCAGTTCCAGATGCCCTTACAAGTAATCTTCCTTTATCTTTAATTAAACTGTTAGCTAATTTAATTCCATTTTTACATTTTAGGGAATTCATAATTTTTTTATTTTTCACTGAAATGTTCAATAATTTTTGTGGAACTGACTTATAAACCTTGAAAATTTTATTTGCTGATTTTCCTTTTCTTAGAGCAAACAAAGTTTCTAGAGCTACTAAAAGACCATCACCCGTTGTAGCAAAATTACCAAGAATAATATGTCCAGACTGTTCTCCTCCTAAATTAAAATTGTATTTTTTCATAACTTCTTTTACATATCTATCTCCTACTTTTGCTCTTAAAAATTTTATTTTTTCATTTAAAAAAAATTTTTCTAACCCATAATTAGACATTAATGTACCAACTACACCTCCTTTAAGAATTTTTTTTCTTTTCCATCTTTTTGCGATCATTGCGATTATTTGATCTCCATCAATTATTTGTGATTTTTCATCACACATGATTACTCTGTCGGCATCTCCATCTAATGCAATGCCAATGTCAGCTTTATGCCTTTTTACGAACTTTTTAATTATCTCTGGATGAGTTGATCCACATTTATAATTAATATTTAATCCATTAGGTGAAACACCAATTTTAAAAACTTTAGCACCAAGTTCTGAAAGTATTTTTGGGGCAGATTTGTAGCCAGCTCCGTTTGCACAATCAATTACAATTTTCATTCCCTTTAAGCTAAAATCTTTTGGAAAATTCTTTCTCAAAATATTTAAATATGTATCATTTCCATCTTCCAGCCTTTTTACTCTACCTAATATTTTTGGATTAGATAAATGACTTATAGTTTTTGAGTCGATTAAATTTTCGATTTTTTTCTCAATTTTATCTGATAACTTTGCCCCATCTGGACCAAATAATTTCAATCCATTATCGTAATATGGATTATGGGACGCTGTGATCATAATTCCCATGTTAGCTTTCATTTTTTTTGTAAGCATTGCTAAACCATTTGTTGGTAATGGACCTAAAGTAAAAATGTGCATACCAGCAGAAGTTAATCCTGAAACTAAAGCTGGTTCAAGAGTATAACCGGATAACCTTGTGTCTTTTGCAATGATTGCGATCTGTTTTTTTTTTTTTAAATTTTTAAAATAAGTTCCTGCTGCTAAGCCAAACTTAAAGAACTTTTCACCATTAATATTGCTTGTATTAACTGTTCCTCTAATTCCATCAGTGCCGAAATATTTTTTTTTCATTTTTTCAACAAGATTTCATATACTAAAATTCCTTGTTTAATTTCCTTAACGTTATGTATTCTAAATATTTGAACTCCTTGAGAAAGTAAAAATAAAACTGATGACAAAGTTCCTCCAAGTCTTTCTTTTGAATCAAATTTTTTAGAAATTTGATTTATAAATCTTTTTCTAGATGATCCAATTAATATAGGAAATCCTAGAGAATGAAATATAGAAACTTTATTCAATATCATCAAATTATGTTTCAAATTTTTTCCAAAACCAATACCAGGATCTAAAATAATTTTTGGATATTTATCTTTTTTTAATTTTTCAATTTCTTTTTCAAAAAAATCATAAATATCTAGTAAAACGTGATGATATTTTGGATTCAATTGCATTGTTTGGGGAGTTCCTTGCATATGGTGTATTATTTTCCACAAATTTTTGTTTTTAATTATCTTAGCTGAGTCAGTGTCAAATTTAAAACAAGATACATCATTAATAATATCCGCTTTATATTTAATAGAATTCTCCATTACTAAGGATTTTCTTGTATCCACTGAAAGTAACGTTTTAGGGAAAAAAAATTTAAACTTTTTTATTACACCTTTAACTCTCTCCCATTCATTTTTGGAAGATATAATTTTAGACCCTGGCCTGGTAGATTCACCTCCAATATCAATTATATCAGCTCCAGAATTAATCATCTCTTTAATTCTTTTCATTGCTTTTTTATTAGTGTTGAATTTTCCACCATCAGAAAAACTGTCTGGAGTAATATTAAGAACACCCATTAAGATGTGATTTTTTTTTTTAAAAAATTTTCTTCTTGAAGTTATTTTCTCAATGTCACAATTAACCTTAATCTTTACTAGTTTTGGCAAAGAATTAATCTTTTTAATATCTATAATTTTAGAGTAAACTTTTTTTTTATTTTTTGAAAAAATCTCTATTTTATCAAATGAAATTTCTTTATCGCCGCAAAGTGGAAGAGTTTTTTTATTTTTAACTAATTTTTTTGATAATTTGCCATAATAAAAATTACACGCCCTTGTGTAATATTTAATCATGGTTATTAAATAGCTGGCTTTGGCTTAAGTCCTAATGAGCCTAATGCGGAAGTGGTTTTGTCACCGTCTTCATTTTCTTCTTTAAAAGATCTAGTTGGCTTAATATTTTTCAATATTAAATCTCTTATTTCATCTCCAGATAAAGTTTCGTAAATTAAAAGTGCTTTAGCTAATTTATGTAAATCATCGATTTTTTCGTTCAATACTTTTTTGGCTCTTTCGTATCCTGTATCGACAATTTTTTTAACTTCAGAGTCAATTTTTTTAGCAGTATCTTCAGACATATTTTGTGATTTAGTAACAGATCTTCCTAGAAATACCTCTTCTTCATTTTCTCCATAAGATAAAGGACCTAATTCTTTACTCATTCCATATTTTGTTACCATATTTTTAGCCATTTTTGTTGCCATATCTATATCTGATGATGCTCCAGAAGTAACCTTTTCGTGACCAAAAATTATTTCCTCTGCAATTCTTCCTCCCATAGCAACGGCAATATCAGAATACATTTTTTCTCTAGTAACTGATAATTGATCTCTTTCAGGTAGTCTCATAACCATTCCTAATGCTCTTCCTCTAGGAATAATAGTTGCTTTATGTATTGGGTCGGATGCTTTTTCGTTTAAAGCTACTATTGCGTGCCCCCCTTCATGATACGCAGTTAATTTTTTTTCGTCCTCAGACATAACCATTGACCTTCTCTCGGCACCCATCATTACTTTATCTTTAGCCTCTTCTATATCAGACATCGTCACAACCCTTTTATTTTTTCTTGCGGCAAGCAAAGCTGATTCATTAATTAAATTAGCTAAGTCGGCTCCAGAAAATCCAGGAGTGCCTCTTGCGATAGTTCTTAATTTGACATCTGGGCCAGTACTAATTTTTTTAACATGAACTTTTAAAATTGCTTCTCTTCCTATTATATCTGGGTTGCCAACTACAACTTGACGGTCAAATCTTCCAGGTCTAAGTAAAGCAGGATCTAATACATCTGGTCTGTTAGTTGCAGCTATCAAAATAATTCCTTCATTAGTATCAAAACCATCCATTTCAACAAGCAGCTGATTAAGTGTTTGTTCTCTTTCATCGTTTCCTCCGCCTAAACCAGCTCCTCTACTTCTTCCAACGGCATCAATCTCATCTATGAATATGATACACGGTGAATGTTTTTTTCCTTGTTCAAACATATCTCTAACCCTTGATGCTCCAACACCCACAAACATCTCAACGAAGTCAGATCCTGAAATTGAAAAAAAAGGAACGTTGGCTTCTCCTGCAATTGCTTTCGCAAGTAAAGTTTTACCTGTTCCTGGTGGTCCTATTAAAAGCGCACCTTTAGGTATCTTACCGCCTAAACGACTAAATTTTTTTGGATCTTTTAAAAATTCAACAATCTCTTCAACCTCTTCTTTTGCTTCTTCAACTCCAGCTACATCATTAAATGTAACTTTACCCTGCGCCTCATTTAAAAGTTTTGCTTTAGATCTTCCAAATCCCATTGCGCCACCTTTACCACCTTGCATCTGGCGCATAAAAAATATCCAAACACCAATAAGCAAAAGCATTGGGAACCAGGAAAGTAATATTCCTAAAAGTGAAGGCATTTTTTCCTCTTTAGGGGTTGCTAATATGCTGACGCCTTTTGATGAAAGTTTATCAACTAATTCTGGATAATTCGGGGAATAAGTTTTGAATGTTTTTCCATCAGCTAAAACACCTGAAATATTGTTTCCTTGTATTTTTACTTCTACAACACGCCCGGCCTCTACTTCATTCAGGAAATTCGAAAATGGGAGCAAATTTCTCTCAGAATTAATTTTGGTCGGGTCTTGAAACATATTAAATAGCCCTACAGAAAGTAAAACTATGATTGCCCACATTAGTAAGTTTTTAAAATTCATAATATTTAAATAATCATTAAATTAAACAAAACAAGTATATTGTATTTATTAAAGAGTTGTAAATAAGACAAAAAATCATCCAAAATCTTCTAAAACTTAAGTTTTTTCAATTTTTAAACACAAATTGTCTTTTTTTATAATAAAAATACACCCACCTAACGTGGATTTTTTGAAATTTCTTTTATTCACGTTTTTAATTAAATTTTCTATCTTTTTCGATCTTGGGTTATAATAATTATTTTTTAATCTTTTTATGGATTCGCTTATTAAAGCGATTTGAATTTCTTTGTTATGTTCTTGAAATTTTCTTAAATCTAAAAAAATCTCATTTCTTTTTTTTTTTATTAATTCTTTAAAAATTTTCTTTAAATAATCATCAAGGGTGGCTTTGCTTGTAGCTAGATTATTAATTGATTTAATAATTTGATCGTATTCAATTCCACTCTTCTCAAGAGGCTTTTTTAAACTTCTTACTTTAGTCCTTAAATATTTAAAATTTTTATTAGATGGATCATTAAAATATTTTCCAAATACTGTTTTAGATATTTTAATTAAATTTTTTTTTTTTACGTCTAGTAAAGGTCTGTATAAATTGATTGAATTTTTAATTTTACTTAAAAAATTCATAGAAGACAGGCCTCTTAAACCGCTTCCTCTTGAAAGTCTTATTAAAAAAGTTTCAACCTGATCTTCTAAGTTATGTGCAGTAAGAATAGAATTAATATTATTTTTTTTACTATAATTTGACAATATTTCGTATCTTGTATTTCTGGCTAAACCTTGAATATTTTTTTTTATTTTTTTCTTGTTTAAAATAATTTTTAAATTTATTTTATTTTTTTTTAATAATCTTTTTACTTCATTGGCTTCTTTTGCAGAATTTTTTCGAATATTATGATCCACTAAAACATAATAAAATTTAGATTTTTTTGTGTATGAATAAGCTCGAGTTAATGCAGTTAGTGCTAGACTGTCTGGTCCACCTGAAACTGCCACAGTGTAATTTTTTTTATTCAATCGATCTAACTTTTTTTTAAATTTAAGAAAAATAGTTGATAGATCTTTAAAATTTTTAAATCCGTTTTTAAGACTTACACTTGAATTTTTTTTGCTCATACTGAGCTTTTTGTAACACAGACTTACTGGCTTTTGGATATTCTTTTTTTAATCCTGATATCATTTTACATCCCTGGTCTTTTTCTCCAAGTTGAACCATAGTAATACCTAATTTTAAAAGATTGTCTGCTGCTTTCTTGCTTTTTGGATAGTTTTGATATCCATCAAGATAGGCTGAAGCTGCATCGGAGTATAGCTGTCTTATTCTAAAAGTTTCCCCATACCAATATTGTGCGCTTCCCGCCAGATCATGTTCTTGATTTTTTTCTATAAATTCTTTCAAAGCAAATTCAGCAGTTTCATAGTCACCAATTTTCATAAAACTCACTGCAAATTCATATTGTTCTTCTGTAGATTTATTTGGTAATAAAGATTCTTTTTTTTCAGGCTCTTCAGTAATAACTGTTTTAGCACTTTCAATAGAATTTATTGATTGTTCTTTTGGCAAATTTGTAGACTGGTAACCTGGTGCAGCGCCAAAATCTTGTGGTTTTGCTGAACCTGGTAGAGAAACTTTTTTTTCATTTAGCTTATTATTAGTTCCATTTTCTAAATCTGAAAATCTTAATTGAGAATCTGATTGAATTTTCGTTACTCTTGTTGATAGCTTGTCTAATTTAAAATTTACTTCTTCAAATTTATTTGTCAGCTTTCTAAACTGATCTTCAATTTCATTTAATTTCAAAAGATGTTTTGTCATTATTTCTTCGTTTAAGCCATCAGTTTTAATTGAATTAAGAGTGTCTGATGATGCAATATCTGATTTTTGATAAACAGCTTTTTCTAATGTTTTTAGATCTTTAGTGATTACTTGAATTTGATCAGATATACCTTGTAGATAAATTTCATCATTTTCTGCTATAGTTATAGAGTTAAATAAAATTGCAGAGAATAATATCAAAATAAACTTTGAAAATTTAAACCTATCAAACATAATCCTGTTCTAATGAGATAAAATGGCAAAAAAAAGACCCCTTAATATTTACTATTAAGGGGTCTTTGGAATTTAATTATATTTTTTAGTTTACTTTAACTGTTACAGATCTTCTATTTTGAGACCATGCTAAAGGAGTTGATGCAGCATTAACTGGCTTTTCTTTACCATAGCTAATAACAGAAATTCTTTTGCCTGAAATTCCGTATGTCATCAAATAATCTTTAGCGGCGTTAGCTCTTCTTTCGCCTAATGCTAAGTTATATTCTCTTGTTCCTCTTTCATCAGCGTGCCCTTCAATTGTAACGTTAAGCTTTTTATTTTTTCTTAAAAAAGTAGCTTGTTTTCTTAATGTTGCTCTTGAAGCTGTAGTTAGTGAAGATTTGTTAGTCGCAAAAAATACTCTGTCAGGAACACCTGAAGCTAAGTATTTAACTGTTTCTTTTCCTGTATATGCATCGTCACCTGCAGTTCCAGCTTTCTTGGCTGTCGAACAAGCACTAAGTAATAGTGTGGTGAAAATTACTAGTAATACGTTTTTTAAATTCTTGTTAAATATCATTTTTTTCCCCTGGGTTTGTATTGTGGTTTATTTCAAATTATTCATTACTATTCAAGTATATTTTACACAAAATACTACCTCATTTTGATAATAAAGACGACCAGGATGGGTCTGAAGCGTCTGTTTCTGTTTTAAGCTGTCTTTCATTATAACCTGTTATATCAATTGACCATAATTTTGCAGTAAATCCCTCTCCTTTTAATCCTGCTTTTGTCTCTCTATAAAATACAATAACTCTTCCATTTGGCGACCAAGATGGAGCTTCTTGATAAAAATTCTCGGTTAATAATCTTTCACCAGTTCCGTCTGTTCTCATTACACCTATATAAAATTTACCTTTTCTCATTTTTGTAAAAGCTATTAAATCTCCTCGAGGTGACCATACTGGTGTTCCATAAATTCCATTTCCAAATGTAATTCTTTTAACATTGCTTCCATCACTTCTCATAACATAGATTTGTTGTAAACCACTTCGATCTGAATTGAATGCAATATATTTACCATCTGGTGAAAATGAAGGAGATGTATCAATTGAAGAATGTTCAGTAATTCTTTCAACAACTCTTGTTTCTAAATTCATTGTAAAAATATCTGAATTTCCATCTTTTGCAAAACTCATTACGATTTTTTTTCCATCTGGTGAAAATCTTGGCGCAAAAGTCATTCCCGGAAAATTTCCAACAACTTCTTGAGTTCCAGTTTCAATATCAAGCAAATAAACTCTCGGCATATTTCTAAAGTAAGACATGTAGGTAACCATTTGGTTTGTAGGATTAAACCTTGGTGTTAGTACTAACTCATTACCTAGAGTAAGATATTTTGTTTTAGCTCCATCTTGATCCATAATAGCTAATTTTTTAACTCTTTGACTTTTTGGCCCACTTTCAGCAACATAAATAATTCTAGTATCAAAATAACCTTGTTCGCCGGTTAATCTCTCGTAAATTTTATCTGAAATTATGTGAGCAACTCTTCTCCAATTGGAGGGTGTAGTAGTGAAAGCTAAAGCTGTCATTTCTTTTGCAGCTGCTAAATCCCAAAGTCTAAATTCAATTTTTAATTTTCCATCTTTTATTAAAAGTTTTCCTGTTACTAATGCTTGTGCTTTTATTAATCGCCAGTCTTCAAATCGTGGTTTCAAGTGAGCAATATCTGGCTTCTGAACAAATGCCTCTTTTTTCAAAGGATTGAATAACCCTGTGGCTCTAAAATTATTTTCTATTATATTCGAAATGTTATCACCGAGTTCTTTAATCTTTAAATCTTTATATTTTTCAGATTTAACATCTACATGTAAAGGGGAGACAGCAATAGGTAAGGGGTCAAGGTTTCCTCTTGTAATATCAACTTCTATTAAGGCGTAAGATTTATTAAATAAAAATAAATTTAGTAAAATTATAAAAAAGATTTTTTTCATTTTAACCTCTTAACATCTCTGTTGGATTAAAATTTAATTGAATTTCTTTCCATTTGTCGTACCCCGTTGGAGGTACTTTTAACGGTTGGCATAATCTTACTGCTCTTAGGGCACTTTCAGCTAAAACTTTATAAAATTTTTGGCCAGGCGTGTTCATTCTTTGGTGGTCTAGAATTTCAGAATTCATGATTGTCCCATCTTTTTTTAACTTAAGTTTTATTCTTACAAGTAAATCTTCATCATAAGGTAAACCTAATGGCACGCTCCAGCAACCAAATATTT